>ERZ1292642.1017-Hain-H14-01um-R1-1017-length-13998-cov-75_pt1 | contig 13998 bp, 22 predicted proteins | sample MGYA00564403_ERZ1292642 | MGnify/ENA primary metagenome ERZ1292642 (study PRJEB36523, sample SAMEA6512643) | groundwater metagenome | collected 2019-01-09 | study: AquaDiva: Metagenomics assemblies of 32 groundwater samples | reverse complement strand
GAGGTATCAAAAGTCCCAGAAGTAGCAATTTCTCAGAAACTATATTTTGAAAAAATAAAATTATAAAAAAGTAAAGACTGATTAAATACATACTAAAATTAAAACAAGTGTTTTTACCAAGGAGGTATCAAAAGTCCCAGAAGTAGCAATTTCTCAGAAACTGTTTTGAAATTAAATAAAATTATTAAGTTAAATCTTTTTGAAAAAACATACTAAAATTAAAACAAGTGTTTTTAAAAAAAACTGAATTCTAATTAAGATAACATGGAACAACAAACAAATGCAACTATGGTCAAAGCTACATACACTGTTCATTATTTTTTCGATATTCCAGCTGGAATTGACTTGGACGATTCAAAACAAGTTTCGGCACATTGGATAAAATGGAATGTACTCAATATTGAAATGGTTGATGGAACTACTTATGAAATTGAAGGTAACACTGAAAAAGAATATTTAAAACGACCAGATGAAACGTGTTTGGTTGATTCGGACTATGAAGAAGTCCCATAGTAGACTTGACGCTCTTGCAACGAATAAGAGGGACTGGATGGAAGTGTTTTTAGGTACCTCAAAAAAAACGGTAATAAGTGTATTTTCAGAACACAAAAATCTGAAATTACACAAAACAAAAACCGTTGGAGGAAAAACACAAAAAGGGTTTAGAAATCTAAATCCGCCAAATTAATAAATTCGAAAAAAAACCAAATTTGTCTCCGCTGTTGTTATGCCTAATTTTATTTGGGGGTAAAAGGGTAAATAAATATTACCCTCAACTCGTTTGGAGGTTTCGTTTTTTTTTTATTTTATTTTTTTTTTAATTCTGAAAATGAGTTGGGGGTAAATTAAAATTACCCTTTTACCCCCAAGATTAAATTTCTAATTATTTTCAAAAACTTTTCAAAACTTTTTTGAAAAAAAACTGATTTTTTTTTGAAAAAAAATGATAAAAAAAATAAATGAATTTTAAAAAAAACTGAATTTGAATAAATAGTAATGGATATTAAAATCTTTGATAAGTATATCACAGAACTGGAAGCAGAATTTCTTATCACTTCTATAATGAAAAATTTGAAAAAATTTGGGCACAAAATAGATACTCAGTGTTATCATAACACTCTACTACTCTACTCCTATTTAACAAGGTTCGGTGTTAAAAATCAGATGCTGATTTGTTCTGGTAAAATGGTGGTTGAAACTAATCAATTCAAAGGCGAAATGATTCACACTTGGTTAGAAGTTAAACTGCAAAATAAATGGCTGAAACTCGACATGACTGCCAAGTTGCGAACAAAAGGGTTTAAATTAACATACTATCCAAATGAATCAAGTATTTCAACTGACTACGAAACTCAAGAACAAGAATTGACAGATATTAAAGAGTGGAAACAGATTGTAAAGGATTATTGGATTAGTGATAAAGAAATGTCTGATGGTATTCCAGCACCAAATATCATCTAAATTGATGAATTAAAAATCTTTGATTAAGACAATGAAATTCAACAACTATTCAGAATACAAGAAACACATTCTTACAAATTTTGACAAGACACATCTATTGTCAAGAGAAGACTTTTCAAAATTACAAGTAAATATGATTGCGTCATTTCAACAAATAGAATTCATTAAGAAATGTGAAATCAAAGACAAAGGGTGTGATAATTGTTCTGGATGAATTTTTTATTGGTGTTAAATAATGGAACAAAATATTTTAACCAAAGTTGTCATACAAGCAAAAAAAGAAAGGACAATTTACATTTACGAAGAAGGACATGGAGGCGACCCTCAATCCATTATGCAGTGTTGGTATAAGAATCATCCTAGAAATACAATACCAGTAGAATTTATTTTCACTTATACTACTTTTAAAAATTCAATAGATATTAGCAAACACTTTAATTAATCAAATGTCGCTCTAATAACTTTATTAATTGTAATTGTGTTTTATCCAATTTTACTCTTTCTTTAGATATTAACAATAGAGTAAACATCAAATCATTCCCTTTTTGAATCGGTATAGAATGTGTATAAAATTCTGTTCTCTCGGTGTATGAAAAATCACCTATTCTCTTTATTAGGACACTTTCGTTTTCATTATTCACCTTGTAAATCATTCCAGAAGTAAATTTACCGTTCACCAATTTCAATAGAATTTGTGAAATTCTTATTTCATTATTCGTTTCCTTTTCAACAACATTTTGTATTAACTCTAATGGATCATCTTCATTCGGATTATTAACAATACATCCAGCAAACAAATTTGCTAGTGATACATTTACAGTAAACAATCCCATATTGGTTAAAATATGCTACTATTTATATAAATTCACTTATTTTCTAAATTTTCTATTCGTTCTATTAAATCTTGTAAAACTTTTAATCCAATTAAATTTAAAACTGAATACTTTACAGATTTGGTATACTCCCTTTCGACCAAGTCACCAACAATTAAATCCTCATGAATAGGATCTAAATGATTTTCAATTAAATTTGGAAATAAAGTTTCTAATTGTTGTGCTATAACTCCAATTTGTTTAACTTTATTTACGTCATCAATTAAATTATAATTAACAAATTCAATCTGTTTAAATTTCTCTGTAAAATTCTTAACTGGTTTAATATTTTCTTTTAATTTAATGTCAGATATACTTGAATAAACATTGTATTGATTATAACAACTACCATTATAATCTATCTTGAATACTGGATTTGTTAAATCTAAAACAAGTGTACATTGAAGGTAATCTCCAGTTGAATGACTTGTTTGTGTTTGTAATGTCAAGACACTTGACAACGGTGGACTACCAATTATCATACATGGTCTCGCTGCATCAGAAGCATTAACATGAAGTACTGTATTAGCATCGTTACTATCTATAAGAATTCTTCCAGTATTATTAAGGTCTCCAGCAACATTTAAAGAATTTAGTGTTCCAACACTCGTTAAAGAACTACTTAAAATACCATTACCAAGTGTATTTGAATTTAGAACTACATTTCCATTTACACGGTAACCATTTCCAGAGCTTATATTAGTGTCTCCATTAATATCTAAAGTGTAACTCGGAGACTTATTATTTATACCAACACCACTACCGTTCATATAACACATCCCATAAGTATTTGAATTCCCATTCGGTTGAAATAATAAACTAACTGGAGAAGTACAAGCAAAACCAGCATTAACGGTTGACATCATTCCCATATTAATTTGATTACCATATCCTCCAGTATTGGCTCCTAAATTGAAAGTAGCATTTGAATTTGAAAGATACAAACCCATCAGAGCATAAGGAGATTGTCCAAAAACTTGTAATGGAGGATTAGTACTCAATCCCGATCCAATAACAGTTCCACCAGCAACATTTAAACTGCTTAAAGTTCCTACAGAAGTTAGACTACTACTTACAAAAGAACTTGGTAAACTTGTGGCTGTTTTATCTAGTTTTGTATTTACATTTGTAATAACATTAGTAATTGTAGTTCCATAATTGACGGTGTTACTAACACTTGTTCCTAATGCAGCAGTCTTTATATCAATGGTTGAAACACTAATTCCCAATGCAGCAGTCTTTATATCTACATTTGAAACACTAATTCCCAATGCAGCAGTCTTTATATCTACATTTGAAACACTAATTCCCAATGCAGCAGTCTTTATATCTACATTTGAAACGGTAACGCCTAATACTACATTTTTTCCGTCAATGACGGAAATACTTGTTCCAATTGATGTAATAGTTCCACTACTAAGAACAGTAGTTCCATTAATTTTAAAATTAGAATTTGTATTAATGTCTCCATTTACATCAAGAGTATAACTGGGAGAAACATTATTTATACCAATTCCAGAGCCATCCATATAACACATTCCATAAGTGTTATTATTTCCATTTGGTTGAAATAGTAAACTTACTGGAGGAGTACACGCAAAACCAGCATTAGTGGTTGTCATCATTCCCATATTAATTTGGTTTGAATAACTACCAGTATTAGCTCCAAGATTAAAAGTAGCATTTGAATTTGAAAGGTATAATCCCATCAGAGCATACGGACTTTGACCATAAACTTGTAATGGATTATTATTACTGAGTCCAGCTCCAACTACACAATTTCCAGCAATATTCAAGGAATTTAAAGTTCCTACAGAAGTTAGACTACTACTTGTAAATGTACTTGGGAGAATTGCTTCATTTCTTTGTAGAATTTTTGGGACTGTAACTCCAATAAGATTACCAACTTTCAAATCTACATTTACAAAACTAACACCAATCGAATTAATTGTATTACCAGTAATGTTCCCAGTTACAGATAAATTACCAGTAATATTTGTGGCAAGTGAATTTATACCAAATGTAGTTCCAGTAATTTGTAGATAAGATGTCACACCAGTTAGATTTTTAATGAAATAATTATTAGCAAATGTAGTCAAGTCATTATTACCAGTATTTGCTTGGATATATTGCGATCCATTTGTATTGAAAACATTATTACAAGTAAGATTATTTAGACTTGCTGTTGTAGATAAAATACTATTTGTTACCTTGAAATTAGTTATTGTAGCCGTGGTTGCTATTAAATTTTGAATTACACCAAGTGAAGTTAAACTACTACTTGTAAATGTATTTGGAAGAATATTTTCGTTCCTTTGTAAAAATTTAGTACTTGTTGTTGTAAGAACAATTATTTGATTATTTAATGTATTAGTACTTGTACCAATTGAGGTACTTAGATTTATAATGTTACTGTTTAGTATATTAGTTGTTGTATTGAGATTTATAATGTTACTGTTTAGTATATTAGTACTTGTACTAATTGAATTAATTTGATTTGTGATATTTGGTATTGATACTCCTATGATAGTTCCAATTTTCGTATCAAGATTTGGTATCGACACTCCTATGATACTTCCAATTTTCGTATCAAGATTTGGTATCGACGTACCTATAATACTCCCAATTTTGTTATCAAGATTTGGAATTGACGTACCGATAACATTACTAATTTTTACATTTACATTTGGTAATGACACTCCTATAATAATTCCAATTTTCGTATCAACATTTGGTATTGACGTTCCAATAATAGTTCCAACTTTTGTGTCTAAATTTAAAGAACTAATACCAACAGAATTACTCCTATTATATAATGTTCCAATACTGGTACTATTATTATCTGAACTGGTTCCTAAATCTGAGATGTCTGTAGAGTGAATTCCAGTTAATGTATTTAGAACTACTAAATTTGTCGCAGTAGCAACTGCACTAGCTTGTAAAACAGTTATTTGAGTTGTTTGTGCAGCATTGGTTTCTGTATTGTTTACTATTGCTGTATCTTGAAGAGCTTGATATCCATTCATATAATTATTATAAGCCGTCTGTCCATTGTTGTACAGTGTTTGTCCAGCTATAAATAAATTGTATCCATCTTTAAGGAGATCAATACCCAATTGAACTCTGTCAATAACATCAACAACCTTTGTAAAAGACTCTGGTTCCAAACCATCACTATCTAATGTTTGGGTCGTCCCATAAATAATTTCTTTAACCGTTATACCAATAAATGAAAAAGGCGCCCCAACAATTGTTTTTAAGTTTTCAACATTTAGATTAGTTATATCTATATCGTTACTTATTTCATTGAAAGAAATAGAACATTGTATTTGGTCTTGTTTATGTATTTCCAAATTATTATAACTTGTACCAAAAATAGTAGAACTGATACCGAAATTAGTAGAAAGTGTATTGAGACTAATTCCAAGATTTGATGTTGTTGTGTTTAAATTTACGACGTTGCTGTTAAGAACTGTTATATTATTAGTGTTCGTTGATGTCGTTGTGTTTAAATTAATTATAGACTGATTCAAACTTATATTAGTAATTCCAATTTGATCACCAAAATGACTGTCCAATATTGCTATTGATACTCCATACATTATATCAATATTACCAGCACTTATTCCAGCAATAACTATAGAATTGATTTGATTTTGGAGAAAATTGTCTGTGGACTGTAAATTTATAATACTTGTTCCTATTAAATTGGTTAGAGGACTTTGAAAAGTTCCAGAGACATTTATATTTTGGATTTGTGCAGTTGTTCCAACGAGATTCCCTCCAAAATTTACGTCCCCTAGAACTGACAACGTACCAAGATTTCCAACAGTTTGTAAAGAACTAATAATGAAATTAGATGGGAGAATAGATTGGTGTTTGTCTAATTTATTGGATTCTAAATTAGAACTAGAAATACCTAATGAATTGATAGAATTTGTATTTAAATTGATTGAGCTACCTAATGAATTTATAGAATTATTAGTACTTGTTACACCGTAATTTGATAAATAATCTAACTGTTCTTCAATATTATATGTGACACCAATTAATTCTGTAATGACTAACTTTCTTGCGTTCAAACTGTGTCTTGGAAACATACTAATTAATATATACCACTAAAAAAACTAGTGTTTTAGGTTTCGAGACGACATTGTCTCGAAATCGTTACGGTGTTGTCTCGAAAATATTTTATTTCATATTATTAATGTCAGAAACAACTGTAGTTCTTGATACCGAACAACCAATTCAAATTCAAAAAGAACCTCAACCACAAAAAGAACCTCAACCACAAATTGAACCACAGTTGTCAGAAAAGGAAATCAAACAATTACAAAAATTTAAAGAACAACAAGAAAAGGCAAAACAAGAAAAATATAAATTAAATCAAGAATCACGAAAAAAAACAGCAGAGACAACTAAAAAAAATAGAGAAGTATTATCAAAAAAGGCATTACTGTTTGATGCTTTTTTAGATGGTAATTTAACTAATGATGATTTGAAAAAGAATGGATTTAAAATGAAAAAGGAAAAAATTGACACAACAAAAGAAGTTCCAGTTCAAGAACAACAAATTCCAGTTCCAACCGAACGAATTCGAAAAAGACGTATTTAAAAAAAGTATGTGCTTAAATAAAATGATGAAACCAGTCTTGACAACACACAAAATACAAGATGCTCTGCAAATTGGAAGAGCAGTTCTTAGTGTGACAAAACCATTATTAAAAATTGTTAGATACATCAAACCTAAAAATGAACGTCTAGAAAAGATAGATAGAGGAATTAATATTACTGACAATATTTTAGAAGGTACTGAGAAACTACGAGTCATTGGTGGGTTTACTAAAAATTTTGTAAATGGGAAAGATTTCATGTACAGTCCTACATCACAGAATTTAAGTGAAGAATTCAGAATGGAACAAGAAGAACGAATTGCTATGGACATTGTAAATGGTATTAAATAGATTTTCTTTTTTTTTGTATCTATATATTAAATGAATTCCAATACGTTGTCGTCCTCACTTATATTCCTAGATACAAGAGACCGAAATCATGGTACAGCTAGTAATTGTAAATTATTAGTTTCAGAGACAGAAACGGCAAATTCCCAGAAAAACGTTTCAATACAAGATCTACAATTGTTGTATTCTTTTTATTCTATAAATGAAAATAATGATACATTTTTAATCAATTCGACACCAATTGTTTTAAATAGAGGTAATTACAGTTCTGCACAGTTCTTAACAGAACTAACTGCTAAATTAAATGCTTCTTTGGTTGATGTGTTCACAACTTCTATTAACCCTACAACAAACCAATTAATAATTAATGGCACGATTGGAGGTCTTTCAATTACCAGTAATGGAAAAAATAATAGATACCTTGGGTTACCAAAGAATACAGTGAAATTATTTGTGAGTAACGTTTTTACATCAGATTATCCAATTGATCTTAGCGGCACAAGGTATATAGAAATTCAAACAGATTTACCTATTAGTTCTATAAACTCAAGAGATGGGAATAATAATATATTAGCACGAGTATATATAAATTGCCAACCTTTTGAATTTATCCAGTACAACAGTTCTAGCTTCCAGTTTATTAAGTTACTAACCAAAAAAATTAATAGTATTGGACTAACTTTGGTGGATGACAACCAAGACGAAATAAACCTTAATGGTCACGAGTATAGTATAACATTAGAGATACAAGAATATTTTTAATTATTGTATTAAAATAACCGAAATGAAACTACCAGTAAGGTCAACAGACAATAGACGTATCACTCTTCAAGAAATTAGAGAGTTAGACAAAAAACATTTCAAAAATCCTCTTATTCATATCTTAGTATATCCCGACGATCCACCCGATTTTTCTACAACAGAAGCACCGTGGCTGAGTAAAGGTAAGAAATTTACAAGGTACCCAGTTCAAACCCAGTTAGCAGAACAACAATCGAGTTACCTTCCAATTATTGCTGCCGTATCTGAGAAGAAATTTGGCAGAGAACCAACTCTTAGTTTCACGAAAAATTTGGATTTGAAACAAGATCCAAGCCCTCAAGTCGTTGTAGTTAAAAGAAAGGAAACAAAAATAATCGATGCAAAGGTAATTGAAGCATCAGTGATTTCACCAAAACCAACTCCTAAGGCTGGACAAACATATGTAAAAGGATACGTTAGAGATTTACCTATACCTACATATAACCAAAGTCAAAAAAATTTATTAACAGAAGTATCAACAACAAGTTCAGAAGATACAATAAATGCACCGTCACCGTCACCAAAAAATGATCCATTTACAACATTTAGGGCTACACTGCGAGAAGACCCAAACTAAACGCGTAGCGTTTTGAAGAACTGTCGTTTATATTAATATTTTAACTATTTATATAAATGCCAAAAGAAAACAAAGGAAAAAAATATAAATATTATATTGAAAACTTGGATACAACCATTTCTACTAAATATGATGTACCAAGTGAAATTTTAATTGTTAACGAAAAAATTCCAGTAATACCTTCTTATATGATTATTGTTGGAACTGGGGGCAGCGGAAAGACGTTGTTAATTTGTAATTTAGCACACATGTTTAAGAAAGTTTTCAAAGGACGTATTGTTATTTTCAGTGGGACTGCTAATAAAACATTATTAGAATTAGAGAAATCTCTTGGAGCAGACATGTACTATTCTATTTTAAAAAAAGATGGAACAGATAGAATACAAGAGATTATAGATTTCCAAACTTTACAAAAAAAAAACGGAAACAAGATTAAAAATATTTTAATAATTCTAGATGATTACGTGAATGACAAAATCATGAACAAACCAAGGAGTTCATTAACTACTTGTTATTCTCAAGGAAGGCACGCAAATATAACGATAATTACTGGGACACAAAAATATACTAAATTACCTACAATTGTCAGATCAGAAACTGATTATACAATGTTGTTCCCTACAGATGACATTACAGAATTGAAATCAATCGTTGATGGGAATTGTATGTGGTTACAACCCCAAGAATTCGAAAGATTATTTATAGAAACTACAAAAGAACCACACAGTTTTTTATTCTTGGATAAAAAGCAGAAAGTAATGCGAAAGAACTTTGGAAACATTGTAAATTCAAAAGACCCAATTGATATAAAGGAGAAAAATAATTAATTAATAGTAATAATGCCTCGGCGAATACCACCTATTGAATCTCCATTCACTTATGAACAAATGTATGAACTAATAAAATGTGGGGCTATAAAAACATCAAGTGTTGAATCTATTATCAATGATGCTAAAAATGCTCGCAAGAAACTTAAACAAGAAAAAAAATAAACTTGATATAGAATAACCAATATGGAAGTCAAACAAGTATCAGAATATCTCAGTCCACTAGCAGTTATTACTCGTGATGATGATGAAATTTCTCAACCTCGTCGAATAAATCATACAGCACCAGTTTCGGGTAATGGTGCTAATTTTGGATATGACGGACCATCACAAAAGAAGTTTGCCGAATTTGTTTCTGGGTCTGATAACGGTATGTTTCGAAATTTTACATGTAAGGTTGCCATGGACGCATCGGTTAATGCTGGTACAGCAAAAGTTGGTGGGAAAGGGACTAGTTTTTTTAAAACTATCGGAACAAAAGATCAACGGCAACCAATCGCAGATTACCCAGAAGCAAATTTATGGGCACGGATTATGGAAAATTCTACGGTTTCCAATGACCAAAAAGCACGAGACTGGGAATCACTTGGTGACCAACTTGGTCTTGCTGATGCCGACCGTATTACATTAACTACTGAGGCAAAAAGAATTATTGTCCCTTTAAATGTATATCCATGGTACAACCAACAGAAAGCATTCCCTCTGTGTGTAGTAGGTAATCTGAGACATCGTTTTGATTTTGCTCCATCCCACGAAGCTCTAGCAACGATGAGTGCTGATTGTGATTATTACATCCTTTCCAATTTAGAATTTATTTGGGAGGAAGATGTTATGGAAAACGCATATGTCAAAGAACTCCAAGAAGACGCTTTGGCTGGGAAAATTATTATTCCTTATATGGGTGTTGTACACAAGGCTGTTGCTCTTGATGCTTCTAGTAATGTAGTTAGTATTAATGACTCGTTTTCAAGTGCTATGGCATTATTCGCCGTAAATCGATTAACAGCTGATTTAAATCCCAAGGTATCAGCAGTAGCAAAAACACAAGACCCATTGAATAAGTATCAGAAACCCAATGGAACTGTTGTTGGAATTCAAGTAAAGGGTGGTTCGAATGCATTTCCTTCAGAAGAAATCCGTACGGCAGAAGAAGTATACGTTGCTCTAAAACAAGTTTTACCTAGTACAACTTCTAATCAATTGACACGAGCACGATTTAATTCTGTCAATACAACAGCTAATAGTGGAAGTACAAGTCCGTTATTCATCGTTGGTTTAGCCCTTGACAAGGCTGGACGTGGGACTGGATTTGATAATGTACAAGGAAATTTAAATTACATCTTTAAACAGAGTACTCCAACAGCTCCCGGAACTGTACAATGTGACTTGTTTGTTCTCCACGATATTCAATACATTCCTCGCACCCCAGTTGATGCTATTCTGAAAGTGTGATTTTTTAGAACTACTATTTGTAAATTTACTATTTTAAACAAAACTTTTATAATAGTAAATGAAATGTAGAATTCCATCTTGTGATAACGACGCACATATGAGAAAAGATATTCATCGCTGGTTTCGTTGTTATGAATGCTTATCAAAAGATTTTTATAGATTGTTTAATACTTGTGGTTATTCTACCCATGTAGAATTAGACCAATGGGATTGGGATTCGTTACAAACAAGAGAAGAGTATTATTTAAACTACCTTTTTTTTTATGAATTAGCAGTTCAACAATACAATAACAAATATGAAAAGAAACAAAATTTAGAAAATTTAGAATTAATAAAAGACAAGTTATGTTCAGATTTATATAAACTTGTTTCTGAATATTTCTAAACAAAAATTGTGTGGTAATTGTAATGACACACAATTTTGACAGTATTTTACATAGGAATTATTACAATTCGGAAATAGGATTTCAATCAGCAAAAGCACTATATACAAAATTAAAACCAACTAATGAAAAACTGACTTTAAAAAATGTAAGAGATTTCATTGCTAAACAAAATACTGCACAAGTTCATCAGCAAGTTGATACAAAGGATATTAATCAATATAATCAAATAGTATCTCATGCGATAGGAGAGTTCCAAATGGATTTACTAGACCTTTCAAATTTTAGTAGACATAATAGAAATTACAGATATTTACTACTAATTCAAGACATTTATAGTCGTTTTATTTTTGCTGAACCAATGAAGAACAAAAGTAGTATTGAAACTTTCAATGCCTTTATTAAAATTATCAGTAGTCCTTTATTTGGTAAAAAAAAGATTTATTCTATCTATGCTGATGCTGGTTTAGAATTCAATAGTATTATCAAATATTGTGAAACAAATGATATCAAATTCTTTCAAAAAGATCCAAATATTAGAAATTTTGGATTAGGTATCATAGATAGAACATGTAGAACTATCCGAGACGTAATGAAGAAATACTTTACTGCCAAGAAAACCTTGAATTGGATTGAAGTAATACAGTCATTTATTAAAAATATAAATTCAACAATTCATACAACAATTAAAGTAAAACCTATTGACGTTTGGGTGGGACTTGAAAAAAATCAAATGGAAATTAGAGAACCAGTTGAAAAATTAGAGGTAGGAGACTACGTCAGAATTTTAAAAAGTAAAAATGTATTTGAAAAGAAATCATCCGTAAATAATTACAGTTCAACAATTTTTCAAATAAAAGAAATTGTTGGACTGGGATATATTCTTGATGGAAAAGACGGAAAATATTTTTCCCATTCTCTTTTAAAAGTTCCCAAACCCAATGACAGTATTGCAACACGAACAAGACAAGGTGTTATCGTTACAGAAGACCTCCAAAATGATTTAACAAAAGAGAATAAAATACAGAGACGGTTGAATAAAGAATTAAATTAATTGTATATAATAATGGTTAAGAAAGTAGACTGCGAAGGCTGTGGCAAATGTGCGAAGTGTAAACGCGAAATGAAAAAATTTACAAAAGACCTTGATAAATTTGTTGGGCTTTTACAAACTGATAGGGGTGCTGCTGAAAAATTCATGGCCACCCATGATAAATAAAAAAAAGAGTTCTATATAATAATGGAATTACAAGAATTAAGAAAAAGAGCACAAGATCCAAGTTGGGGAAAAAATCTTCCAAAATGTAATATTATCTGTAAAAGTTATAGAGGAAAAACAAAAAACATTCTGAATAATATTATTAAATTTAAGGACACCTTTGGAGATAAAGTTATTAAATTTACGGCTACCCATACCTTGAATAAAAAGGACATTTCGAAATTTGTTGGGCTTTTACAAACTGATAGGGGTGCTGCTGAAAAATTCATGGCCACCCATGATAAGAGTTCTACCAAAAAAAAAGGTAATTGAATTAATTAAAAACTAAATGTTTATTAAATATAATGTTTGTATTCGTTGCTATATGTCCCTATCAAATAGAAGATTCTTTTATACTAAAATTCAACACTGTAGAAGAATATGAATTTTACATTTATGAAAATAAAGACGACATTCAAATGAACTGTGCCCTTTTTGATTTAGACACTTTAAAAGAGATTCGATATTGGATAAAACCTTGAATTAATTTTATTGGATTAATAAAATGTCTGAATTAAAAAATATTCTAAAAGATGTAAAAGAAACTCTTTCAACGGCGAAAGAATTTCATGAAACCATTGTTAATTCAAGGTACAAGGAAAAAATGGAAAACGAATTAGACACTGAATTAATTGAAATCGACCTCAAAATAAAACAGATTAATTTAGAATTAAAAAAGATACCCCCAACGGTAGATGCAAAGGTAATTCAACTTGAAAAGAAAATCAAGCAGTTAGATAAGTTGGTTGTGACTTTAATTTAATTACTTAATTGTAATGCTGTGGATTGAAAATAAAATATACAATGTAGGTGATATAGTTCAATATAATGAAAAAAGTTATAAAACTTTACAAAAACACATTTCAATTTTGTCGTGGAACCCAGTAGTTGCTATTACATTGTGGGAAATTGTTGGTAATGTTCCTCCAAATTCAAATGATGATTTGATAAATAAAATAAATAAAATTGAAATTAACACCAACATAAATGGAATTACGTGTAATATAACAATAGATGATCAAATTTATCAATTTGGAGGATCGTTAATTTAATTAAATCTTGGAAAGAAAATTCAAGACTTAATTGTAATGAAGAGGTGTATGGTCTGTTTAGAGTTTTCAAAGAGTGTTAAACGAATTTGTTGTGGAGACACACATAAAAAATGCCAAAAAAAATGGGGTGATTGTTGTATTATTTGTCGGAAACCTATTCCTAATTTTAAATCCAAGAATAAATACAAATACGAATACGACCCATTTCAAGATATGACATTTGAAGAAGTACGACAACAACAAATGTATTTAAATTTTTTAAATTTGTATTGAATATAATCGTTGATTTAGTCTTTGTTTGTTGTTTGTATTAATTTTTTCTCCTTCTTCTTTTGGATTCGTTCTATCCACCAA
>ERZ1292642.1015-Hain-H14-01um-R1-1015-length-14005-cov-7_pt1 | contig 14005 bp, 28 predicted proteins | sample MGYA00564403_ERZ1292642 | MGnify/ENA primary metagenome ERZ1292642 (study PRJEB36523, sample SAMEA6512643) | groundwater metagenome | collected 2019-01-09 | study: AquaDiva: Metagenomics assemblies of 32 groundwater samples | reverse complement strand
GTCCTAGTTCCCATTGCACCTAGACGAAACGGTATTTTCCAGTCTTGCTTATCCGCTATGATCTTGTCGCGTATTCCTGTAACATACGTAGTAAGCAGCTTATCGCTTTTTCTAAAATTCAAAACCGCTTTAACTTCTGGGACGTCATGTTGGTGACGAGCTAAAAACGACTTAGTAACCGCTGGTTTGCCCGTCGTAGTGATTTCTTCTACTGGTAAACGTAATTTTTTAAAAAAGAAAGTGCGTATATCATTCGGCTTTGTAGGACTAAATTCCTTCATGCCATTATGCCACGCTAGCTTGCACACAATATCGTTGAGTTGCTTATGTTGCTTCTTAACTGCCAATGCCCAGGCATCGTAGGCCGGTAAGTCAACATACGCTCCGGCTAGTCGTATACGTTCCAATGTACAGGCAATCCGGGTTTGCAATTCAATTGGACCTTCGGCCTGTTTTCGCCAATCCATTGCAACGTGCCAACCGGCCCAAGCATCAAGCCGACATCGTTCTGTCCGTAAATCTGAAGGCCAAGTCGTTGCATCGTATTCTGAAAACGCTTCCGTCTTGTGCTTCCAACCTTTAACGTTGTGCTTGGCGAGTAACAAAGCGTCAACCGTGTAATTCCCTCTGCCCCTATTTTCATCCACCAATCGTGCAATGATAAAAGAATCATAAATATTCTCTCCTTTGGCCCAATCGTTACGTTTGCAACCTAGTTTTATCATATTAGTAAGATCGCCGCCAAGAACATGCCCAATAACATTTTTTACAGCAAAGACTTTTCTTAGCGATTGTTTGCAGCTAAGATTAATGTCAATAGCAGAACTACTATTAGCAAGGGCAATATTGAGAATAGATCCATCTGGGGCATACTCCGTATCTACGCCTAACGTTTTACCCGTTGGAAATTTATTATTGGGCCAGGGCATAGTTTTAAGTTTGAAACGCGTCAAATCCTCAGTAATCATTAAATCATGGCTTCCATCACTAACACCAACAGGGTCATACGTCACATAGGCGAAGCGTTTAGTGCCAACTATCTTTACAGGACGACCACGATGTTTAGCCACATTAACATCACTTCCAGCATCTAAAAAGAATTTGAGGGCTAAACCACCTAAACCAAGAATCGTAGTAGTAGGATGTTTTGCAATATATTTTAATACTGTTGGTCGCGCCTCTCGTATTTCAGCCATTGAGTATTTTAATTTTGTGCGCTCATGTTCAAAAAAATAATGTACTATGACATCCTTGTAGCCAGCTTTATGTAACAAATGCTGTAGGTACGGGGAGTCTTGCCCTAGTACCAACAAATTCATAATAGCTCCTAACTGGATTATTTAGGACACATTGCCAAAAACATTTGTAATATAGAATTGCGTTTAGATTTAGGAATAGCGGCCAAATCTTTATATGGTTCCGGTGAGCTAATGGTAAAATGAATATTAAGTTTTAAACATCGACGTAACAGCTCAACAGTTTCCGGCAAAGCATCACGATCCGCAAAGAACATTGTATGTTTTACGTCTTCCATAAAAGTTTTAACCGTAGCTAACGTGTCATCAGTTGGAGACAATCCCATTAAAGCAATGGCGCGTATTCCGTGCGTCGCCGCTGCTAAAGCGTCCATTGGCCCTTCGGATATAATCAACATTGGAAGCCAATCAGTGTTAAGGGGATAAACTTGAATGACAGAATCGCTACGTGGTACTGATGGACTTTGATACCGAGGTTCTTCTTTGCCCATTGCTCGCGCCTGCCAATAAGCACAGCCTCTTAAATTAGTGGCTGGCATGACAATACGATTGACGCCGTCCCCCGCAGTTGACGACGGGTACCATAAATTTGCTTTAGCGCATTCAAAGTCCAACTCGCGCGACTTTAAATACGTTTGCATCATAGGCCATAAATCGGGATTCAATTGCGGCATCTTAGCGCCGACTCGCGGCCTTATGTCTTTACGCTCTTTCTTTTCGTGATCGTAATACGTATGCCACCTCTCTCAGCAATTTTTGTACAAATCCGTTGGGGCGACACCTTTACGGAGCAAGCCTTCTTTAACCCTACCAATGTCCCCAACCATTCCAATTTTACGACTTATTCGTTCCAGCGGCACGCCTTTTAAATACAGCTTTAAAATACGTTCATCTTTTGTATTCATTGTTCTCCAAAAATTATACCGCTCGATAGACCAAAAAATGAATTTGACTTCTAGCCTAAAAATTCTAGGCCATAAAAAAGTTTATAAGCCACTATATTATCTACTTAATCCATTCTACCTAAGTAAGTTTGATTAGTACAATCTGGCTACTACTAATTCATCGTTATCTTCCGGCCAAGATTTTAATCTAAGCGTCAAACACGTATTAGCTTCATCCCATATCAACCGAACACCCATGTAGTCATTCTTTATTTCAGTGAGTTCATCAAAAGTAAACTTGTACTCTCCGCCTAATTTGAAAAGTAAGCATTGTACTAAGATCGCTGAGAGGTCTGGTACATCTTCTGGCATGACGCCTACAATTTTCATGTTAAACCTTTACTTTAAGTACGTCAATTATTTTCGCTTCGCGTTGCACAAGATAGATTATATTTATATAACTATGTTTATATCCTCGGATACTTCGTATCCTCGTATCTAACTAATAGGATCTTAATACTTATCTAAATAATTTCCTCTTCTACTATAGTACTTAAGAAATAGGGTATAGTACCTATACCACGTTCTCAATTAGACAGAAAATATGGCATAAGTATATGTAAACTAAGGTGAAAATAAATATGGCTTATTGAGAAAATTTAGGGACATTTCCGGCGGGACTTAGAAAATTCCCCCTTAGCTATCCAAGAGGGAATATGTAGCAGATATATAGTGGCTAGTCCTCAATGATCATTTTGCCTCTCTACATTGTTCTAACGTATGTTGATCCCACGATTTATGACATCTAGGACAATGCGCCCCAGCAATTACCCAACAGTTATATCCAGTTGAGCCAGCAAACCCACAATACTCCTGCAAACATAACCTCGTAGGATACATTAAGCACGCGTCATCAGATAAGCACCTATCTATCATCCTTTCTCCTCTTAGCATGTTTCTACCCTCCATTAAAATAATTCAGAATCCCGCCGCAAATTGTCTTGAGTTACCAAGGCGCCAAGAGCCGTCAGCGCCTTGGCATGTAAGCACTCAACTTGCTTACGTGTTAGGTTGGTTTGGTCAACGTACTCTGTCAATGTATAACCGTAAACGTATAATCGCGTGATTATATGGCGGTACAGCGGGGGGATGTGCGGGAGCATATACCTTACCAGATTTCTAGCCTCTTTTGCGGCATCTTGTGGTCGTAGCATATGCTTTGCGAGTAATTCATCGTTCTCATCAAACATAGACTGCAATCCTTGCCTTTTACGGTATTGGCCATAGGCTTGCTGAATATGTATACGCCAGAGACCCATTAGCTTCATGTCAGACAAGTCTAATATAGGAGTAACTTCTAACAGCTTGACTACACCATCATGTAGGAAATCAAGTCCATTCTGGACGCCATAGGTATGAATAGCCCATTTTGACATGTCAGAATATTGTGCTATAAGCTGATCGTGCAGTACCATTTATTATAATCCTTTTACTTCAGATTGCGTCCACCGATATATTTAAATGTCATAATTCCTCCACCGCCTGGATCACCAAACGTCTAGGGCCTGGTACCGTTTCGACTTTAACATATTTTTTATAAAGTTTAGGTTGTTCTTGTGCAAACTTTATAAGATCAATTGTTTCTTTAGCTTTATCGGCATCATAACGATAGGATACTCTATAACCCGCTACTGGTACGTCTAGGCGATCTCCTATCAAGGACTTAATCTGCGTTGCGCATTCGTCTTTGTCTTTTGTTAGCTTGCTATGTTCGGTTCGTAATTTGTCAAACTGCCTGATAAGTTCAAGTAATACATTTTGTTTTGACATGGCACAATCCTCGCGCAATTAAATTGTTTGCTGTTCTACCGTACCAACCTTGTAAAGTATAAGCCTGTCCAGTATCAATAAGATACTGCCAGGCCTCTAATAGCTGCGCTTCAGTGGCATTTTCGCCATCGCGGAAGCCCTCTACAAGACTACATGCGATAAACGTGTCCATACATCCTCATATTTTAGCTTGTTTAAATTCATCGGCAGTAATCCACTTGCTGTTTGCATCTTTAATTCGGCCTGCTAATCCTAAATTTCCGGCGTGCAGCGCGATTGCGTATTCGCGTAACGTAGCATCTTTTTGTAATTTTGCGAGTTGATTGATTCCTTGCATAGTGCTCCTATAAATTATAAGTTTCTATATTGTGAACTGTCAATAATACGGATACTTGTTCGTTTACGTTTTTGACTTGTTCGGCGCATTGTTTGACGAGAAGGAATTTATCTTCTGTTGTTATGATTTCTATTACAAGGGATTCCTCTTGTATACCATGCCATAGGCCGTTACATTCCCTATAGACTGTAAAACCCGAAAAGTAGGATTCGACAGTTTCCAGCGTTCGGCTATAATGCTTATCTTCGGTATAAATTCTGTAACATTTCTTGAGGACATTTAAGTCTTGTGAGTGATCCATTAGACTTCCTTTCTAATTGGGCGGCCAGGCGTTGCCAGCCTAGTTTTTATAATACACTATTGGCCAGCTCTTCTAATTCTAGTACAAGGGCGTCTAGTCTTTTGCTGTCAATTCTATCGGACACAAGGAGCGGTTTTATGTTTAACAAAGCGTCTCGTGCTGTCATAAGATATGTTAGTGTTTTTATTCTTCCCATTGCGTAGGCAGTAATCATTTAAGTCTCCTTGGCGTTATAGATTAATATACCTTCGGGCGTTCGTTTATTCAAGGGTAATTGTTCAAAATAATCTCGCCATGACTTTGAACCTGGATAGCATGACTCGTGACGCCATTTATTAAATCCTAGTGGCTGAATGCTTCCAAAGGATACTCGGCCGCAAACAGTACAGTGCTCGTATGGCACAGCGAAGTGGGATGGTTTTTTCCAGTCCTGGTCTTTCGCATGTTTGTTTTTACTGCCTTTAGGTCGGCTCATTACATCCTCTTAGGCTTTCTGTTACGCCATGCCAGTTCTTTTTTAGTAAGGCTAGTAAGTTGGTTTACTTTGACGGGAGTGTAAGTAGGGTACTCATGTCCCCCGCAATTAACACAGCGGAGAACTGTCTCCCAATGGACTTCATTGTGAAATGGCTCGGATACTAATAGCCCTTGGCATTTTTTACAGCGCATAATTATACATTAAAACTTCAACGTGAGTCGCTGGTCGATACGATACCCGTAGTACTTGTGATCTGTACTGTGAATCGCGGCGCGTGTCTTGTAGCGCGTCCTCAGGGCGGCTAGTGTTGAGTAGACTTCGTATTTTATTGGGTCCTCCATGTGATTTACTTCGATATATATGTATTTGTCCTTTAACATAATTTCTCCTTGTAATTAATTCATCACAGTTTGAATACAAAAACCTTGGAAGTTGCAGCAAGTTCTAACAAGATGTCCGTTGATGTATTCAAATGTACATCCACCAGGTAATGGCATTTGGGCAAACGCTACGGTTAAGAATACTCCCCAACACATAATACAGAATGCAAGAGCTAAAATCCAGATAATTAAGGTTTGCATAATTCATCTCCTTCCCACCAGTCGTTGTGAGCGCACCAGCTCAGTGTAAGGTCCACGTTTTGAATACGCTGATAAATATTCGATGCAAGGGGTACATCATTAGCACAGACCGCATCGTAGAACATCGTTCCTAAGTTCTTCAATACGACTCCGGCAGGCCCCACAGAGACAGCGCTATACGGGTCCGATATTGCTGGTACTCGTTCGCCAACGGCGCACGTGTCCCATTGCCTTACGAGCGCATGATCTATATCTGTAAAGTATCCATTTGCCTCCGCCCGCGTGATTCTGTCTTTCCAATGCATATTACCCCCTTTAAATTAATGTGAATTGCTTCGATGACTTTCAGGCGTTACATGGCTGTGACGCCTCGATGAACGTGAAAGAGTTTTTCAGGAACGTTACGCCGTCAAGCCCATCGGCTGCCATGCTGTCCGCTAGGCTCTTAAGCACAGCGTGGGCCTCCTCTTGGCTTGCGTTGCGTGTGAGCCGGAGGATTAGCACACGGTCTGATGTATGGTCCTTGTAGGCTGTTGTGCAACCTTTCCACGCGCAAGGGATACGGCGCAGGGTTTCCTTTCCTAGCATCCCTCCGCAGTGGTCCGCAGCGTAGTCTACATGCCTTGTGCCTATCATGATGGGATGCGGCTTGTGGTTACAATAAATAACATCGTGAATGGCTAGCGGCTCCCGCAGAAGCCCTGCATACTTGTCCTTTAGCTCTGTATTAGATGATAGCTTCAAAGTGCTTTCCCTCATGTTATTCCTCCTAATTGTTAAATAGTCAACAGTGGAATCAACATTGATACAGCCCCATTAATAGCCAGATACTAAACTGAAGTATGATGCCAAAGGCTAGCCCAACCGCGAATGGTCCTAGATGTGTCATAATTTCTCCTTAATGGGTGAAAAGATAGTAGAACAGTAGGCCCATTAGAATGCCGAATACGACGCTATTGTTGTCCATATTCCTCCCTAATTGTTATAGATTGGCTGAATTGCCCAGTGCTCACCCTCATGTCCAGGACCACGCAATATATTAAGTAGGTCTACAGCGTCTTGGTAGTCGAATGATTGGATGCAGAATGATTCGTCTCGTCCTTCAAATTTGACTATTTTGTATTGCTGTTCCATGGCGGCCTTTCAATCCGCATGCAATTGCCCATGTTTTACAGTGTTCTGTAAATGGAGAAGGCTTGTCACAGCTGTAACAGGCCTCTCCGTCATGCTTGCCATGTCTGCATGTTGCCCCTAAGAATGTCATGGTATCCTCCTGGTTATAGGTTGTCTGATGGCTGTTACTGTATTATTGCATACCATGTGCCATTTGTAAAGTATTGATTCTATTCAGCGTACATTAATGTACACGTTACCGGATAGTACCACTATTTAATGATCTGAATAATATCAGATCCTTATAAAGTAACATGCTGGCGAGGGGGTAACGTCTCCTATAAGTAGCATATAGTAGGTAATATATAGTAGTTTTAGTTAGTGTACCTATGGTCATAAATAATAGATAGTTTCAGTTAGTACTATTATTTTGCCCCTTGGTATTGAGAATAAAGCATATTTATTTTCATCTATGTATACATATACTTACATTGAAATACCTAGCTAATTGAGAATGAGTACCTAAAAACGGGGGACAATATAGGTATTATCTATAGAAGAGGTAATTATTTAGGTAGTAAGCATTAAGGTAGTAAGCATTAAGGTAGTAAGCTAATAGCTATGGTAGGTATGGTAGCTATAATAGATTATCCCGCCTAATTATTATATAAGTATTAGCAATATAATTATACTTACTTAATTATTAATAAACATACATCACTCCTCTAAGCAACATATCTAAATACATTAGCTATTATTATAAGTATTATTTATTAGTTAATGTATATACATGGGTATATACTTATTACCTGGGTAAATGGGTATGGGTATATTAATGAATGAATATCCTGTAATCTTTAGGCGTAATGAATACTACTTACATACTTCAAACTAAGGTTTAAGTATGTACGTAGCATACAGTAGGTAAGGGCAACGAATAGGCACACCTCCCCCTATGATGTGGTGGGGTATGAGAGACATATATGTACAAATTAAATAAAAGGTTATGTAAATTGTACAATTTAAATAAAAGAAATATGAGCCACTTAAGCGAGCCAGCTATTAATGAGCTTGATGAAACAATTATCCCATTGACCTCACCCGATGAAAAATCTGATGCGATCTGGAAAGATATCTTAACCAGTAAAAAATCACCAATATTTCAAATACACTAAAAGGAATGTATGGCCGCAGGTACATGGACATTTACTGACATAGGACGTACACGATTACTTGACGGTGGATTTGATCTTGACACCGATACCTTTCTTATTGCGTTATTCTTATCTACGTCAAACATTGGTGCCGCAAGTACAACGTATGCCGGTGTCACAAACGAGCATGCCAATGCAAACGGATATACCACCGGAGGAATATCCTATGGCACCTTAGTATTATCAGGGACAACGACGGTCACTGTAGACGATACACTCGATGCCGTATGGACCGCATCCGGCGGATCTATTACCGCACGATTCGCGGTCATTTATGAATCAGCCGGAAATGTCTTATGCTATGCCCTCTTAGATTCCACACCAGCAGATGTCACGGCGACTACAGGTAACACGCTAACAGTTGCTCTCCATGCTAACGGCATTTTTACTTTGGCTTAATAGGAGCCAACAGTCATGGCCAATACAGGCTGGTTTGATCGAGAAAATGAATCGGCCCAATGGTTTGATATCAACGTCCTATCGGAGGCGTGGTTTGATTCTGAAGAGAGCGGGCCTAGTGGTTCCGCGCTTGTCACACCTGGTACGCGGGCATTAATCCTCACGACGTTTATTCCTACGGTTACGGTACCGTTGGAAATTATTCCAGGAACGCGCTCTCTTGTTACAACTAGCTTTGCGCCGACTGTTGTTGTCAATACTATCGTCGTTCCTGGTACCCGAACATTAGTTACGTCTGTATTTGCGCCAAGTGTCGTAATTAATAATATTGTTGTACCTGGCAAATTAACGCAACTTATAACGTTATTTGCGCCCACGGTTACGGCGACTGATAATAAACTGGTCACCCCTGGCACGCAGTCGCTGATTACGACGTTATTTGTTCCAACTGTCACTGCTACTAATAATCAATTAGTTACTCCTGGTACGCGAGCGTTAGTCACTACTAGATTTATTCCAACAATTACCGCCACTGTAACGATTTCGGGCACTACGAAAAATAGCGCAGGCGCGGCCCTTGGTACGTGTGTTGTTAAGTTGTACATCACTAGCTCTGATGTCTTGTCGGCTACGACGACATCGAACGCCTCAGGTGTCTATACATTTAATGGTATCGCACCAGGCGTGACTCACTACATAGTAGCCTACAAAGCGGGTAGTCCTGATGTCGCGGGCACGACGTTAAATACGTTAGTAGGTGCATAATGCCTGACGTATTTTTGTATGCAGGTGAAGCAAATCCTAACGATGTAATTCTCTCTGATCCTACGGTGACGCGCAGTGTCGCACTTGTTCTTGTTCCTGGCGCGGCTGTATTAATTATTACCACATTTGCACCGAATTCCGTTATTAGTATTTCGCATTCTAAATACATAGTTTACGGCGCCCCAATTAGTCTTGAGATCATTCGTCCGCCGTATGTCACTACGGGACGTGTCGTACCCCAAGTATTTAATCAAATTAGACGTGACGCTAGACGGGCCGCTGAAGATGCCGCAAGAGTTCAATCAGAGAATAACTAAATGTTACTACTACGACCATCGACTGATAGCCTGCAATTAATTTCACAAGAAATCTGTGATCTCGATGTCATTGTAGATTACATAGATCGTGATACCACGACTTTTGTACCGGAAGGCGCCACCCCAGTATTTACGAATATTACAACTGCTACTACCACGACTATTACCGCTGCTCCTGGCGCCGGTAAAGTACGAAATATTAAATCTATCAATATACGTAATGTGGCAACGACGTGGGCCACAGTCACCCTTCTTGTCGATGTCAGTGCCGTCGATTATGAACTTATAAAAGCAGTTCTGATGCCAAATGATACTCTTGAGTATGTAGACGGCCAAGGATTTAAGCCATTAGTACTTACTACGCCAATCAACATCTATAAGCGGCTTGGAGAGGATTTTGGAATAGATGACACAGGCAGTATATCCGCAAAAACACCCAATGGACTGAGTTGCATATTATCAAAGGCTGCCCGATATAATTTTTTAGCCCATATATATCATACCAGTGCTGCTGCAACGAATGGTGCCAGGTTTGCGTTTGATGTTGTAGGAACAGTGACCGCCCCGACACTGGTAAGTACGATAGACACTGTGACAGCTAGTGTCACAGCCTCAGCACACTCAGCCGGAACGCAGACGGCACAGAATACCCAAATTACGGCACAAACAGCGGGCTCGCTGACGCCAGCCGTCGTTCTTTCTATTATCAGTGGGACTGTAATGACTACTATAAATAACTCGTCGTTTGCGATACAAGGACAGCCAGAAGTCACGGCGGGTGCAGGTTTAGTTGTCAAAAACGGTTCATGGTTTCACATTTGGGAAGCTACGACATAATGCTTTTATTACGCGTCAGTACCGATACCGTACAATTAATAACTAGTGCAACTGGCGACATCGATGTCGTAGCGTCGTATGTTGATCGTGATACGACAACGTTTGTTACTGGCTTAGCTGAATCGCAATATACGAATATCGTTACAGCAACGACTACCCCTATTGTTGCCACGGCTCCTGCTGGAAAAGTACGTAACGTCAAAGCCCTCAATATACGTAACGTTGCTACTACGTCGATGGATGTCACGGTTCTCGTTGATGTTAGTGCTGTTACGTATGAGTTATACAAGGTTACATTACTTGGAGGACAAACGCTGCAATACGTCGAAGGCGCCGGCTTTGTTGTTGTAGCCACAACTGCCCTTTTAAACCGGACGATGTTATTGAACGCTGATTCGGTTCATGCCACTGCGGCAACATTTGCAAACATCGGAAATCTTAATGTGCCGTTAATAAGCGGAAAGTTTTATAACTTCTTGGCAAATCTTTATCATATTAGCAACGCCACTACGACCGGGGCACAATTTGCCTACAACATTGGGGCGGCACCGACTATAGCAATCATTAGTACTATTGATACGGTGACTGCGAGCGTAACGGCTTCAGTACATTCGGCGGGAACGGTGACCGCTAGGGATACTGCTGTAACTGCACAGACAACCGGCTCCGCCGCTATAACCATGGCTATTATTTCGGGTATGATTCAACCGTCAGCCGATGGAACTTTTGCAATGCGTGCAACCTCTGAAGTCACGGTCGCGAATGGTTTGACTGTAAAAGCTGGTTCTTGGCTACATATGTGGGAACCTACAACTTAGGAGTACAATGAAAATACTTAAATCGCTTATTTTAGCTTTATTATTGATTACGCCACTAACGGCGTATGCCGATACCGGCGTGCTTACTTGGAACGCAAATACTGAAGCTGATTTGGCGGGGTATAAAGTTTATCAGTCTACCGTTTCCGGTGTTTATAGTACACCCGTTGCTACGTTGGGTAAAGTCGTTACCCATACCCTTACGTTGCCGCAGCTTTCTGTTGATACGCGCTACTTTGTCACGATTACGGCCTATGATCTTTCCGGCAATGAAAGTCTAAAATCGACGGAAGTAAGTAAGTTAGTTCCAGCGTCGGTTAGTGATCCAATTGTTGTTACGTTAATTGACGCCCAAGGTACGTGGGTACGTTTTGCCTCTAATAAGCTAACGTTGAATACTACGTTAATAAGTAACAATGCTACCGATCTTCGTTTATGTAACGGTGTGGTACATTTCAAACATACGAATTTGAATTGGTATCATTACGTAGCAAGCACTAATACATTTACGATAGTGCCGTCAGTTTGTTCAGATATTACATCTCCGGCCCCGCCTACTGGATTGATAGTTAAGTAATGAAACAAATTATTGTTTTACAAATTCTAATAGGCCTCGGAATACTTGGATTTGTTATCGCCCTGGTACAAATAGGCCGCGAGGTTGTTAAATGGGCCGTTCATTAAAACGTCAATATTGTGTGGCATGAACAGTTAGAAATAGTGAACCAAGTCACATGACTAAAGCTAAAGGGGCTGTGGTGGCTCTTTACATTGGAGGATGTATGGTAAAAATAAATTGGATACTAAAAAAGATTGTTGAAGTTGAGTGGGTAGATGCGTGTTCACGCGGTAGGTGGGATTCACATGATTCCTATGTGGCACAGACTGCATTGAACTGTAAGACTTCGGGTTATTTGGCAAAAGAAACTAAAAAAGAAATTGTTATTATTCAAAATCAAAGTGAAGAAAATTCCGTTCTAGATTCAATTACAATTCCTCGCGTTTGTATTCAGCACATTCGGAGGATTAAATAATGGCCTTCAAAATTAAAAATAAGAAAGTCAATCGTAAGTTTTTGTATACTTGTATCAAAGCGCAGCAACTCAAGATAAACGAGATGTACGCCGCTATGAACGCTCAGAACAACATGCGGCTGCATCTTGAAAAGCGGGTCAAAGAGTTATTGGCGCAAAATGACGTTCTTGATCCTTATCATGTAGTAACGGCAGACAGCGTAGAGGCAAACGTAGAGGCAAACAGTGGATTACCCCATGTTGGTACATAAATGGAACCTAAAAAGCCTTTCAACTGGGATAATTTTACAGGCACTGGAAATACGCCGCCTTCCGTTAAGCCAGATACACACTGGTCTCCGTATTGTGCGCTTCATATTTGGTTCTTTCTTGTAATTCTTGGATGCTCAGCGGTAGCGTTAGCAATTAATTTCGTATATCCTGGTGACGTACAATGTATGGTTGCTAGATATTTTAATATCATGTCGGTTCAAATGGTGCACTGTCACGAGTAATTATGGATTACGAAGACACCGCGTTAGAACTTGAGCAAGAGCGCACTAAATATCTTAGTGAAGTCAAACGCAATAAGCGGTACTTCCCTAATATCAATCCCCTTGATCCTAAGTACAGTGAACAACGGGACGTAGAGCGCCAAGCCGCACGTCGGGGTCTTGGTGGCTTTATTGCACAAGGCCCTACCCGCGAGACATTTGAAGAAGCTCACAAGAACCAAATTGACAATATATTTAAAAATACTGACATCCGTCATTACAAGGGCATACCAAGACCTGAACAAGAAGCCTTAGAGGATCTTCCGGCCTTCGGGGTTGGGTCTATGTTGTTACAGGGTGCCAAGGCCGGATTGGAAGGTGTAGGTTCCCTAGCTCAAAAGATTATGCCTACAAGTGAAAGCAAACTTGATACCGGCATAGCCATCATCGGCGCTATTCCTGGCGTTGGTAGTATCGGTAAACTTGGCAAAGCGGCCAAACTCCTAAAAGGTGAGCAGTTGGCTGTAAGTGCCGTAGGTCAGGCAAAGAAAGATGCTACGAAGCAATTACTATTGCACCATTTGGAGTTAGGAATTATTCCAGAAGGATCAGCTTTTCGTGGCACATCGATGGCCGAATTACAAAGCATTGCTAAAACTAAGCAATTACAAATCGGGGCAGATGCGGAAGGGCGTACCGGCATAAGTGCATCGCATATTACCAAAGACGGCTTTCCTGTTTATGGCGAAGGTGTCGGCATTATCGCTAAAAAAGGGCAGCACACTGAGTCCGGTCGATTTGGGGAATCATTAATTGATCCCAACCTACACCCCGATAAATTTGAGTACGTAGTTAATGGTAACGTTTTATCGTTTAAACAATTACAAGATCATTTTAAGGTAAAATAATGTTTCCACTTGCAGTAGCAGCGTTAGGTGCTAAAGCCGGTGCAGGGGCAGGTGGCATAGCTGGGCTAGGGGGAGTTTTTAGCAAGCTAGCTTCCTTTGGTGGCGGGTCTAGTGATACTAAACCAGTTGGGCCAGGTCCAGTACCTGAGGCCCCTAGGTCGTTAGCCCCACCATCCTTGATGCCATACGATCGCAGTGAACCGCAGTTGTCACAGATCGCTGGAATGCATATGAAGCGCATACAGATGGAACATGCTGCTTTGAATAATAATTTTAGCGAGTATATGTCCAACGAAATTAATTCTATATTTCAGCAATCAGATGCTAGACACGCGGGGATAAAATGAAGTTTGAACTAGGCCAAGAAGTTTATATAGAAGATTCTGCATATCCAGACATAACATTGCTTGCCTGGGGGTATATTAACAAGCATCGCGTAGGCTCCGTTGAGTGGATAGGT
>ERZ1292642.1014-Hain-H14-01um-R1-1014-length-14005-cov-7_pt1 | contig 14005 bp, 22 predicted proteins | sample MGYA00564403_ERZ1292642 | MGnify/ENA primary metagenome ERZ1292642 (study PRJEB36523, sample SAMEA6512643) | groundwater metagenome | collected 2019-01-09 | study: AquaDiva: Metagenomics assemblies of 32 groundwater samples | reverse complement strand
CCAAGCCGACATACTCGTGGCTGAGAAGTTCTGGGATGGCAAGGTTGACGAGAACGATATTGAAAAGCTGCGGGTGGCGCTGCTGAAAATCCGTGACGTTGTAGGAACAAGCACCGAGGCGCACCACATCGCGCACAACGCTCTTGGGCAATCAGCATGAGATCGAACGTGAAAAAGCGAACTTACATTTCGGTCGATCGCCGCGGTTACGACGGCGCCCTGCAGATCAGCATCGGAACCGAAGATGAGGATGGTTCCAGCATTGGCTATCGAATAGCTGGACCGAAATATGACGGACACGGAAAAACACTTCTGAAACACTTCATCACAGAACGCGATGTCTTTGAGATAAAGGAGTACCTAAAGCTATGACTGAGCAGGAAGATTGCCGTCTTGACATGGCCTATGCCGAAGGCGTTAGAGCTTGCCTGGGACGCCTCTACGCAGCTGGAGCGCGGCGCGATGAGCATGATCGGGCTTGGGAGGATTGCGAAGCAATGTGGCGTAACCGCATGGAAGCTGTCTTTGCCGCCAGACAGGCAATGAAATCACAGTCCTAGATGAATTATCAGGCAAATGAGCGAAGACAGGAACCATCCAACGAACTGGCTGAAGGTTTACCGCGAGGGGGCCAGTCCTGAACTTCTGGCCTTCATCGAGGATGTACAAAATATGGAACCAAAAGATCAGATTGAATTGGTCTTACTCATGCTGTCGCAGGCCGGCAAGCAAATCGAACTGCTTTACCGATAATGCCTAAACACTAGGATGTCGAGCATGACCAAACTGCAGCGACTAGTGCTAGATGCCCTTGATCAACTCGGCGACATGACCGACCATGAGCTGGAAGTTGCCTGCCTGATCAGCCCAAATCGTCGCGGCGGATTTCGTGCTACTCTTAGGAGCCTTTTTAGTCGCGGGTACGTGACTTACGAAGAGATCCCCGATGCTCAAATAAAGATCACCAAGGAAGGCGTCTTTGCAATCGAGGCCGACAACTACGCTCAACTTCCTGATCGTGTCTAGATAGCGAGAACGACTGTCATGGTACTCCTAAAATTGACCGACCAAGAAGCGGAAGAACTCGTTCTAGCCCTCCGCTGGGCTACGGGCTGCATTCTTGAAAAAGACCAGATAGAGCGATGGTACGCCTTGATTGCGCGTCTAGAGAATGGCGCCGTTGCCGATAGTTAAGGAATCTTCCTACATCGCCGGTGGAGGCGCGAAGAAACAGCGCAGCGATCCATCAGGCCGCTTGCATCTCCAGAACTTGCCATCCGGGCTCGGCTGCGCTTCACGCTCTGGAACGATCTCGCCAGTCGCCATGATCAGATAGCCGTTGGCCGTGACGCGAACCGGCTCGACCATGAAGCAGTCACCCTCGCCACAGCACCATTCGCCGGCAGCGTTCTTAAGCCCACCACGGCTGATCCAACTGTTGTGCGCCTGCACGGTCAAAATGCAGGACACCAAGAGTGCCACGGCCATGATGCCTATCAGCGGCCAAATGAGCCATCTCATGGCACGCCCCCGTTCCTATAACCGAGGCGTGCAAGTCCGATTTTGAGCTGTGTAAATCGCTCAAGATTCTCCTCGTGCCGTTCCTGATCCTTTGCTTCATGTGCATCAAGAATGGCACCTTGACCCTTCTCGACCTTACGAAATTCACCGCGTAACCACCAGCCGAGTCCAGCAACGGACCCAAGGCTGACGAGCATTGCAATTAAGGTTTCAATTCCCATAGCGTGCACCTATTGGTATCGGGGCACGCATAGAAGTAGACGCGCGAAAGTAGTAAATTAGGCTCGCCGTCATGTCAGGCTCCTGCGGTCTGACTGGTGGTAGGCCCAGGCACGGCGTTCGCGCGTCTGTCTGGGCCGCTGTTTTTACGCTCTACTTTCGCTCCATGCGATCAAGACGTTCTCGTATCGCACGAATCTCGGTTTTAATCTCCTGCTGATCCAATTCAAGGCGCGGTATCCGCACTCCTCGCTCTGCCGCTAGCCCTTGGATCACATCAAGTCTACTTTCCAATAGAATCAGCCGCTTGTCATTGGACTCCGCCTTGTCCCGGACCGGGGCGACAATCCAGCCCGTCACCATGCCGAAGGCGGTGAGGATGCCGGCGGCACCGCCAAGTGACAAACCGATGATGGCGCCACGGCCATTGAAGCGACTGTTCCCATTGCCTTCGGCCATCAAGACTTGGCGGCGATTCCCGCCCGGATAGTCACCCCGATCGCGCCCTCCCAGGCTGTTGCCAGCGCATTGTCCTTGCTAATACCGGGCACCACGTCGTAGCCGAGCAGTTCCGCGGCGCAGACCGCAATTAAAAGTGCTGCCGTTATATACGTCTTCTTGCCTTTGATGGCGTCGCGAAATTCCTGGAACATTGGTTTTCTCCTGCGTTGATGATCTTAAGAACACCGTAACTTTGGCTTTTTCTTCGGAAAACAGGACTGAATTCCTGCTATCTGCGTTGGCGTCAGACAGGCTTCGGAGGCGCATTTCCGTCGATGCGAGTAACCCTCGTAGATATGCTCATTCGCCCGTATTACGTCGCAAGACATGGCAGCGCCCCATTGGACCTTCCAACACTCGACGGGGCTATCATCCAAACCAGCAGGGGCCTTAGCTTTGGCCTTCGATTTCGGCTGTCTCTCAACAACCACCGGTCTTGGCCTAGGAAGCTCTATCCCAACCTCGGGACTGCCTCGCTCTGAAGCCGTCGGAGAGCTAGGCTGGCGTGCCTCTGGAGCGGCTTCAGAGCGAGGAAGGTCCGGCAACGGCTCGACCACGACGCGCTCTGTGCGGGGCTGGCTATGGGGCCAGAGCCACTTCTGGAGCTTTTGGAGGGCATCCGGCTCGGCTACCGCGGTCGTCGTAAGCAAGATAGCCGCGACTAGGACAGCAAACCTCAGCGACATGAACGGGACTTCCACCGGATACAGGCCCGCTTCCCTATCTTCGTCCAGTTCTTCGCCTCGCACTCGGCCAAAACGCGAGCAAGGCAGGTGCTCTGTGTTGCCGGCTGTGGCGCCCTTGAGCGCGACGGGATTTTGAGCTCGGTGGCAAACGTCACGCTGGAGACGCAAATGAATGCGAGAGCAATGATCACGGTTTTCATGTCAGTCCTTTCAGGTGGTTTTGTTTCTGAGAGCCATGAATGCGGCTATGCCTACCCTTGCAAACGTCCCCCAAATTCCGGTCGGGGATAGAAGCGTAGCGGCCGCCGGGATCACAGTCGTCAAGATACCGGAAGTCGTGGCGTTCTCGCCGATAGCCGGCGGAAGAATTCCCGCGATCTGTCCTATGATCGCCGCAACCGTGGCAAGACCACCGAGCTGTACCCCGCCCGACTGAACGGCCGGAGTCGTAACCGGTGGGGGAGGAGGTGTCACGACGGGCGGCGGAAGCAATGGTGGGATGGGTTCTCCAGCCTTAGCCGCCTGGATAGCTGCTACGATCGCCGGTATGAGCGGCAAAAGCGCCTCAATGAGCGGCCGAAGGTCAGGTGGCACGCGCGGAATGACTTGGACTTCAGGCATTTTGGTCTCCCCAATGAATTCCCAATCGACGACGCCTTTACCGTTAAGGCCAATTGCTCGAGCTGCTGCAGGCGTAAGATCAATGGCTGCCCTGTTCGTCGGCACCCTTCTATTCTGCGCCGGCATCTGATTGGCAAACTGCTGCTCAACAAGCGGCCGTTGCCCAGTCAGCCAATACGGATCGCCGGGCGTGTTGTTCCATGGCCCAACATCCACGATTTCGCAGTCCACTGATCGGCCATCCTTCCAAACCCGAACCTTCGGCCGAATTCCCTCGATGCGATCTGGGAGAGCCACGCCTAGTTCAGTGTCCGTGATGAAATGCTCGTCATAAGCGCTGTTGTTTGGGTCATTGATGCCAGCAAAAACTGTTGCCTCAATATTCGTGAAGCGCTTGGTAGAGGACGACTGAGTTGCCGTGGCTCCATCAAGCCTCCACGACACCGTATTGTCATATAACGATGGTTCAGCCATCACCGAAATATGGACGTGCGCCCGGTGAGCGTTAGGACCGTCATACGGCCGCCAGACCCACGGCGAAACCACGCTCGAGATGATCTGGGCATTGGAGATGATGTACTTGATTCTTGGATCACGCGACGCCACCAACGTCTCCGCCAGCGACCTCGCCACCAAACCATGGGCCGGATCATTCGTGATATCCATTGCAGTGACGACTTCAGCGGAATTCGGGTTATGATCTGACTTCGTCGCCGCGTGCGAAGCATCTCCGATCGTGCCATCATTGCTCTTATCACGTCCTGGCCATTTCGCGTTGACCTGATCGCGTAGTGTTTCCAGGCTTTTTGCAAGTCGCCATGCCATGAATATTTTCCTTGATTACCAGAATGCGCCCTTGCCTGGCCAGAACATTAACAGCCAAGGCGTGACGACAAACAGCGCACTTAGGCCCAATACAATTCCAAGAATCTGCGTAGGCTCAAGCATGTCGAGAATCATGTTGTCTCGTATTCGGCGCTCACGCATGTTTCAGCGTTTGCGCCCCATGTCGGCATGTAGAAGTTGCCGTTGGTGTAGACAATGGTCGAGCCAAAGTGCGTGCCGCTAACGACACTCACCGCGCCACCGGTGCCGGCGACAGCTGGCGTAAACGGCAACCCGTTGAAAAGACTGGTACCCGCCGTCGACGCAATCGAGGTCGTGCTGCTGGCCTTCGCGGTGATATGAACCTTTCGGCCGATCTTGGTGTAGGTCCCGGTATATGTGGGAGTGCCGACAACGGTAAAACCGATCGCATTCGGCGTCCAAGTCCCCTCCTCATAATCATCTAGGGTGTTTGGATCAGCCGATGGGTCTTGAGTAGCGGGGAACGGTATCTGACCAGCTCCAGACCAAGTCACAATTTGAGTTAGATCGGTCTGAAGCTGAGTAAAAAAAAGCTTGTCTGCCGTCGTTGCGGTACCAAAACTATAGGTAAGCGTCAGTGGCATTACATCACCGGCCAGATATGGCGCAACTCGATCTCGTCATCAGCCTTGCGGATACGCTCGCGGAAAAACGCCAAGTCACACGCAACAGGGATATCGAATAACTCCAGATCGCTCTGACGCCGCTTGTTCTCGCTATCGACGGCGTTCTTGATCTCTCGAAACTGGATGGACTTCGCACGACTAAGATTGATGTTGATCGGCCCGCCATTGTGCGACCGAGACCAAGCGTCGCGATACCAGCGATCGGCTGGCACCTCATCTCGATCCCATAATTCCTTGCCGGTCCAGTCCAGCGCAGTGTCCTTGTCGCGGATCAACTCATAGGCTTCAGCGTCTGTCAAACCACCCATGAGCAACGCATTCATCCACTTGAATGCCACGTCCTCCCGGATGCCGCGATTTACGAAGCTGGCAATCTGGCCGTCTCGCGTCATGCCGAGGAAGTAATCCTTTGGTGCTCCGCCATTGGTGAAGATGGCCATGATCTCAGCGGATGGATGTGTTATTGATACGCCACCATCTGAACGAGACGATACGATACACTTAGACATGATCGCCAAAGGCTGTGACCATTGTATGCGAAACGTCCTGTGCCGAAAAATCACTCATACGCAATGTGAGAACTGTTAATGTTCCCGCTGCCATCGTGTTAGAAATTTGTGCAACAAAAGTGGTGGCACTGGTGCCAACCGGCGTTGAAACAGCCGTGGCAAGAACATTGTAAAGGCCGCCGTTGAAATCCGTGGCCCAATTCACAGTAAAGGTTCCGGCCCCGCCATCAGTGATACTCGACACGTTGTAATTTGCTTCTAAGCCGGCCGCCGAGTCGATCTCGGCCCAACCCTTCGACATGCCAGGGTGGAAATGCTGACGGCCAGGGGAAACTAGCAAATTAGTGGCTGTGGGGGTCTCCTGCTGCGCCTGCGTCGCAACCATGGCACCGCCCGCAGTAGCGCCTAGCACCGCAGTTGTGGCAGTCACGCTGGTAGACGCAGAAAGCGCTCCGGTGACAGCCAGTCCATTAGTGCCGATGTCCAAAACGTCGGCAGCATTGCAGGCAAAACGAAAGTTGTTGGCGCCAACCCGGTATAGGCCGCTATCGAGATCATTGGTGAAGCTGTAGGACGGCGCCCCTGTCGTCCCGTCGGCATGGCTGATCTGCCCCGCCGTGATGACCTGGCCGCCGGCCGTGATGGTAAGGCCACCGGTGGTAACCGTCATCGCCCCGGAGCTGGAGAACGTCCCGGTGACTGCAACACCAGTCGTCGAGTAATCGACAACCTTGGCACCATTGAGTGCCAGCCCTATGTTGTTGGCACCGATGCGATAGAACCCAGAATCCAGGTCGGACCCGAAGGTGATGGCTGGAGCGGCAACTGTACCGTTGGCCATTTTTGCTTGGCCAGTCATCGTCGACTGACCGTCCAAGGCAAGCGAGTTCGTGATTTCCGCAGCGATGTCAACATCGTTCTGATTGTGACCGGCGGCGGTTATTGTGTTGCCGGCGACAAAAGTATTGACGACGGTCATTGCACCGCTGCCCGACCTTGCCATAATCTCGGTATCCTCTAAACTGTAGCTATGTTGAAGCTGCTACAGACGTTGATCGTGTTCGGTGTCTTGTGCGCCAACATCTATTGGGAATTAACTCCCAATGGGCTCCTAGCCGCGATTCTCGGTATTCTAACCGCCTATATTCTGACAGTACTGCCGATGCAGATTTTCTTCCTAGCGCGGGCTTTCAAGCAGAAGCTGGTTGCGTGGTTCGGACATCAACAATTGCGCTAGAGCCCTTGCTCCCAATCGATCGTCCCGCCCGGGGATTAGCTGATTCCCAAGATACCGCTGGACAATCGGAGACATAAGGGTACGCCCAAGAGCCGATGGCGCGGTAGCGGCAGCCGTGGCGCCAGCCATGCCGCCGTAGGTTGCGCCCTCACCCCCCCCTAAAAGATAGCCCAAGCCCGTCCCCAGCATAGCTGGGAGCCCCACAGCCGCCGCCCGAGGCGCCGTCCCGGACTGGGGTAGCGGCGCCATCACCGCATTGCCAGCCCTGGCTAATTCTGCGAAATCACCCTGTCCGCGAGCATAGGCCCGGCGTCCCTGTCCCACGGCAGCCATGCGAAGTTGCGCGGGAGAAATCAGCCCCTCCGCTGCATTTTCACCTCCGGCCGTTGCCGTACGCTCGATCGCAAGAAGGTTCCGATATTGAGTCCGGGCCTCACGCCATGCCCCCAGATCAGCCTGATTACCGCCTACGGCAATGCTGCGCTCCATGGCATCATCAAGCGACTCCCGCATATCCCGGATGGTCCTGGCCACTTCCGGTTGACCCTGGGCCCCCCGAGCGGCCCGTTCCATTCGAGAGCGGAGTGATTGATATGCCTCCCCCGGTAGCTGACCACCATTGCGCTGTACCTGCGTTCTGATCTCATCGAGGTAGTTTCGAATGACAGGCGCTTGGTTGGGTGGCGCTACGAGATTGTAATAATCCGTGATGTCATTCGTCAGATCGGTTGCAAGCTGTCTATCAGCAGTGAGCGTATTGCGACCTGCCAAAGCATCGAACTGGCCCCCGATGCGGGTAAATGCCTCGTCCACGACTTCTGGCAAAGCGCGATCGGCATTCGAGCCAACCCTTCGCAGTGCCGCCCTGGTGAACTGCTCGCCCGCCCTTGTGGTTGCCGCAGTAGCTCCACCACCGGCTCCGGGAAGGTCACCAAGGCTACTCTCCATGTACTGGAGAGACTTACTCCCGGTTCGCTGCCCAGCGGTCGGGACAACGCCTTCTTGAGCCAAGGTATCCACCATGCCCTGCCGGACAGGATTGGCAGGCAAGGGCGTGATAGTGCGGGCCAGCATGGACGGAGTAAGGGTACCGGCAACCGCCCCTCCGGCCCGCATATATGGTTCCGCCGGCTGCCCCTTGGAAATCTGCCCAGCGGTCTCGCTCACGACCGCCGGGGCTAAGACTTGCGCGGTACGCCGTATAGCGCCACCCGGACCCATTACAGCGTTCGGTACAAACTGACCAATCGTCCGCGCGTACTCGCCCTCCCTGGTCTTCGGGGTATAGAATGGGCCAGTCGATTCCTCGATTTTGCTCTTGATCTCCCCCGAGGTCGGCATGCGCGGGAGGTCAGCCGCGCGGCGCGTAGCCTTCCCTTGATTGATTAGATTTCTGGATAGCGCCTCCCGATCGCCAAAATAGTCCGCCCCCTTTTGAACGAGAGCCTGTACATCACCCGGAAGACCGGCAACGCTGATGCCGCCCTCTCCCAAACCAACGCCGCCAGACTTCAGGATATCTGCACCCCTCTCTGTCACGCCCATACCGCCGTTGAGTTGCTTCAACAGCTCCGGGTCATTGACCGGACGCAAGTCCCCTCCCTGATCCAGGATGGTCAACAATGCTGGATCGGTGACAGGCTTTGGCATTAAGGTCTGCCCTCAAACCACTGGCCGTCTTGCTTGAAGTAGGTCTTACCATTGATGGTGCGCGTCTCGGTAGGTGATGGCTTAGCTGAAGGGGCAGGAACGGCCGCCGGTACATCAACCCCAAACAGCGCTCGCTCGCGCGAGAACTTCTCCGCGTCTGGGTATACCTTCTCCAGCCGCTTCATATGACCTTGAAGCTGTGCCGATCCCGCGCGCTCCATGATGTCGAGAAGGCGAGAAATCGACCTCTCATCCAGGGTGATATTTCCACCAGCGGCTTTTTCCGCGAACTCACGATCCGTATTCGAAATGTTCGCAGTGCCCACCGTGGATTTGAGCACTGCAGCGACCTGAGGCGCGATGGCCGACCGGAAGGTTTCCGTGTTGACGATCTTTTCGCTATTGGCGATTCCAAGAGTTGCAGCAATCTTTTGCAATCCGAGGAGCTGATTTGCGCCCGCTCCCGTAATCGCCCCCCCCTGAATCGCAGAACGGGCCTCACGTAGACCTGTTAGACCGGCAGCAGTCGTGCGCGCGGCCTTCGCACTTTCGTCCATCGTGTCGAAGATTTGCTTATCGGTTCCACCTCCGACATTAGTCTGAACATTCACCGCACCGGCCTTCTTCAGCCCAGCCTTGTAATCATAGAACGACTCTTTACCACCCTGCTGCCGATGAAGTTCATATTCACGCATTTCATCGGTCGGCTTCGTCGGCGCGGAGTATTGCTGGTAGAGCGCGAGTCCTTGTGCACGAGTCTCCGGTTTGGCCAGCAAGCTCTTGATGTATGGCTGCATCTGCGGAGGTATTTCTACCGGAGCCCGAGGCGGCACCATCGACTGCGCAAGTTGTCGCGGAGGCGTAATGGCCTGCGTCTGTACCGGAGTTGCACCCGCTGGGTTCATTCCAGACATAGGCTGACCACCCATAGCCGTACTCAATGCAGCCAAGCCCTGCTCTCGAGGAGCCATCGCATCCAACGGAGTGCGGAAGGTGTCCTGAGAATTAGTTGGTGGCGCCATGCCGGCCACTTTGTACGGAGAAGGTGTTGGAGGCGGCTCCATTGTCACCGGAGGCATGGTTGCAGAGCGCGGCCCAGCAGTCGGCGGAGGAAGCGTAGACTCAGCGCCTTGAGCGCCACCAAGCCCAGGAGCGCCACTCAACAGCGCCGCAATCTCTTTGTCCTTCGTTCGCTCCTCTTCATCGGCTTGGTTGCTGAGATAACCCCCAATCCCCCCTTGGACAGCCCGCGCCAAAGCTTGCGACCAATGCTGAACTGGCGTTGCCTGCATACCCTGCGATAACAGAGATTGCGCGTAGCGACGGCGGCCCGTGATCGCGGTGTCTTGCGTTGCCATGATCAGTCCATCCTGGCGAATTCACCAAAACGAGCAATCGCGGCTCGTTCGTATGCCGCTTGCGCATCTTGGATATCTGCAAACCGCCCTAGAGTCGTACTTCGGTCATTGACCGAAATCTGTGCGTGCCACTTCTGGCGAGAAACATCCCAATATACGCCCTTCACACCAGATTTGTTGTGACGCGGCCTTTTCGTGTTGCCAGTATTCTGAAGCGAATTCGCCTCGCGCAAATTTTTCCACGAATTGTCTGAGCGAATTAGATTCTTATGATCCATTTTGTCGGCAGGCCAGCGCCCTTCCATATAAAGAAAGGCCAACTGATGAGCGCGATAATCCCTCCTGCAAATACAAATGACGATATATCCTTGATCGTTTGTCGTTCCAGCTTGTCGGCCAACTACAGTCTTCTTGGAAATCTTCCGACGCCAACGAAAGATGCCCGTATCCGGATCGTAATCAAGGATGTGTCGGAGTTCGTCTGCTGTGATCATGATAAGAACTTTGGCTTACCAAATCCTCCGCTGCCCCAGCCTCCGAGCGCAGCACCGCCAAGAGACCCGAGCGCGCCATAGATGGCGTTCTGCTGGCCAACCTGTTGATTGTAGTTGTTCTGTAGACCCTCCTGCTGCATTCCCACCGCGCGCATGTAGTCGGTCGGAGCGATGGTGGTTTGAGGAGTCCCGACAAAGTTAGGCTGCTGCACCTGAGAGCCGGACATCAGAGCGGTGATTTCGTTCAGGGGTTGATTGCGCTGGGTCAGGGCTTCCTGTGCAGCCTGCCCCCGACTTGCCAGAAGCGCCTGATTATACGAGTTGTCCCGCTGCATCCCGAAGTCACGGAGCGCATTGGTGTAAGCCTGCGTACCGATACCGATGCCCTGATTTGCCAACCTCTGGTCAAGCTCGCTTTGGCGCTGCTCCCATTGCGGGTCCAGCAATTTCCGTTGGATATCCGACTGCTGAGTGTTGATCGAAGCATTGATGTCGTAGGGCGTATTGAGGATGCTGGAGACCTTGTCGATCTGCTGACCACCTAGTTTTCCAAGCCCCTGTTGATTGGATGTGTACTGATTGTACAGCGCCTGTTGTTCCGGGGAGAGTGTCTGAGTAGCCGTGAAACGCGGAGTCCCATCCGCCCAAGTCCCACTTTGTGAATAGCTCAGGTTACCATATGGCGTGACCTGATTGGTAGAATTCAATCCGGTCTGCGCAACGGCTGTTTCCTTGTTGGTCTTCGACTGCGCAGCAGCAGTTGCTACCGGATCAGGAGCGGGAGGCGGGGAAGGACTGGAGCCCATGTCTCACATCCATTTCAAAGCTGTGATCGGATCGAGCCGGAATACCAAAGCATCGTTTTCGCGTTGCGCGCCATAGTAACGCTTTAGCGTGGCCTCGAACTCAAAGCCAAACTTCGGAAGCATCCTGCACATCAGCTTGTTGCCGCGCTTGGTCTTCGCAGTCAGTCGATTTGCACCAATCTGAATGAACACATAGTGGAAGGCCGCTCGAACCACTCCACGTTTCATAGCGCCGGGACCGCAAATGGTTATCTCGATGTTAGAACCGTTCCAGTCGTGGAAAACCGCCCCGCCACATGGTTCTCCGTTCAAGCCTTCAACACCGATCGCCGTGTACGGTGGATGAATTGCCATCCCGAGGTGCCGAGATGTCCATTCGGCCACCTCATCGTCACGACCAAAGACAAGCCTCAAATGAAGGCGCCTCTCGTGTAGGTCACATCGAAGCCGTTGATCTTGGTAGACACCTCACCAGCAGCATTCGTGCTCGCTCTGAAATGAATCGAGGCACAATGCCCTTCTCCCAAGGCCGCCGACCAATCAGCGACGTTCCGGCTTTCAATCGCATAGACATCGGTGTCGTAAATTGCCGTGTCGTAAAGAGCCGAGGTCACTGTTCCCGTGATTGGTGTGCCAAGGACCGCATTGTCCTTGAAATCTGTCGAAATCCCGAGAGACGGCCGCAGATCGCTTCCCGTCGTAACCAATGCTCTGATGTGCCCGAAGTTTTTCAGAACGCCTCTGGATTTGTAATAGTTGTATGCGCCCTGCCCGATGGCGGATATTTCCGATGTCCCGTCACGACCTCCGAAATCAAGACGGATGACCTTCCCGTCGTTGGTGCCACCGTAGAGGTTATCGTTTAAGACAACCATCGTATTGACGTTCCATCCGGTGAAGCGACACCACGCTCCGGTTAGGGTGTTCACAACATACTGATGCTGTAACGTCCCTTCTGAGATAGGAACATTGAGCAGCGCCATCGTGCCCTTGGCGTAGGGGATAAGCTCCCAACCAAAATTCGTCTTGTAAGACCGCGCCGCCGTATTCATGGCGTTGTTGATGTTCTTGGTAAGAGCAACCTCTGCTACAGCACCTTGATCGGTTGCTAAAGCTCTGGAGAGCGGAAGCACTCCGTCAATGGTGACTAGCGCAAGATCACCGGCAACCTGTTGAAAGCATCTCCTCCCGATCGGAGGGCTGAGCTGGAAGGTCCCGATTTTCGCCCAGGTGTTTGCGCTCGATGGGTCCGTTCCTTGATAGACGATGCAGTCCCCGGTAGAGAAGATGAAGACGGCGAGGTCATCAACTCCCGAACCACCGTCCCGCGTCCAGGTTCCCATCGCTGTGAGGAAGCCCCCTCGGATGACCTGACCTCCGAGTTCAAATGGTGTGGCCGTTCCCGCCACCGCTCCCGTCGCCAAATAGGCCGCAGTCGTGGAGTCCTTGATGATGAACCACAACCGGTTTTGATGGGCGTTGACATGCACGATATCGGAAGACGTAACCCCGGAGATAGTCGGCGTTGCCCAAACTGATCCGTTCCAGTGCTTAGGAGAATCCGCCCCGTTACAGGCCCAGAGAAACTTTCCCCCCGCCGTGGTGAAGTTGACCCATTGCCAACGGTTGTTGGCCATTCCCGTAACGCTTGAAGTTGCGGAGGCAGTGGCTTCCGCCGTTACGTCATAGAAATCCCCCCCCAAAGCGGCGAACATCTTGTTCGCCCCAGAGGTCAGCCCGTGATAGACGAGCAGAGTTTCAACGACCGTAGTACCCATGCCGGTGGCGTGGTTCTTGTAGCCCCGTCTGACTTCCACGCTATCCGGCAGGGGAAACCAGTTGTCCAGGACAATCGCGCGGTCCTCGTCCATGTCCGCTAGTGAGGAGACCGCATCCCAGCCCCCAGTAGGCGATGGTATTGAAGCGCCGGATGCAACCTGCTGTCTTGCTACGTTCGGGGACTGAGGCTGACGGAGATAAGAGGAGCGCTGGAAGGCCTGGCGCATTCAGAGGCTCCAACTTCCTTCCACCAGGTTCACGCCAATTCCCAGTTCCTCCGTCCCGGTCATGTCCACCATGCCCTTGCCGGCATCCGGCCCGAAGACATCCTGCAGGGCCATCTCGTAAGTTCGGAAGTCCTCCCCGTAGTCGAAACCCTTGGCCTTGCGGTAACGCCAGATAATGCCGAGCCGGATGATCTCCTCATCGATCAAAGCTGTATCGGTATCGGCCGCCCAATCGGTTTGCGCCACCAAGGCCGCGGACTGACACCACTTAGTGCCGATATACTCGAAGAATATGGAATCGCCCGCCGGGGGCGTGGAGAAGAACAAGATCGCATCACCCCGGATGCGAAAGTAATTCCCGATCGTGATCTGAGCTGTAGCAGCATTCTTCTGCTGCCATTCAGCGGGGGGGAGCGGACCTCGAACAATGCGGTTCTGCGTCCGGTTCCACATCGTTCCGTTGATGATATGACCAAAGTCCGTAAACGTAGTTTTGACGGCCGCAACCTGCGTTGTAGCTGCAACGGTAATGAACGTTCCCTCCTTCTGCAAAATCTGCCAGTCGAACCGGCGCGCAAGCTCCCTGCCTTCCTTCGACGCAATTACCCGCAACAGCAAGATGGCCGGATCAGTTGAGGTAAATACAGTTGATGGCTGTGCAAACCCTAACTCGACCGCTGCATCTTTGATTATCGTAAGCAATGTCACGGCTGGAAGCTCACCTTTTTGACGGGATGCCCCATGAACTCGGCAGGGACCTGTTTGCCTTCATGGGGAGCCTTGAAAGCAACGTGGATTTCCTTGCGCAGCACCTTCGGCTCACCCTCCGCGCCGTCAACCCACGAGTTGACGATATGCATACTGCGTGAATCCGCTGGGACATCCGAGAGATGCTTCGTCAGTG
>ERZ1292642.1013-Hain-H14-01um-R1-1013-length-14013-cov-10_pt1 | contig 14013 bp, 28 predicted proteins | sample MGYA00564403_ERZ1292642 | MGnify/ENA primary metagenome ERZ1292642 (study PRJEB36523, sample SAMEA6512643) | groundwater metagenome | collected 2019-01-09 | study: AquaDiva: Metagenomics assemblies of 32 groundwater samples | reverse complement strand
CTTTATTTTGATATAAAGGGAATGCTAGGTGATTATTATGAGGCATTACATTTAGCCGAAGCTCTGGTTTATAAGATAAGAAGTATATTTGCTGATGATGTCAATGATATTCCAGAAAGCGAAGTAGGGTCAATAGGTGGACTTGAACTAGGTGGCGCGTTGATAGCTGCGCTCTTTGTACATGAGGCCAAATATAATTTTGTTCAAAATGTTTGTTTCATTCGCAAACAACAGAGAATCCATGGCCTCAAAAAGATGATTGAAGGATGTCCGAAATCAAAAATACTTCTTGTTGATGATGTAATTAGCACTGGTGAGACTGTGACAGATGCAATACAAACCTGTTACGATAATGGCTATCAAGTTGCTGGAGTACTTTGTGTAATTAATAGGTGGTTAGGAGATATGGAAGCTGGATGTTTTAATTTCTACAGCGAGCGTGACAAAATAGGCGTAACCATACCGATGTATCAACTCTTTAAAGAGAGTGATTTTGAATGAAAGAAATACCATTGGGAATGAGTGTAAAATGTCGTTATTGTATGAATAATGCAAAGTATATCGTAGATAGTGGCCGAGTGTATTGTGAGATATGCTGGCCTAGATACGGCAAAATAGAGAATGATTTCGGGGGCCCCCGGATTGACTAACTACAAAAACCCACAGGGTATTGGCTGTCATCTCTGTCGCTCCTACCACGATGATTTCATATACTCGTTAGATTGTATGTGTAGTTGTCATGCCTCAGTCTGAAAGACTACACAATCATTGCTGGCATCTCGACCACGTCCCAGAGACGCAAAGAACATATACGGTTTGCTGCGCATGTAAGAAGATCAAGACTGATTAGAGCTGGAGAATATTGTAGGTATTGTGGCGCTATATTTAATTTGACGAAACATCATCTACGCATAAACGGCCACAAGATCAATTACAAAATAACTCTATGTCGCAACTGTCACGACGATGTAGATTTTCGCTCCGATCAACATATAAAAGCATTCATTAGATCTCAATATGTTATTGACTGAACTATTCACTTATGATCAGGCGTTGGGGCCCGCTCAGGAGATAAGTGATCTTATCAAACCATACTCAGAGAGAGTAGAGATATGTGGATCTCTACGCCGCAGGCGACAGGAGATAAAAGATATAGATATTGTATGTCAGGACACAGACAGATTCGCCATGATCACTGCCTTATCACAAGTAGCCCAGTTTATTCATCCGACGCCCCAAAAAGTGTTGTTCCGTCATCATGACATACCAGGCGAGATATATTGTGTTGCCAATGAACAACAATTTGAGGTTATGAAACTCGAACGTACGGGTGATTATGCGTTCACACAGGCCATAGCCCGTAATGCCATAGAACGTGGATATCTGTTCAGGTTCTCCGTGGACCCCGGTTACTATAAAATCCCCATGTATGGTCTGTACAAGCTCGGGGGCCGCTACTACGACAAAGATGAAATGCGACACTACTATGCTAACGATATGCGGAACGCCGTAGCCTGGCGCGAGAAAGACATCATTTGGTTATTATATGGGCATGATATACCTCCTACTGAGCGGAGTTGGAATTCTAGTGAAAATAGCAATAGTGGGAAGCCGTCGTCGGTTTAGTGACGATGATCAGATGTCAGTAATAAAAACATTTGATAATATATTGACGAATACAACTCTACTGAATTATAAACGACAGTATGGGGATATTCATCTTGTATCTGGTGGATGCTCTAGGGGGGCCGACATATGGGCCGACACCCTAGCCAAGATTAGAGGTACACCAATTACAACATATCATGCAGCTTGGCAATTATATGGTCGAGGAGCGGGCCCCATACGTAACACTTTCATTGCTAAAGACTCAGATATTCTTATAGCTTGTGTGGCCCCCGACAGGACAGGTGGAACCGAGGATACTATCAGAAAGTTTAAAGAATATCATCCCGATGGTAAGCTCATCATTGTCTGAGCTAGAGAACGTCAAGATCTCGACCCTATATTCCAAGAAAGACAAGATGATAATCCTGCAATTTGAAGACAGTAGGGGCCCCGTATTCAGGTCTTGGTTTAGGCCAGCTGATTTGAGAGAAGTATGCTATAGTATACTTGACCAGATACAACAGGTAGACTTAGATGAAGATTAGAGAATATTTTACTGTTAATGGTTGTCTGTTAGATTCAGATTTTAAATATGCCTATGGCCATAATGACCCTATACCTTTCCAATGTGTCATAGTAGATATGGATCATACAGACGATGTTAGCATTTGGTTAAGATTAGATATGGGGGCCCCGAATGAGGATAGGACAAGGGCCCCCTAATGAATAAGTCTTCTGCAGTTGGAACTTGAATTCAACAACCGCAAGATAGTATAACATGTAGAGTATTTATGGGTTTGGAAACTTTTACCTATATCATTTTAACAGTAAGAGTATAGCTACAAGTGCTAGGGCCCCAGCAATATACAATATCGGAATCTCTTGACCCCCAACATTGACTGTGCCAGATATAGCACCGAGTGGTACTAACTCACCTCTCTCGTTGATAGTACAGCCCTTGGGGTCTGGACATCTGGTGACTGATATAGGTGAAACGGCGTTAGTAGGAATACTGTCTATACATTTACGTAGTTCCTTGCTACCAGCTGGATATCTAGACTGACAACCAAAACTGGCCGCAGCCCAGCCGTTATACGATCTATAACGCACATTCTAGTATAGGGGTTAGTATTTATAAACTTGGGGGCCCCCACTACCCGAGAGCAGTGAGGGTTGAAGAAACTAATGGTTATCCAAAAATCCCCCCGCATATCTTATATATTATTTCTCTATATATTAGTTGTGCACAAAAACCTCAAGAAGCTCGCCAAATCATTTGGCATACGTATGGATAGCAAACCTTTTCTTACTGATACGTTTTTTACGTTTACCGGCTTAATGGCTGGTGTAGGACTTAATGACCTCTTTAGATTTATAGGGGGCCCGATCAACTCCGCTCCACTCGTGGTTAACGGCCAAGATACAGGATTCAAACAAGATTTCCTATTGCAGTTGGGTGTAGCCGGTCTGTTCGTCATAGCTGAATACTTTGGGGGCCTCAAATACGCAAGTAAAGTGGGTACCGGTATGGTACTGGGCAGCACGTGGGCCAACAGCTCTGAGGTCGGAGGCAAAACTGTGAGTCTGACACCACTCTAGAGGACTCTCATTACATTGCCTTCTTTGTCTATTGCATGTTTGTCAGCTTCATAGCCGTATTTGCCTGCGAGACCATCCATATATTTTTGTACAGCATCCCAAGCCACTTGTGCTATATTTATGCGATGACCACGCCCCATCATCATAACCGGTGTTGACCTAGCGGCATTATACATCTCTAAGAGTTGTTTATGTTCCTCTGGGGTTATCTTAATTCCTGTTGGTTGTGTATTCATGTCTTTGGGCCCCCACTCTAGCTAAGTTAGAATACCCTCTCTTTTTATACTGTCATTAAGTTTTAATATCTCAATACCCATCGTAACCATGAGTTTGTCGAATACGGCAAACCTCATATCATCTTTATTATTTCTCAGTATCTCGGCTATCTGATCGTTTATGTCAAGTTGTAGTTTTAATATATTGAGTAAACCCATCGCACAGCTAGATAGATCGTACGATATATATATCATTCGACATACCCCAATAATGTGGAGGGGTGGACAGTGGGTGGATCCATAAAACAGAATCCCGCGGGCCCCCCATGAAACAATGAACCAGTAAATGCTTATATAATATTCTCTCTTAAATTAAAGTATTCATGGCATTACCTGTTAACGTAGGACAAATCGTGACGGACGGTTTCTGGGGCGCAGCATCTGCATTACTGACCCAAGCAATTGTTGATTATACAAACATGCCTTTCTTGGCTGAACCAGCGGTTATCGGAACTGGTATGAACAACGCTGAATTATTTCTTAATCTCACTGGCGGACTAGCTCTGGCCGGAGGTTTGTTTAGTCTCGTATCCAAAAAGAAACTCATAGGTGGAGCCGATAAGAATCTGATCGGATTTGGTGGCGGTGTCCTGTTAGGCACAAAGGCATATCCAACTCTAGTTGCTCCGTTGATCGGTCAAGTACCTAGTGTAGTCTAAAAATAGATTTTGGAAATATACCGTAGTATTTACCGCTGGGACAAATACCACATTCCATATTACTTCTATTTATTATATAGCCATTACAAAGCCAGCATTTCATAGGTAGCCTAGATTCGCAATATCCTTGACGGTTAGTGGATATTCAGTTTTCAATTTCGGGGCCCCCAGTCCATTGATGTCTACAGTCTTTACACGCCCATCTAGCCATTGCAATGTTGCCCCACATCATTCTTGTTGTTGTACCTTCACATTTAGGGCAGTTCATAGATATCCCAGATTAGCTATATCCTTGACGGTTAGTGGATTCTTTCCGTTGCCGTTGCTGTGTTTAAATTTTATCAGTGTTTTGTCGCCCTCTCTGTATACGTGGTAGACCCATGCATCTTTGTCAACGATAATATCAAAGCCGTCCTCATTCCTCACCACTTTGGGTTTCATAGGGGGCCCCTCTTCTCACGGTAGTCACAGCTATAGTCACCACATTCCCACTCCTCGACTCTATTGACAATTCGCATTAGGATCATTGAATGTTTATGATCTTTCATAGAGTTGGGCCCCCCAGTTAGACTTATATTTGTTTCCATTCCAATCTAGAATAATGAACTCCTCGTTAATATTGATAAGTGTACTAGTACTAGCACTCGTATTGGCCCCTTCTGTCACCTTGTCAGATGTATGGAGCGCCAAGAAAGTAGACAAGCAGGCCAAGAAAGCCATTGACAAGGCGCTGAGCAAGTATGTATCCAAAAAGTATTCACAGTATTGTGAGATAGCTGTGACCACAAAGTCAAACAACATATCGACTGTTATATATGATAAAGATTGCGCCCCCCCGCCTGTGACGCCTCCACCAAGCTGTCCTCCAGGAACACACCTTGAGAATGGTGTTTGTGTGCCAGATCCGGTACCTCCACCACCAAGTAACTCCGTCAAGGTTGCTCTAGTTGGTGATATATCAGGGACTGCGGTGAGAGATGCTATACGTGATCACTCCCCAGATCTAGTAGTAGGTCTAGGAGACCTAACATATTCCTCAACATTAAAGTCGTTCAAGGACAACTATGGAGTATTTGGGGCCAAATTGAGATGTGTCATAGGCAACCATGATTCTACAGAAGATGGCTCGTCATCAATATACCAAGAAGCTATAGCATATTGTGGCGAGGCTTGGTTCCTGAAGTTGCAGGGAGGCCATGTGTTCTTTGGTATCAATACCAACGGTGATCTATCAACAAGTGGGGCCCAGTTCCAGAATGTGAAAGCCAAATTGACTGACTCCGCGTTTATGAGTGGAGTCAAGGCTGTGCACATCACAAGTCATAAACCATGTCACTCTATCCCACCAAACAGTCATCATCCTATCGAGTCCAAGGTGAAGGCGTTCTGCTCCGCTATCCTACAGGAAGTGCCAAGCGGTGTGACGGTCTACTTTGAGAACGGCCATAACCATATTATGTCAGCCAGTGCAAACGGACTCTGGTATCAGTCTGGGGCCGGTGGACGTAGTCATTACAGCTGTGGGACCAGTTCTGAATGGCCAATGTGTGACAACAGTAAGTATGGATTCCTTGAGCTGGCTATAGACAAGAACACCGGTGCGACAGTGGGGACGTTCTATGATACCGGCGGCAACAAGGTCAACTAGACATGAGTGGTTGTATGTATCCTTTTTATGCTGAGGGGATTATTAATAAGTTAGACAAAATCCTCTCTCTACTCGAACATAAGCAAGAGTACGCCCCAGAAGTTTATGAGGGTTGGGATAAATATATGACCAAGAAGGGGCCCAAAATTCCCAATTGGTGGCGTACGGAGCCAACGGGTATGGGCACAAATGCTGATACAGCATATAGAGCATTTGCAACAACGATTACGGGAAACAAATGACCCGCGTCAAGATCATACTTCGTGAATACCAACAGCTCCAGATGTGGGAGCCGCTCACTGACTACGAGAAGCGGATCAATGACTTTGTTGAGACTCATGATGTAGTGGAGATAGCTCCAATTGGTATGGATGGGGTGATGGTGAGATATCGGCAAGATGAGTTGACTCCAGAAGAACGGAAGGTCGTAGAACATGGATATAAACAGGCCACAGGCATTGGATACTCCGATATATAACAATACATCACATCTCTTAAATACTATATATGATATAGGGTTGTATTGAAAACACTAATAGCATTCATGGTAGCCACCATACTTCTAACAAGTGTGGTAATCTACACAGAAGCGCTGGCAGACAAACCATATTACAAGAAAGGCACACACAAAATCATTGCACTGGTCAAATTTCAGAATGACTGTTGGGATGAGATATATGCAAGGGCCACCCCCAAGAACCATAACAGTGACGTCCTCAACAAACAGTATATAGACAACAACGACGAACCAGATAACGGACCAAGTGAAGTCATCAAACTCAGCTGGAAGTTCAAGACCGACAAGTTTGACAAGACCATAGACACAAACGAAGGTAAGATTCGCACATATGTCACAATCGAATTGGTTGGTGAGATTGAAGGTGCGACAGTCACAAAGTACAAGACCTTTGATGCAGGCAAGAAGAAACTCGACTTTGGCACATTCTACATGAAGACAAATCCAGACCTATGTGACCCAGACTTTACAGGTGTGTCGCAGAAACACAGTCTAAGTTTTAGCAACTAGAATCTATCTCCACCTTGGCCCGCTGCCACGGCCATAACAACTAGTCCGGCTAACACTATGCCGGCCCCTATCATAAAGTCTTTTTCATAGATAAAGGCTGGCAACTCGGTTGTGACTTGATCATCTGGCGACGGTGTAGGAGTTGGGGCCCCACTCGGTTTTACAAAGGAGATCGCATATTTTTCTGCGATGACAGATGCTAGACAACAGTTTGTAGGACCGCCTCCGCCTCCACCATATAATAGACCAACTATTTTGTTATCATCATTAACGACTGCACTACCAGAGTCTCCAGCTGCGCTGGTGTTAGAGATTGTAAACACGTTCTTGACGATACTTACTTTGCCACCACCAACTGCGTTCTTGTATGTTTTGTCAATGGCTGTGACTTTTCCAGTCTGTAGTCCACTAGTGCGACCGTTGAACTTGACATTCATCCCTACAGTTGGCGCGGCTATTCCAGTGATCTTACCAACACCGTTTATCTCATCGCTTACTTCTACTATTGGTTTAGCTAATGCAGAGTCATGATATGTTCCAACTTTGTTTATGGCATCGGTGTCAGTCGCAGGCCATGGGTTTGACTCAGCTATTGTGCTGTATAGTTTACCAATTGGTATGCTAGGATCCCCAACCTGATATACCGGATCATCTATTTTGGGGCGCGGGTTAGCAGAATTAGGATAAAGAACATGTTGATTAGATAGTATAAATCGTTTGTTGGGATCAGCCTTATCCCAGACTATGGCCCCAAGTGTACCAACTTCCTGGGCACTGCCGGTCTTGGTGTATATAGCTATACCACCATGGATAGGAATATGTTTGACACTGGGGGCCCCAGTATGGTAAGTCTGGCCTCCTAATGGGATACCAACATGGCGCATAATTAATAAATAACATGGCTATGTAAAAAGAATATGTTTTGGGGCCCCAAGATCTGCATTATCTGCAATGAACCTATCTCATTTTTCCAACCAAAGAAGAGGTATGGTAGTCAGTGGGCCCATCTAGCCTGTACAGAGACTACTAACCGTCCTCATATACTATTGCAACCCTAGTATTGTTATTCATTTAGACAATGCAACAATCATCAAGGTCCCAACCATCGCCATTAGTATTAAAAAGCCAGTCAGGAATATTTTACCGTCACTCATTCCTTATCTTCTTCCTTCTTGTTTCTTTGCTTAGGTGGTTCATTATATGCTCCAATCTTTCTACCACATTTCATATGACATCTCAATCCAGTTTTGTAGTTTACCAGTCCACCACGTTTTATAGGCTTGTCACAGACATCACACCAATCTTCTTCATCACTCATCTTTCTTTATTTTTCTCCTTGTTTGTTTTCGTCTTTTGGGATTATTGCCTTTAAAGCAGAAATCATATAATCACACTCAAAACATTCTGGATGCTTTGCTACCTTTTCTTCTAGTTCAGCAATCTTGGCTTTGATTTTTGATATTGGCACTGTTGGTTCTGGTTCTTTAGGTCTATGTGCTTCCAATATTTTGTCTGCTTCTTCAAGACTGATTTGCTTACCACGAATGACTATTTCGTTTGGTGCTTCAGTACCACTAGGCTTCTGGTTTTGGGCTATATGGTTAGTCAATATCGGTGCAAAGTCTCCGTTAATATAATGAACCTCAATGAGATGTAATTCTAATAATTCTTTACTTTCAATCATTTCACCACAAGGACAAGCCAATGATAATGATGATGGTTTTTCTTCACTCATTGCCTCTCAGGATATATAACCTTAGTTTTGCCATTAGTATATGATTCAAACATTACTGGAAATGCTATTATCATTATATATTCAGGCTTAGTAGGTTTTTCTTCGTTAGTCATTCTGTTGTTGAACATTCCTCACAGTAATTATCTCCTGCATCTGACTGTATAACTAAAGCACCTTTTCTTAGTTTTTTGTCACAAGAATCACACCTTAAAGACTCTTTACCATCATGGAAAAAATAATCGGGTTGATGGAAATAAAAAAATTCTTGGATTTCAGCATCAGACATCTTATGTAAAGAGACTACTGGTTTTTTATCTGTCATTTCTTGAATAAGACCTTACCTTCAATCCTATCAAACAAGTCTGGCCAAGGTAGCAATGGCAGCATTAGAAAGAACATGATTAGGTATCTCCACCAACTAATATTCATTTTTGCTTTTTCCCCTCATTGAGTTCCCTCATCTCTTTAAGAACCTTCTTGAGCCGCCAGTTAATCGGTATGTCTTCTTTAGGAACATAGTCTGATAAATCTATGGCCTCAGTCATTTTTGTTTTTCCTCATCTATTAGATTGACAATAATGTTTACAGCATTTATGAATAGTCACAGTTGATAAATCACCTGGTATAACAGTATACTGGATAACACAACCGCAAGGTAAATAGTCCCTCATTTTTGCTTTTCCCTTTCTTCCATTAATTCAGCATCCATGAACCATAATGCTATCTTTTTCTTCTTTGCTAGACTAGTCATTTTTGCTTTTGTTTCCTTACATATAGTTTAAAATCATCGACTGGAATCGCCTTCCTATAATCTTTGATAACCTCGTCTGCTAACTCTTTACTTATTGCATATCCAATTATTTGTTCTCTTACTATTTCATAAATCATTGTTGCTTTTTCCTTATTGTGTTTTTACCCATTCTTGAAAACAAGGGTCGCATTGTGTGATTGTACCGCCTCCAGACATGTGAATGGCGTCATCTTCTGGTATATGCTTGCCACATCTCTGACATTTTCTGTTGTTCCATGCTTCTACTGCTTCTTTCTTTCCGCCTATAAAATTTATCATTTCTTACAGTATTCCTGGAGGTTGCAGCAAAGTGTGCTAAGTCCTCGCGTACATTCTTCATGTGTTCCCTCTGCTCCTCCTACTCTCACGAAGCCAAGATAGAACATCATGCCAACCCCAATTGTAATTGCGATAATTACTACCATGACAATCAATCCTTCATGTTGTAGTTCGCCATTCAATTGGGGGCCCCTGCTTCCTCTCTACAGTTTTCACACCAATTACTATCTAGATCCAGCGTGTCAACATACTTACCACAATGCTCACATAGAAACTTCATAATGGAGACACACCAGCACACCTAATATGCGTTTTGGTATAATGTTATAGGTCAGTATCTTTTGAACTCTTTGCCAGCCTTGTCATGATTAGTCATACGCATTGGTGTATGACAACACGGACAATATCTACAAAACCAGCGGACGAAACATGCGCAATACATACAACGATAGATGTTAGTCCGTCCATACATATGAACATGTTTGTCTATCTTCCTTATTTTGTGTCGTATACATATACCAATACATTGTGTCATCTTATTGATTTTGGGGGGCCCAAATATATTCGTTAGTCAGACACACTTATGTTAGTCACACGTTTATCGTTCTCTATGGGGGCCGATCTGATACAATCAAAACACCAGTAACCCGTATGTTTTTCGTATTCGGCTCCGTTCTTAGCAATGCGTGGATCACCTTTTGGATACAAGAATACTTTTACCGTTGGTATAGTGACCGTGCATTTCTCACCACAGTTGGCACATGGTAGTTTGCCTGGTATGAGGTCGTCTCTACGAGGATCGTATATGGTTCGTCGTATACGTCTATAGTTACGAATAGAATTTGTACCAAATTCACCTGACATCTACTCACCCAACTCCCTAGCTTTAGCCACAATCTCCTCTATATGTTTCAGAAAATAACTACGGTTGACTATGATTGTATTTTTAATATGTATTGGATTGTCTGTATCATTTCTATCATGGAGTAGATTATAATTATCGCCTATCATGTCATCGTGTTCTGGTATCTTGCTATCTTTTAAGCACATACCATGTATGATACATTTATCATCATCGATCTTTATTGTCAATTACTCGCGCCCCCTACTGAGTATCAGCGTTCGGAGCTGATTGAGACTGGATTGTATCTCACCAATAAGTGAGAGCACCCGTCCATCTGGATCTATTGGCATCTCGTTTGTAGTTTCACGGTTGACAAATGGATTATTTTTAATGGACTGTTGCAGTTGCATCATATTAATCATACTAAGTTTCATCATTTTCTCAAATATTTGGTCAAATGTTGGGGCCCACGAATCTTTAGCGGTTGGCATTAATTATAGAAGAATATTACGAGTATTTATTTGTACCTTAGAAATGTGCGCCACGTCATAACACTCATTATACATTCTTTGACCAGCACCGCAAACGTCGATATTCGTGCACTTGGATGTTTCATATAAGCATGAAAAGCGTTAGTCACGTCATCCATGAGCCGACTTTCGGCTAGTATACCCTCATTATCCGGCGGTATCATCTCTTCCTGCATATATCATTTGATATATATATCAATTAATATATGTTTAGTAGAGTTTATTAGCGTGGGAGGGCCCACCTATATTGTGACTAATACATTACTCATTGTTGCCATAGTCCTAATCCTGATAGGGGCGGCCATGTATGTACTTGGATTTGATGTACCTCTACCTAAGATAGGCAGTGCTGCAATTCTTGTAGCGGCGATAGGTGTGATAGTACTAATAATCTGGCTGATCCTACTGATCATAGGGCAGATACCGCGCACCTAACAAGATTTTGGCAAAAAAGGCTCTCTTCCATACTTTTTTCTCTATTTTTCGTAATCCCCATTAACGGTCAGTGTACCATTAATAGGGCACCTGTAGTCGTCATAATGTTCGAACTCTATACATCCCGACATCCTCATCATCTCTGTAATCTTTGCATTGATACTTCCAGTCTCATTAATGAGAATTACCAATATCACAAAACATAATCCCATTATGAACAGACATAACCCAAATATCAGATCGCCTTCGCTCATTTCCTGAGCCCCCTCATCAGTCTGTTTGTGCGCACCCACGGTTCAAGATAGTGTTTGTATTTGCCAACACTCGGAGCGCTGGTATTCATAATAACACCAAGTGTTGTATGTGTAACATCGAGTCGGTTCTGGGCCCGGGCTACCAGACAGACAAGTTGCGCCGCCACTACATTTGGGTTCTTGCGTATAATCAGTTCGGGCGCCAACATCTCTATTTTGTCAAGTAATGCCAACACTCGTGTCTTCATATCTTCACAATGGATCCTCCTACAGCAATAGGAGATTCGTTCTATAATTAGCTCTCTCTCGCGTAGCATAGATTAGTCGGGGGCCCCCCTAATAAATATCTATTTTAATTCCTCGAACGGACCAAATTCTTTCTCCATCCGCGCCCATCGTTTCTCAGTCATAGTTGGTATAGGCGTCGCATTTGGAAAATACATCTCATGTGGACATGGGGCCCCATACTTCATAACATATAGGACGTCTATGATTCCTTGTAATTCGTGGATCAATTCGCGTGGTTTGGTCGATATCATCCCTCTACAAAATTGACGCTGACCTTTGAACTGGTCCCGTCGTGGTGGAGTTACATAATAGTTGAGTTCTAGAAAATCGATCTGATCACTGTCCATGGGGCCAAACCCATCTATGCGCACATCAAGTCCAGATAGAGTTCTGATACATTCAAGCTGTGCTTTGATTATCCTGCGGGCCCAACGTGGATGTCGCATAACACTTAATATTTGGGGGCCCCATATGTGTCTTGTGAAGAACTTCATCGAGCCAGTGCTGAGTGTAGCGCTAGGCATAGTTGTTGCTGGCGCCCTAGCACTTGGTTCGCTCTATATTGCTAACAGATTCTTCGGACTCTTTAACTACGCTAGCCTCTCACCAACACAGGTTGACAAAGTAGCTATGAAGTTCGTGTCTCATGCAGTCACCAAGGCTGACGGTCCAAGCTATAGTCGTGGTGTGGTTAACATGGGTGGAACACTATACTACTTTAAACATATATACGGACAGAGTTTTGATATATTCCCTATGGTCTATGAACGGTACAGTACAGACATAGATTTATTTGGGGCCCCAATCCTAGTAAATCCAGTTTGAATGATGAAATAGAAGGTTACGAAATAATCAGAGACGCCCTCCAGTTATATCATAGGAATTTTCTAACGGCATGCTCAACATACTCAGGGGCCCGAATGGATATTAAACTATTTAGAAGACTTGAACAAAAGATAATCAAAATCCGCCAAGACATAGATGACAGATTAGAAGAACTTAATAACAAAAACACCGCCTAATTATTTGTGGATATTACCAGACTGAACCATTTCATCTGTCCATTCTGCAAAAAGGAAATAGGCAGTATATATATGATTAATGGTCAAATCGAGATGCAGGAGGTACTTGTTACATGTGCTAGTTGTAGAAAAACATACCATGAAAAAGATCTTATCTGTACTAACACCCATGAACAGGGGCCCCGATTTGAAAAACAACGTCCGTTTGAAGGCTGTTAATTAATATAGTCTTATTATCCCCATGTAGTTGTTGCCGCCGCGACAACACGTTTATCCAGACTTTGACACTATAGATCGCAGATACAATATTATATATATGGATCCTCCATGGTCATACCGAGTTCATGTTGATGACAACAATGGGACTCGCAATAGCCGGTACTTCTACAAGACCATGACCGACCAGGATATTATTAAACTCCCCATACGCAAGATATCGGCAGATGATTGCGCATTGTTCTTGTGGGTTGTCAGTCCCAATCTACTTCTATTGTCTGATATATTTACAGCATGGGACTTTGAGTTCAAAACTGTGGCATTCACTTGGGTCAAGACGTACAAGAGTGGCAAAGTTTGGTGTGGACTCGGTCATTATACGAGATCTGGTAGTGAGAGCTGTTTTCTTGCTACTCGGGGGCGCCTGCGGGTAATGAGCCATTCTGTCAAACAAGTCATCGTGGCCCCCTATACTCGACACTCTGAGAAGCCAGTTGAGATTAGAGATCGTATAGTTCAGTTGTATGGTGATATACCCAAGATAGAATTATTTGCGCGTCAAGTGGGGCCCCCCTCATGGGACTATATGGGAGATGAACTAGTATAGGGTGTCTATATACGTTTCACAAACGGGACAAAATATCTGATAGAGTCGCATCTTGAAGTCCTTCCGGCGTTTGGTGTGATGACGCCAAGTTTGACATGCGTCACAAGATACGCATCCACATTGTAGACACTCTTGATAATACTTGAAAGCAGTATTGCATACAACACACATACGTTCTGGTATATCTACATCACGAT
>ERZ1292642.1010-Hain-H14-01um-R1-1010-length-14023-cov-3_pt1 | contig 14023 bp, 22 predicted proteins | sample MGYA00564403_ERZ1292642 | MGnify/ENA primary metagenome ERZ1292642 (study PRJEB36523, sample SAMEA6512643) | groundwater metagenome | collected 2019-01-09 | study: AquaDiva: Metagenomics assemblies of 32 groundwater samples | reverse complement strand
AAGGTGTTTTATTATCCTTCATATTTACTTCCTTTTATTTTTTTCTGCTCTAACAATTCATCAACTTTCATGTACCTCTCTTTATCATAATCTGGTATAGATCTTACTTCCCCATTTGGTAACTCATTAGGACTTACTCCTAATTGATCTGCTTTATACCTCTTTGCTTTGTAATCAGGATGTAAAACATCAACCATATAGATACATTTACCATCTCCAGTAATTCTACCGTGTACATCTAGTAGAAGTTCTTTAAAATCATTACTAAACTCCTTGAATCTACCTTTCTTGAACTTTAATAAATCATCTTTATATACCTTAGGAAATTTAAGTATTACTACTAACTCCTTATCTTCATCATCATAATAACTCTCTACATACTCCTCATGTGTCTGTAGAATCTCTATTGACTCTTTTAAGCTCTCGCTATCATTATTCTTAAATACTAATGCTAATTTTGGTTTCAATACATCTATAAGATATGCTGAAATAAAATCATCACCATAAAATGTTTTACTAAACCCTAATGAAGGTAGTAAAAATATTGTGGTATCATTAGTATCTATATTATTCTTTTCTATATATTCTGTTCTTCTGCTCAAACTATCTCCTCTGTTTGTTTATTGACTTGTATAGGCTTTGGTATTACAAAACCTTCATATTTACTAAGTATTAATAAGCTCTTATAATTCTTGTAAAATTCATCAATTCCCAATTCTTCCCCAAAAACATTTATATAGGTCTTCAGTATTCTTGCTGGTGGACACTTACTATCCGAAAGTATCTTCTCTGCAGCAACTGGTCCATAACCAGGTATACCTTTTATATTGTCACCTGATTGACCTTTAATCATGTCAAACCAGAACTTATAATAAGCATCTTCCTTAGTCATAGCAACCCATTGTCCCTCTAGATTATTATGTCTCCAGTTATAATGAGTACCCTCCAATGCTAGTAAATCATTATCTATTGCAACTATAAAACTGTTTGGTACTTGCAATCTAGCAATATTTACAGCATCGTCTACCTCAATATTGTTTACTTCTACTGCTCCCCAACTATTCACCAAGTATCTCTTAACATAATCCCACCATTTTGGTGATTGTTTAGGTCTATTGGCTTTATATTCAGGATTAATTGCATATCTATAATTACCTCTACCTTTTATAAATGCTATGTAACTATCTGCGTTACTATTGGTAAGTATTGTACGCATTGTAGCATCAGCGCAGTATAATAATTCCTCATCTGATTTATCCACATATACAAATCTACCACTTTCCCTAACGGGTTGTCCATATTCATCTAGCAATTTATTACCCAAACCAATTGTAAATGCTATAGAATCCAAGTCCATTATAGCACATCCATTATTCATTAGGTAAATGTTTATTTACATTATCGTAGACAAGAATACCTTTTTTATATGCTTCTATTGTAGGTTGACCATCATTATCATCTACAGGTAAAAATTCCTGAGTATCTAACAGACCTTCAAACTCTAACATATCAGGCATATCCTCTAGATAAACTCCATTTATATGACCATTGTGTAGCTCTATATTTTCAACCGCAGCGTTAAAATCCTCCTCTGATTCAAAGTATATTCTCTCCCATACTGTTTGTTTATAATCAATACAATATCTATTATACATTATAGTTGTCCTCCAATAGTCTCACCATACTTCTTGCTTGATTTAACCTTTTCTCCATAGCAAAATCTCTCATTTTAACTTTAGATTGGCTATATGTAGCCAAGTCTCTAATGATATCTTTGCATTCTTTCAACACTTCTTCTGGTACTTTAAACATTTACTTTGTTATTAATATTTACAAGATCTTACAGATTCATATGATTTATATACTTCAGTACCATCTACTTGTATTTTAGTAGAGTCAGTACTACTTTTAGGTCTTGTATAATCAGTACTAATCGTACTTAAATCAAATAGTAGTACTGCTAATATAATACCACATAAAACCATAAGTATCTTAAAATCTTTATTTTTCATTCTTCATTGCTTTTAAATCTATTATTAGCAGTTCTAATTCCTTAATATTCTTTACAACATAAAATGTAAAGTCCAATCTATTGATAGTTAAGAATCTTTTGAATAGCTTTTCCCTTAAAGGCCAGCTATCATTACTAAAACCTTTAATTTCAATAATAATTCTTCTATCTTTATCTATAAAATCAGGAGTATAGGTAATTGCCCTTATCTTTTGATCTTGAAATTCAAACATATCTATAATACAATAAGTTTCTATCTCATACTCAAAGTTAAAACCTTCATCTTTTAGTCTCTGATAAGCTCTAGCCTCTAGTTTACTCCTGAATTTTATACCATCTACTTCTACTTTAGTAGCATTCCTAACTTTCAAATTAGGTTTGTCCCCAACTCCCCACTTTAACTTCCCTTTTACTACTTTTCTATGCATTGTTTATTTATTAAGCCCCTGTACTACCATAAGATCCTTCATTACGTTCAGTATTAGAAAGCTCTTTAACTACTTCAAAAGTTACTTGGTTTACAGGTACTATCATCATTTGAGCTACTCTTTCTCCTGGATTATAGATCACAGTATCTTTAATATACTTAAATCTAGCAGTAACACTACCTCTGTAATCACTATCAACTACTCCTACTGAGTTGCTAAGAATCATTCCAGTCTTACTGATACTACTTCTTGGATATATTAACCCAACATAACCTTCAGGTATTTCAAATGCCAAACCAAAATCATACTCAATATAACCAAATCCTGCTTCTTCTACTACCTTAGAGCTAATTGCCATTAAATCAAAACAGGCTGCGCCTACACTTCCATATTTTGGTATAGATGCATCTGGATGCAATACTTTAATTTTTACTATTTTCATTTATCCTAATTTATCAGTATGATTATAAATATAATCCATAGATTCTCTACATTTATTTTTTCCATCTATTATTAACTGTAAATACTTATCAAAGTCACCATCACTTAGGTTATTATTCTCTTTAAGCCTCTTAATTATATCTACAGCATTAATAATATATGCTAAACCGTGATTATGGTCATGTATCCCATGAGACAAATGTTTATTTTCAATTGTCAATATCATTTTATTTTATATTTTCCTCAGGATAAGCATTTCTAATAGTATCTCTATCTATTGCAATACTACCATTTTCAGGATCATATGGGTTTCCATCCCAATAGGTGTCTGCTTTTTCTGCAGCTTCTTCTAAAGCAGCTTTAACATGCAGTTTAGCAAACTCTATTATTGAACTTCTGAAATCTTCTTTATCTATAAGATACTCAGAACTTCCTTCTTCAAATTGATAAAGATTAGAGTACTTCTTAAACAAATCTTCTATTGTAGGTATTTTATCCATTATGTATCAGGTGTTTCAAATTCTTCTCCACATTTACTACAAATATATCCGTAACTTCCATTACCTCCACATTCTGAACTTGGTGTTCCACAATAGGGACAACAATATGCAGAATCATCATAATAAAATTTAGTTAAATTAATTACCATATTATCTTCTTTTCTTCTAAATCTGTTAATATTTGATTAGTTCTATTAAAACAATCATTAAACTCCCATTTTCTAGCATGATAACTAGCGGCTACAGGATGTTCACAAGTAATAACTGCATTTAAGCCTTTAGTTATATACTTATCAAACTGCTGCGCATCTTTACCCCATAATAAAAATATTACATTACCTTTCTTTTCAAGCTCTTGTATAGTTCTTTTAGTAAAGATTTCCCAACCTTTATCCTTATGACTAGCTGATTTCCCAGCATCTACTGTAAGTACAGAGTTAAGTAAAAATATACCTTGTTCTGCCCACCTAGTTAGATCATTAGTCCAAACTATACTATCAACAGCTTCCGCTATTTTCCTTAAAGAAGGTGTACTTTGGTTATCTTTACCAGAAAAAGCTAAACCATGAGCTTCACCGTTGATATAGGGATCTTGTCCAATGATACACACTCTAACTTTACTATAAGGGGTATATTTGTATGCATTAAAGACATCTTTAGATTCAGGGTATACTTTACCAGCAGCTCTGCTAGCTAGCAAGAATGTTTGTAACTCTTGCATATAGCCTTTACTAAATTCTTCCTTAAGTATATTATACCATTCTTCACCTAAACGTTCTTTCATTCTAAAATTCTCTTATTAAAATACTCACCGTACTGTTGATTGACTATCTTACCCTGATCTGCAAAAAACTTAATAATTGCTTTAATATGATCAGTTGTTAAGTCCTTAAGTAAAACAAACTCCGTTTGAGATAATCTATTCATATCTTTATCATAGTTTCTACCCCAGAACTTGACATCCTCTATATTACAATAATCTTCACTAATTAACCAATCATCCTCTTCTACATTCCATAAACTACCCAAATCAGGAGCTAATCCGTTATTGATAAGTAATTGACCTAACCTTAAGTCAGGATTCTCCAACCACTCTTTCTTTATTGTATCCAAGTTATTCTTAATATTGTTAACAATTCCAGATAACTCAGAACTCATTTTACCAAGTCCTGTATTGTTTTGAATAAAGTTGAACCAAGAAATCTTTTCTAGCACTATTGGTATTCTCTTCTCATTTCTCATTTTAACTTATTATTAGCTCATTTAAGAGCGTTTTAGCTTTCTCTAACCCATTACCCTCAATATAATCAGATAAGTCCTTAAAACCTGTATTTTGAGGTATTATAAAACTATCAAAACCATACTGGCTTACTAACCTTCTTGTAGAACTTAAACCTTGCTCATCATTATCATAATTAACTACTATTTTATCAAATCTCTTTAAGAGCTTGTAAACCAGATCATTACTTAATTTATTAGCTTCACCTTGCAAAGATATTGCATTATACCCTAGTAATCTGTAGCTCATACAGTCTTTTAAGCTTTTAGTAAGTATTAATAGCTCACTGGATAGCTCCAGCTGATCGTAGCCCTCAATATCTGTTGCTAAACCTCCACTAAAGAGCCATTTTCTAGACTTATCTTTAGATAATGGAAAATATATCTTATAACTGTATTTACCTTCTGAAGTAAATCTATATGCATATATAGGGTTATCATCACTATGTGTAAATACAATTGTTCTATTACCCTTATGTAAATATACATTTTGGCAAGGAATTACATTATATTCCTCAAGTATATTAAAAGGCAAGTAATATCTACCCCAATAGTTAGCATCTACGTCAGACCAATCCCTAGGATTAATCGTTATTGTAGATTTAACTTTTGGTTTAGGTTTTAAGCTATTTTCCTCTCCCAATATAAAACTAGGTTTTACTGTTGTCTTAATCTTAAGTAAACCAAAGTCATTTGCAACAATATTTAATGCTTCATTTAGTCTACAGTTGTACTTCTTCATTACATAATCAAAGCAACCATAAGTATCCCCTGTACCATAATCTGTATAGTTAATCTTATTGTTAGCATTTTGACCTATATAACAAGAAGGTCTGGTATCTGCATAGAATTCTGAGCAAAAAGGCTTATTCAATTCTTCAAAATTTCTGCAATACTTCTTGAATATATCATATTCAGAGATAAAGGCTAGAATATCAGTAGTTCTTAAGTCAACATTAACATTATCTGCATTGAACATCTGCTATAAATTGTAAAAGGGTGCTAACCCTTTATTGACTAGCACCCTTAAGTTTTAATTATTTATTTTAAATTAGAATGGTAGTTTATCACCAGCTTCTCCTGCAGGGATACTCTCCTTTGGTGCTGCTGAACCTTCACCTTTAAAAGGAACATTTAAATATTGATTTGATGGATCATATTTAAGATAAGTTCCTCCTACTGGTTCCATACGGTACAGTTCAACTGCAAACTTACCTTCTGCGTTATACTCTCTACGAGAGAATAAACCACGACCTGTTTTCCCCACAACCTCTGTTGTTAGATTCTTTACTAAATCTTCCACAGTAGATGCTTTTAGTACTGCTTTAGCCTCATCAACTGATTTACCTGTAGTAGATTGAATAACATTAATTAGATATTTAGCAGAAACATCCCATGCTGACATCTGTGCCCCTTCAGATTTCTCTGTTTTAAGACTCAGACGCTTAGACTGCCCTACTTGATTATCTTCATTAATGGTATTTAAAACTAAATACTTGGTTCCCCATTGCTCATTCACAATTACTACAATATCTGTAATTCCTACTTTCTCACTTACTCCAAACGACTGATATTTTGACTTACTTGTACCTTTTACTTCTACTGAATCTGCACTAAACATATTTATATATTTTTATTGTTTATATTATTAATTTTTCTATCTTACTCCTCTAATTGCTCTCTCAATTAATCTATATAAATTTTACTCCAATCAAATACAAAGTTTTGACCTTTAAGATGATCACATCTAGATCCACAAACCATATCCTCTTTAGTTTCAAAGGAAACTTTAAGTTCTCCTTCTTCCCTGTAAAGATAACCAATAGCATCTGCTTGAGCGCAAATCATATTCCTTAACTTTCCAGTTAAATCTACGTCTTTTGCAGATACTTCTTGACCCTTCTTATCTACTATAAGTTTATCCTTCAAATGACAGATTAGAATAATTCTATCTGCAAACATTGGTAAGATATTTCTAACATAAGGCATAAGTTCATTTCTAAGTAAACCATAACCTGCACCCTGAGGGAGTGTTAGTATAGTATTACCTGTAAAGTTCTTACCCATAGATGTTTCCTTATACTTAGCTGTAGCATCTATCTCACAGAATTCCTCTAACATTGTTACAGAGTCAACTGTAACGTATTTATAAGGTTTACCTGATCTGATAATTTCTCTACCTACTTCCTTAAGATGAGTTGCACTATCTATCTTAATTTTCATACAGTCTACAAATCGTGCACCATCTTCTAGATCAAGTATTAGATTACTCTCTAGAGTTGATGCCACTGTAGTCTTTCCAGTTTTTGGTGGTGCGTAAAGTAAAAGAATTTTGGGACTTCTACTCTCTGCTTTTGCAACACCTTTTGGTAGTACTATTTCACTCATTATAGTCTACTAGTTAAAGACATTACTTTATTACCCCATTGCTGTAATTGTTCAGCAGGGAAGAAATTTAAAGGTACTGATCCTGTAATTTTTCTTGCTTGCCGTCCTTTATTACCCATATCATATTTAGGCATATGATAAACAGTATCAATGATCTTCTGTAATAAGCGGATTTCCTCCATTGCTAACATCTTTTCTTCAGCTGTCTCAAACTTAGGTAATGGTTCAGGGGCAGCTTCCTGCTCTGGTCCTGGCTCTGGTACACCTTGTTCAATGTTATCTGTCACTTCTACTACTACTTCATCTTTCACTTCATTATCTACTTCACTCATCTTTATCTATTATTTGTTAATCTATTAACTCTTTCAATGTCTTCCTTAGTCATAAGTTCAGGTTGAGGTAATTCCTCAAAACTACCACCTTCAGGTATAAATAATAAGCCTACAGCAATATTATCCCTACCCATCCTATTCTTAATCACTTTAAGCATTCTAAATCTATCCTTTAGATTATAGTTTGCTCTGTCAACATTGATATTATAACGTAGACATGTCTCCATATCCATTTTATAAGCATTCATTATACCTAATACTATATCTGCATCAACGTATAGATTTCTACTGTCCTTAAAGTCATTCTGCTGTGGTGAAATATCTACACCTTTGAACTTCTGGCGGTCAATAGAATTAAGTCCATCGTTAAATTGTTGTAAAATAAAGAAACTCATACTAAACAAGTTCCTACATTTTACGATATACTCTGAAAATTTATCTAGATTTTCCTTTAGTGTAAAATTTCTCTCGCTAGCCATGAGAGCAGCATGATCCATTACAACAACATTATACTCATCTGAATTATTAGGTATAAATTTTACTATTCTTTCTTTATTTGCACCAAATTCATCAGCATAAGGTTCCTTTTCAAAGACCCCTTTACTGCTCATATGTGTCCACCATTCTTTATAAAGTCCAGTTGGATTACCAGTCTCCCATCTCCAAGTTATTTTAGCAAAGATTTTTTCCATCTCAGGAGCTTCATCTTGTACCATTCGTAACTCATCATCAGTCAACCTTAAATCACCCATACCTTTTATCTTCTGTGGTGTAATAATCCTATCATACTTAAGGTAGATAAGCATTGATAACCAATTTGCCTTTTTACTTATTTCATCTATTTCATATGAATAGTAAAATACATTTATTGGTATATTTTTAGATTCTGCGTCTTGTATTGCATTTAATAGCATAAAATCTACTAAAGTTGTCTTAGCAGATCCAGATAATCCACCAATCAGTGTATAGCAAGACCTTTGTAATCCAAAAATATGACTATTTATTCTTTTTAATCCATTAGATAAGCCTTGAAACTTACCATTCAACCCCTCTTTTATTCTCTCTTCAAATGTCATTATATCCCATCTATATTAACTCTAACATCACTACTTACTTCATCATCATTATCCCCAATATCATCCAAATACTGCTCGTAATTCCGTTGATGTAAAAATGCAGGCAATGCTTGTAAAAACTCCATTTTACCTGCCTGTTTAGTTTGTTTTACGTGAAGTCTAATACAGTTAAGTATCTTTTTATGCATTTCTTCACTTGTAATTAGTTCTTTATAGATCTTTTGACATCTTGCAAGATCTGTATGTAGTCCTCTCAGACCACCTTTCTTTGGATACACCTCTTTTAGTTCCTTAAACATTCTAACATGGTCTAGTTTCTCTATACCTATAACTTCTATACCAGCTTCTGTCACTCTAATATTATCAAATGTTAGATTATTCTTGTCAATAATTTCAATATATCCCAACTTCACAAGCTCTTCAAACCTAAACATATCTACTTTACCATAAGATTTTACATATGATTCAATCATATCCTTGTGAGATCTGACTAACCAAAGTAAAATGCAGTATGATTCTATAGATAGTTTAGACTTAAAAAGCATCTTCATATTTATTTCTACTGTTTGTTCAGAAGACATTTTTATACATCAGTTCTTTATCTAAGATTTCTTCTTCTAATGTAGGTTCCTCTAATTGTTGTAAAACTCTTCTTTCAATTTTTAATCCAAAATATTCTAATAAATCTTTAGTTAAACTTTCATAATTTGTGTACTTTCTTTTACCATTTAGGTCTTCTAAAATATCAATACATCTTTGTAGTTCTTTAAGATCCTTTAGTTCTTTCATATTAAGTTCTTATATACTTCTTCATGCGTTTGTTCAAGTCTTTCCGCTCGCTTCTCTGCTTTATCAACCTCTTTCTTAGCTGCTAGAGCCTTTGAATGCTTTGAATAATAATAGTTAATATCACCCCAAGTGAACACACCATAGTCTTTAAAGGTAATTGTCTTTTTATTCCAGTTCTTAGATAGAACATTGTTCATCTTCTTTAGTAAGCTCTTTGATGGATGACCATTAGTATGCTTATTAAGTTTATCTAGAGAATTATAGAATACTTCAAATTCTTTCTTTACATGATACTTAGTTTTCATAAGAAATTCTTCACTATTAACTAATAGTAAGTCTTTTCCCTTTGGATAGTCAAATACAAAGATATCCTTTTCCCCATTTTCAAAGCCTTCTGTAGCATAACTAGCTGCAAATCTTAATTCTGGTTGACTTTCAACAGTATCTATAAGTGCAAACATGAAATGGTGAGCATTATTCTCAGTTATCATTATATCATTATAATATAATACAATCTGTCTACGCTCATTATCAAAGCTTCTTGAAGCCTTAGTTAGGGCATCAGTACTTATTGCTTTAGGACCATATTTAATCTTATTCATATTGGCAATTCTCTCCTGCTCATCATACCATTCAGCCCAGATTTCTTCACTAGACATTATATGTTCAGGAGGGTTAAGGTTACGTGTAATGCAATTATTACTACCCTTGTTCCTATTGCTAAATGAACTACCACCCTCATCTCTAACATACTCTTTAAAGCCATCATTAGAGTGAAAATAACCATTACATTTTACAAAATCACCTAACATTAGTACATCCCTATCTGGGAATAGAAATGCTAGTCTATTAAAGCCAATTTTATCACTAAAAAGTTGTCTAAACTTCTCAGGTTGCTCTTTCAATAGAGTCATTAAACCAGGTAATGCTAAAAACTCATTTACAAAGTGAAAAGTATCATTATATCTACTATTTTTATTAGTAAATGCGTGAAATATCCCATTGTGAGCCATTGCAGGTAATTGAAATTTCCCTGAAGTATTCTCCATTATGGTTTTATCTGGCGATACTAAGAAAGGATGGGTATTTAGCGCAGTTTTCTCTCCGCATGTACCTATTCTATGGTGAATTACAAGTTCATCATCTACAGTAACTTTAGATTTCTCTATAGCTTCCATAATAGCATCAAAGCTATTTAATCCCTTTTTAATGTTAACAAATTTAGTACCATTCTTTTTCCACATGATACCACTACCATGATCATTGGTAGTAATACCTTTATCTACAAAACTCTCTACTTCTTTACTTAATTTCTCAGTACCCTTTGGAAGTACGCTAACTAGACACATAGTTCTTTAATTGATTGTTTCCTATCTGCAACTTCATTATATTCTTTATGTTCAGAGTCTTCCTCAAGGAATTGTTCTTTACGTTGTTCAATATAATTAATTAGCAGTTTGGCCCTTTTAGGGTAAATTTTATTTATAACTTCCTCAAGTGTTATTTTAGGTTTAATTAATTGTGGGTAATTATCTGCAAATGCTAAAATAGCCATTTGAATTAAAGTCCAATTCTTAATCTTATTAAAATTTACTGTGCCTGAGTGATTCCTTATTTCAAGAGAATAACTATGATTGCCTCTTGTATTAAACATTGCAGGTACATAGTTTACCCAGCAATATCTAGGAGTATTCTTATTATAACCACATTTAGCACCCAAAGGATGGTTTGTGTTGTTATTATAAGTTCTATCTGGGCCATTTGAAGACCCATAAGACATATACTTCCACAAGGTTAGATAATCCTCATCTAAGGACATAGACTCTTTATTAAGTGCAATTCTAAAGTCAAACTTCTTAAGAACCTTACAAAACTCATTCTTCCTTCTAGATTTTGGAAGCATTGATAATACCTCTTTTTCTAGATAACAATAAAGCATGTAAGAGTTAACAAGTAATTGTTTACTAAAATCTACACCTCCTAAATGGACATGTAATCCACAATAGCTGTCTACCTTAGTACGTTTAACTAACTCACTACAAATCTCTTGAAGATGATTAAAACCTGTATCCCCAACTAAGATACCGGTAACGTACTCCGCTCCACCTTCTTGTGCATTAAGAGAACCATCTCTAACACAAGAGGTATTAAACTTGTATGCAAATCTAGCTGGTAGATAACCTCTACTAACTTCCATTTCAATACCAAACGTCATTTTTAGACCTTCAGTTAATAAGAAACTTGGAGATCGTTGACCTGTTTTTATTTGAGTCTTGGTATCATCATCTTTGCTAAATCTGTTTCTAAAAGTATCATAATGTTTGATTGTAGAAATATCTACTTCTTTATAATCAGCATCAACAATATTACCATGATCACTAGATTCCTTACAATCCCATCCTGTAATATCTTCAATAGACATAACTCTACATTCTGGTAAACCATGTTTATGAGAACAATAAGGAATCATCATTTCAACATTAGTATAATGTGTATTACCAGTTATCTTTTTTGTACCTCCAGTTTTAGGATTGATGCTAAGTTTCTTAGTATAGATACTTTTGGTAGATACATGCTCATACTTATCAGTAATATCATCTAAATATACATCTACATCCTTATTGTGAAAGTATTCACCTCTGTAAATAATACACTCTTTCTTCAGTTGAGTTTTACCTCTACAGTCAAATATTTTCATATTTTCATCTTCAATAATGTCTTTAAATTCTTTATCATCAATCATAGGCTCAAACCAGTCCCCATCTGGAGGATGTATAAATACTCTCCCGTCAGGTAAGTTCTCAAAAGGTACTGGTCTTGGTCTTGGTCTTGGTCTACGAGGAGGATTAATCATTCTAGCTCTCATCTCATGTAATGCTCTTTCCATAGCATCATTCAACTCATTATTTGGAATTTCCTCAATTGGCATCTTCTAGTTCTTTAATTTTTTCTACAGTATTAATGTAGTTATTAATATATTCTTCAATTTCCTTGATCTTACCTTTGGCTACATCATTATATACATGTTCTTTTAGCTCATCTGCCAAATTAATAATGTTTTCTAATGTATACTCTGCAAGTTGTCTAACACTACCAAAATCCTCAATTTTTAACTTTGAGTTATCCTCTTCAAGTCCTTCAGCTTTAATAATATTCTTTGGATCTGCTTCTTCTTTAAAAGGGTGTTCTGGAAAATTATTAGAAGACATACGTTCTCCTCTTAGTACTGCAGTTTCTAGATTGCTCAAAGGTCTAATCAAATCTTGATGGACATAGAACTTCTTACCATTAACCATATTAGTTAAAGCAACTTGTTCTGATCTGTGATATATCTTTGTTATAAGAGCTAAATCTCCTTTTTCTGCTACTTGTTCACCTTTACCAGATGTACGGTAAATATCAAACTTAAGTTCGCAAAAACCATCTATTGATGTTAATAGGAAATGAGGTTCAAAAGCATGTTTGTTAACTTTAACAATCATACCTGTTTCATCAACTACATTTACATATAGATTGCTATCCTTAGGTACTGAGAGAACTTCATAGTACTTATCAACATCTAATCTTACGCTAGACTCCCATGTAATCCAGTTTTGAACAGGAGTTACAAATTGACCAATCATTTGCTCAATTTTAATATTCACAAAGCTACCAACGTTAAAGATAAGATCTCCTGCAGAATTTACTACCATATTGTTACTATTTCTATCAATAACTGATAGAGCAGTATTATTTTTCACATCTTGAACTACAGGCTCTTCAGCTCTCTTAACATTGTAAGTCTTAACTACTTTGCCTTCAAATATCTCATAGAGGGTATCTTGTTTAAATTCTTGTATTTTATCACAATCAATTGTCTTTAATGAACTCTCAATTGATGATATATACATAGAATTATCAATCATACCTCTGTATAAAGGTCTGTCAGCATTTCTATAAACATAGAGTGTATTGGTATTTGTATCAGTATAAATAACTGCACAACCTCCAATAATTTCAGTTAATGGTTTCTTACTTTGTGAAGCATTTAGTATTCCACATAATACTTCACTATCTACAAAAATATTTGTAGTATCTACTTTGTATTCTCTTCCAAGCTGCCAATGATTACTAATAGTACCATTCATTGCTAGAACAATATTACCATGCTTGAATGGATGTGCATTATTTGCACTCACACCACCAATAGTAGCTTGTCTAACATGTCCTATAAACAGATTACACACTGGAATATTAAACTCTTTGTGTACTAGAACATCTTCAGGTTTACCCTTAAACTTCTGTATACTACCTTTAGATTCCTTATCTGTGGTATCTATACTATAATGACCTAAAGAGTCTTCTCCACGTTTTTGATTCATGAACAGTAGAAACTTTAATTTGTCAATATTAGCACCTTTAGCAGAGCTAAATCCAACTAAACCACAATGTAAACCATTTTGTACTCCAAATAAACAATTCCAGATAAGAATACCTAGAATTACATTAATTATAATCATAATTTTTCTTTTAAATTAACTTGCACAAAACTCATTATCTATTGGTAACGAATCTAAATATTCTATTAAACTCTCTTCCATTATACTTTCATTCTTTCAGGTACTGTAACACCATGTTTTTCCATAAGATCAATAGCTAATTCCTCATCTTTAGAGTTAATTGCCTCAATAATAAGATTACAATCTTCTGTTAAGTCTGCTTTTGTGTTATAATACGCAATTGCATTACTTACAGCCTCAAATAACCATCTCATCATTTCTTCTGAACTATATACATAATT
>ERZ1292642.1009-Hain-H14-01um-R1-1009-length-14026-cov-5_pt1 | contig 14026 bp, 27 predicted proteins | sample MGYA00564403_ERZ1292642 | MGnify/ENA primary metagenome ERZ1292642 (study PRJEB36523, sample SAMEA6512643) | groundwater metagenome | collected 2019-01-09 | study: AquaDiva: Metagenomics assemblies of 32 groundwater samples | reverse complement strand
GATTGTTATCAGCAAAATCCTGGGAAACGCCGTTTACTTTTTTATCTTCTCTTTTGAGAAAATCTTGATACGTTGCAAATATTTGTGTCATACTATATTTTTTATGCAGACTCTCGCCTGCGGTTAGGGGTTAAACAATAACTGTAACAACGTAGGCGGTCGGTCGGTTATGATTATCAAAAGTTCTCATAGAAGGCCGCTGCTCAATAATTTTATCGATAGGCTTATAGATAGCCTTACCCGCCTTGTCCGTTCCGAGCAGAATAAAAGTCCCTGGATGATTAGTCATAATATTTGTTTTAATTTTTCAGAATAATTTTTGCTGCATTATCGCATTGGTGTAACGCTTAAAGTGTATAAAGACGTTCTGTTTCGGTTTTTCGGCTACTATGGTCAAACGAGGAAACTACAGGCTTACCACCAATTAGCTTAAAATTACCCGGCATCTGATATTCTGACACGAAAATAGTATGCCCTTCGTTCTTTTTAGCCTCGAGCCACGAAAAAAGATCATCATGGTTAAATCCAGAGTGATACCCTGTTGTTTCTTTATACGGCGGGTCAACGTAGATTAAAGACCGATCAGGGATAAACATTTGCCGATAATCGCCGCAGCTAAAAGTAATGCCGCTTAAATAAGGTGCTTGCTTTAAAAGATTTCTTTTTGATTCAGCGCAGTAATTGCGAGTTGTCATATTAAGAGTTTCGTCTTTGTGGCCCTGTTTAATATTCCGGGCGAACCCGCCGAACCATTTAGCTCCAAATGAACAACCAAATCCAACAAAACCCACCTCCCATGCCGGGTATTCTTCTTTGTTAAGCTGGATATCCTTATACCTTTCCTCGCTCACATAGTCGGGTAATTCGCCTCCAGCCTGAACATGCTTTAAAAGTTCAATTAGGTAAAAGTGATTGTCATTTGCGTAACGAGGGAATGACGACGGGACTTTATAAATCATATTACAGCCGCCGTAAAACGGTTCAACATAAGCCTGCCCCGGCTTACGATGCTGCAGAATAATCGGCAACATTTCTTTGTAGTGCTTATTTTTAGATCCCATGTACTTCATACCATTTTTCACCCCGGCGTTTTAAGTGATAAGATATTAGGACATCCACGTTTATCAAGCAACTCAACCCTTTCTTGTGATCTAACACCGATACCTTGTTGCTGCCGTCCTGACCAGCCCGTATCTGAACCTGGTTTGTAATAAATAGCATCGGTTATTTTCAGGACGATATAAATATACCCCTGTTTTATAAATCGATCCCCTTTGGTTAATTGATTTGCCCGGATGATCATAAACCAGCAGCCTCCTTTATTTTTTCTATTGAAGATTCGATGTACAAAACTATTTTCTTACAAGTTTCAACTCCGAACATTCCGATATGAGTGTACTCAATCGGCAACTTTAAAAAGTCAGACAGCCAACTATAAGCATCACCCCTGGATTCAAATATACCCTGATGCCATTGTGGATCAAAAGTTTCATGTGCTTTCTTTTTCCATTCTCTTAATTCGCCGTTAGCTAATCTTCCCAATGCTTTTTTCGGCCATCTTTTATGAACCCCGACCCATGCTTTATCGGCTGCACAATAATAAATCATTCCGTAAGACTTCCCCGAATATACAATAGCACTATCAACATACTCAGGCTCTTTGCCGCAATACGGGCAAAGTTTCCCTTGCATCATTAATATCTGTTCAGGGGTTAATATCATTGTGCTGCTGCCGGTTGTTTGAGTTCAGAATTACGTTTGCTGAACATGGCTTTCAAATCTTCATCCTGATCAATGGTCGCCCGGTGTGCATTGTAGGACTCCATTAATTTATCCTTATCATAACCGTCAACTTCTTTCTGCCATTGAGTAAGAAACTCTTTGCGGTCTTTTTTTGATGGCTTTTTAACTTCTGTGAAATCCGTATAGGTTGTATTATCCGGAATTTCCATATCCTCAACATCCTGAGTAAAGAACTCACTTGCCCCGGTTGCCAGTAGCATAGCCCCGACAAACGATCTCTTTTGCGCCATCTTCATTAAAGTATTATCAACACCGATCACATCGGGATTTAATATACGATACACGGTTACGGACTCATCCAATTCATAAGCGACCATTTCGCCGCCCGCTTTCTTTTTGCGGGTTGTCTTTTTAGCTGTGCCATTATTAATAGCGTCTTTCCAGCGTTGCCAGTACTCCGCAGGCTTGCCATACTGCCCGGTTGTTTCGCTTTTATTGATTGCAAATTCAAGTTCTGATAATTTCTTACCAGTAGTTTTTACAGGTAGCTTTGAAATATCGTAAGACTCCGGCAATTCATCTTTTGTTTTCCATAGGTAGCCAAACTTCGGCTCGAGACTATTGCAGCTTCCTTCGCATTGAGCAATCCGCTGCCCGGTCTTTGATACGATTGTGCAACGGTAAGTATATTTTATAAATGGCCGGTCAAGATCGAGAACCTTATCAATACACTCGATCTCTATACCAAGCCCGTAAACAAACCGTAGCTTTTCGGCACCGGCTTTGTAAAGTGTTGGTTTATTAGTCCCTGGAATTTCCCCGAAGTCAAGATCCTTTTTTAATATTGACTTTGAGAATAATACAAATTCATCGTACCAACCTTTAGCCTGTTCAATAGGCATCATCTGTAGATACTCGTTTGTTTTTACTAATTCGTTACTCATAATCTATTTTTTTAATTTTAATGAATATCCCCGCAGGGAGGAATGAGAAATAATTAGACAGCAATATTAAGTAACGTAATTGATACCACAAAATTTATTTTGTAAAAGTAACGAAAAAGATACTACCTTAGCGAAAATTATTTATATGGTATCAGTAACGGCTAATCAATATGCGGTACTCCGGGGGCTTCACCCTGCGGGAGGCGCCATCCGAAAAGCCATCAAATTGGGTCATAATCTTCCGGGTGTGGAAAAGTTGTGTAAGTTCGGAAAGTCGCACCAGTTGTGGGTTTCAGAGGATTTTTACCGTAGAAATAAAAAAAGGTTGAAAAAAGTTGCCTGATTATTTTGCGGTAACGTTTAAGTTACTATCTTTGATATATCAAAAGCGAAAAACATGAACACCACAGAAATCAGAAAAAAAGTAGCAGAATACATGGAGGTAGGGTTTACGCTGAAAGAAGCCTTCGCAAACATCAAAGATTCTTTAAGGGTGAGAACAAAAAGAAGCGGTCACAGACTATCTGAAATCTGCGGGAACAATGAAAAAAGGACCTACTCAATAATGGAAAAAAAATTTGTAAATAATTAAAACTTAGCAAAATGACAAACTTCATCGCATTAACTAAAAAAGTAACTTTAGTCACAGCAAGTCCTTACGGTTGGTTTTACGAAGCAGGTAAAAGTATCAATCTGTTACATAATGTAACACATAATATTTTGGCTGTTATTATACCTTCCGCAACTTGCCACATTCAAATAAAATTATCGGGTAGTCGATTTAAAAAAGAAGTCACCTTACACAAGATCTATGCAGCAGCTTGTGAAAAGTTTGGAATAAAAAATATTTTTTCATAATCTTCCTTCCTGTTCTGCTAAGTCAGGCAGGTCACTACCCCGCTACCGTCAATGGAGCGGGATATGGTGGCAAAAGACATTTTTATGCAAAAATATAAAATAACAAGGTCGGGCAGTAAAATCTTGAGACTGCCATTAGGTACTAAAATTATTGTTCGGGTAGGCAATAAACCAACAGCCTAGGTGTGGAAGAAATTTGGAAAACCAGAATAACAAATAATCCAATAACAAAAGAACAATATTTTAATAAACAACATGCTCCACCCCTCCAACATACTCGGCAATCTTCCCGGCTCACTCAGCCCGAAGCAACTTAACCTCGCCGATCTCTGGTCCTCCTTCACCGCCTCCCAAAAGAGAATGGCCGATCACGCAAAGGAGGTTGATTTGTACCGGGCGGGGGAGTATGTAGTTATCGATACGGATAGGGTGGAAAGGTATTTTGAGAATCAGTTAAATGAGAAAGAATGCGAGTGATATATTACACACCAGTATTGGGGCCGAAAAAGGGCAGGGGGGATTGGTATCAGGTAAACGGGGCCACAACAGCGGATCGTGAAAGATCGATATCGTTAGCCTCGAAGCACGTTGGAATAAGATCAGGTAGAGATGAAATTAAAAGAGTTGATGAGGAGGAAAGAGACGAAGATTAGAAACCTATAAAACTGCCATCACGTTCGCCGAAGTAATCGAGATCGAATCACCGTTAATATCAGTACAGTAAAAAATTAAATTATGGGAATACTAAATCAAAACAACGAAGTAATTCACATCGTAGAAACCAGCGGCCTTGAAAAAACAAAGTCGCAAAGACTACTGGAAATGTTCACCCCTTACTTTATCCTCGCCGCCCTGGCCTTTGTGATCGTTATGTACCGGAGGGCGAAAGAGCCTGAAATAGTAGTTGTGGATGAGAACCCGTATAAAGAGTTATAGTATGAGTAATTTATTATTATCCCTTTACGACCACTCAGGCAATGCCTCCCGGCCCTATAAAGAAGCTGGCTGGAAAGTCGTACAAGTAGATATAAAGAACGGTATTGATATTCTGACTTGGGACTATAAAGACCCCTACGGCGGACTAAAGAACCACGATAAAATCGGCATAATAATTATGCAGCCCTGCACTTGTTACGCCTTATGCGGGAACCGGCACAAGATAAACAGATTGAACAACGGAGAGTTTGAGCAGTCGCAATTATTGGTAGAACACAGCCGCCGAATTGTTGAGTATTTTAATCCTTTCTTTTGGCAGCTTGAAAATCCAAAAACAGATATTCATAAAAAGAATGAATGGATTGGGCAGCGTCCAAAGTTTATTTTTGATCCCTGCGATTTTGCAGGGTATGACCCGGAGCCGGATAACAGTCGGTACAATAAAGAAACGTGGTTATTTGGAAAGTTTAATGACCCAGCAAGAAAGAGAATTGAACCGCTGCAAAAACAATTTCCAGGGCATACGAATTTAGGCGGTAAATCAGAAAGGACAAAAGAATTAAGAAGTATTACGCCATTGGGATTTGCATATGCTTTTTATGAATCAAACCATTAATTATTATGCTCAACCTCCTCCCACTCCTGACCCCTCCCGCAATCGCCGTCGCCCTGCTGATGTTTGTCGGCGCCTTCCTGTTTGATACATGGCGGGATAGATCCAGGCGCAAGCGGGCTGAGAAAGGACGGTGGCCATCCGCAACCATCAAAAGGCTGGATGAAATTGAGGAGAAGATAAGTGATTGAAGTTCTAACGGGGCAACGGGTAGGCGTTCGGCCATAGCATGAAGAACAGAACAACTACCGGACAGGCTGGAAAGACAGCCATTTTTTTCATTGAAAAATAAAGAAGCTATACGGCAGATCAAAGCAATATTAAAAAACACTATCACATAAACACCTACACCAATGGCAAAGACAGCAGTAATGGGCAATGAATGTACTAATCATAGTAAGAAAGATTGTTGCTGTGGAGGCCATTCTGCTAATGATGTAAAGAAAAATAAAAATCATCATTCAACAAAGGCGAAACTCCTTATTAGAAAATCTCGCAAATCAAAACTCCCCCAACCATGAGCGGCATGACTTTTAAAGGATGGCTTTACTGGCTAACAAGACTTGGATGCTTCCGTAAACTTTGGAAAGAGGACGTAAAACTTGACCCACAATCTTGGAAGGTTTACTATGACGAAGGACTTACTGCCAGAGAAGCATTGAATGAAGATTTAAAACACGCATAAAAAATAAAACAATAAGCTATGGCAAGTAAAGAAATACCGGAAGAAATCCAACAGAAGATTGATGAAATAGCAAGCAACCGGACTTACACTCTAAGGGATACAGAATCTCGCAGACACATGGAGGCTGAATATATCAGGCAATTATTAGAACAAGGTTACTCATTGGCTATGGAGGAAATGGCTGAAAGAGATAAAAAGATTTAAAAATTAAATCAAGATAACGCTGCCCTTTATAAAAGACTGTGTAACTCTATAACGTCTCACGAATAAAATCTTTAATCATGGCAACAAAAGAAGAAATATTAAACGGGTACTTCGCAACAGACCACCCCGAAGCTATTTTAGAAGCAATGCAATCCTACGCCACCCAGGAAGTAGCAGAATGGAAAGCAGCAGCAGAAAAGAATCTTGAGCAAGTACTTCATCTGGGAACATTGGCAACGGATTTACAGGCTGCCCTTGAGGGGAAAGAGAAGGAGATTGAATTGTTAAGCGAACAAAGGCAACATTGGGCTGACACAGCAATAAAGCGTCAGGAAATTATTGAAGCAAAGGACAAAGAGATTGTTAGACTGAAGGATGAAATTTTTAACTTAAAAGGATAATTTATGACCAACAAATTTATCTATACCGAAGGATGGCTGAAACAAAAGGCGGAGATGGAGAAACCGCATGAATTATTTAGTGGATGGTACGAAAATAATCAGGTTGGAAGGCAGCAATTTGAAACCGACCATCGCAACTATAATCTTTATCTTGCATCCCTCCAATCCTATCAAGTGGCTGATAAAGGCCAATGGGTTGAGGGAAAAGAGTATGACAGGAGTGAGTTTGAGATGTTCTTTGCTAGTTGTAAAAAAGGTGAGGCTTGCGACTGTACTCATAAATATGCACGTAGTTGTAATAACGCTTGTTTCGTTGCCTACCCTGCACCCGCAGAGGGAAAGGAGGATGACTGGAAATACGATTATAAGTTTTTAAAAGACTTGACATATAAAATCAGTCGGCAAGAAAACTGTGAGGGATTAAGCATGGAGGAAGTCGAAGCAGTCCTTTTGTCTATTAATTATTCCCCAGTATCGCAACCGGAGCAGGGAGAGAAGGTGGAAAATATAATTGGCTGGCTAAGAAAGCGAATATCTATTCAGGATTATGAAGTGGAGTATTTGCGATTGGCCTTAGGTATGGTTTCTGCTTCATCACCTGTGGAGGCGGTGGAGTTGTTACAAGGTTTTGTAAATGCTTACTATGTTTTAAAGTATGATATAAACCCGGAGTTAATACAACGTGCAGAGAAATTCCTTAACAGTAAATAAGTAAACAATCCTTCACTATAACCCGGAAAAATAAATGATATGATACCAGTTCCAATTAAAGTAAAAATACACGATTTCGCCACCACTTATCGGGCTGCCAGTATTACAGAATCAGCAGAGTTCGGCTACTCCCTTGCATCAGAACAACTCAAAGAAAAGGATAAAGAGATTGAAAGGTTGAAGACGTTGATAAAAGAGGGCTTCATTGCGTTGAATCAGGAATGGGGTAAATCTGTTGGCCAAATAGATAAGGATTGGCTGAAATTCAAAACCGAAAATCAATTATAATGACCAGCGCAGAAAAATTTTACAAAGAACATTTTGTAGTTGATATGGACTACGAATTAGACGAAGAAAATATGGCTACTATTGATGCCATGCAACAATACGCCGACCAAGAGTGTTCAGCCAAAGACACCCGTATAAAAGAATTGGAAGATGGATTGCGGGAATTAAGGGACGATGTAAGACGGAAGCCCAATGACGCCCGGTATGCAACAGCACTTGAAAAAGCAAATCAACTTCTCAATAAAACATCTTAACATGAAAACACTACTCCTTCTATTGTTGCTTGTTCCTTTAATTGGCAATGGGCAGAAAGACACATTCTCATTTAGTGCAATGTCGTTAACCCAAACAGTGATTTTAGATACCCTCTCATGGCAACCAAAGTACGATACCTTATCAGTCGTTATGCTCTGCTCTGATACTATAAAAAGAAAAAACAATACCACTAATATATTCAGGATGGAGGATGGAGGTACTCTTGAAATAAAAGGGAATAAAAATAGAACTGCAATCTGTTTTTGGCAATTTGGATATGAGGTTTATTATAACGGGCGGTTTTTGTATTATCTCAATTCAAAGAAAAAGATAATGATTGACAGGATTGTAGTATGGATAACCAAGCCAAGATATGTACAGGCAGATCACCATTATTTTTTAATGGATGAACCAAAAAAAGCATTTTAATTATTTGGAACGCTAAACCACTATGAGTATGAAAAAAACAAAAGATTATCAAATGTACATTGCTTTATTTCTATTAGGCTTTCTTGTCGGTGGCTTGGTAGCGTTTTTTATAATTCTATAATCTTCCAGTACGGCAGTAACATTAACCGGCTCCGAGTTGGAGTACAAGCCGTAAGTTCGGAATTTATTTAACTATATAAAACGTTTATTATGAAACAACAATTAACAGTTAAAGAAGCCTTAGAGCAAGGATACGAACACTATTTCTATGGTTCTGACGGATGGCAGTCAATGAAATTCATATCTGATATTGTAAAAGAACCAGGTTCTATTGATTGGAACAGAGGCGATATTTATATAGCAGAAAAAGAATCAAGGCAAGCTATATTTCTGGGAGAAAAAGAACTAAAAGATTTGATTGTAGAACATTTCGAAGGACAGTACTACGATGTAACGGGCGATGATGATTCCAATACGGTAAGCGATGCTTTTTCAAAAGTGGATTTTGAGCCGTTTGAAAAAATAATTGAAGGAGTTTTGGAAACCCTTACCAGTTATCACTCAACGGATATAAAACTGATTCCATAACCCATCCCTTCCAGCCCCTTGCTTGATCGGGAGGGCGTTTTTCGGAAATGATTTTGTAAATTTAGAGTATGGATAAGAAAGTTTTCGAAATAAGAGTTAACCATAGTTTAGGATTCTTTACAATCTATGATGATATTAAAGCCCTCAACTATTGGGATGCGGAAAAAATTGCCAGGCAAAGATTCTTGAAAGAGTTTTGTGGCAATAGTCTTGAAACAAAATTTAGAGGGGAAGTTACTAAGCATTCATTAGAAACGTATGTGTTTAACAAGTATAATTCTTAATTCATGGATAACAATACACACGGCGAAGTTTTTATAGGTAATGGATTTACCGCCTTTGTTGATGGCATCCCAGATACTTGTTACCATGATTGGTCAGGGGATGCCGTTCATTTTACAGCAAGTGGAAAAACTATCTACTGGCACACATACAGACAATGGGCATCGTTTACCCACACAATAAGAGATGCTTTTATCCATGAACATCATTTAGAAATAGGTGACCCAATAACAGGCGGGTCGGTAACTTGTAAGAAGTGTAAAAAGATTTTTCATCCAGCAATGTTTGAGTTGTGATAATGAGGGGTAACTAATGCGCATGAAGCACAAATAGTATGGACTTTCTTCGATGGGGAAGAGGGGGATTAAGTAAATTTATAGAGATGAACGTATTAGAATTATTCGCCGGGTCAAGATCGTTTGGTCGCAACGCAGAAGCATTGGGGCATAAGGTTTTTTCAGTTGTTTGGGAGAAGTATGACGGCATTGATTTGGCTATTGATATTGAATTTTTAACCCCGGAACAAATACCATTCATTCCTGATTTTATCCATTTAAGCCCGGATTGCACAACGTACACCATTGCGGCAATATCAACTCATAGGAACGGTATAGAGCCTAAAACAGAGTATGCAAAAAAATGTGACAGGGTTAATATCCATGCCTTAGAATTGGTCAACTACTATCTTAAATTAAACCCTAACTTAAAATTCACTATTGAGAATCCGAGAGGTATGATGTGGAAGATGCCATTTATGAAAGGGCTACCGAGGGTAACGGTTTGGTATTGTCAATACAGGGATGACCGAGCAAAGCCGACTGATATTTGGAGTAACAATATTTACTCAATATTTAATCTCAATGGATGGAGGCCGAAACCAGAATGCTTTAATGGTAATATTCATTGCCATCATCAAGCAGCACCACGAGGAAGCAGAACAGGAACACAGGGTAAAAAGGGAAGTTATGAACGGAGTAAAATACCGGATGAATTGTGTATTGAAATATTAAAATCTGCCAATATCATTAAACCTTCGTAACCGGGCTTTTTTATTTCTTTACCCTCTCAACCATCTGTATATACCATTGCGATTATTCTCAACTACCATTCCTCCTATTATACAGGCAGCACCGAATAACCACTTATTGAGGTAGATACCGGCTAATACAACACCTGCAATTATGAGGGCGAGGATGAGCCATTTTAGATTTGTCATAATATTTGATTTATATAAACAGGTGAACCGATTGACGAAATGCCCGTGGTATATCTGGCATAACCCATACTTAGAAATGCGGGAAAATAAGTATGTCTTTCGTTACGATTTATCCGAATTGGCTACACCTGTTTTTATTATTTAAGTGAATGCAAGGATAATCAATGCCGCCGAAAAAATCAGCAACAGAGATAATACTATTACTTTACGGGTGGTCATGGATTAGGGGTTGTAATGTCTTTACCTTGTTGTGCTGCGGCTTGTTTTAAATCAGCAATGCCTTCTGTTTTCCCTATATCGTTGCTTACTATATTGGCCTTTATGTCAATAATTTTCATAATGTATTTTTTGGCCGTTCCGAATTTGGAAGCGATTACAGTAGATGCTAAAGCTCCTAATCCAAGAAAGAACCATTTAACCACCTTCATCACTTCTGGTTTCCAATTCCCAATTTCATCAATGCCAATTACAAGAGCAACCCCGACAAGAATAGTACCGGATATAACGTTCCAGTCGGAAGTCCAATATTTATTCCAAGAGAATTTTTCATTTGACTTTGCCCAAAGCAATCTTAGTTCAGGGATCTTTACAAGAAACAGGTCAATTCCGTGTCCGATTAAATACATTACCGAACACCAGATGTAGGTTGTTGTACTCATTATTATTGTTTTTAGTTTACTCTTCTTTTTTCTTCATCAACTCTTTAAACAGATTATTGACCTGCTGTATTTTCTTTTTAAGTTCAAACATGGCTACTAAGTAAAAAAAGAAAAAGGCTACCTGAATAAGCATTGCAATTACAAGAGCAAAAATAGCCTCATATAATCTCACCTTTCAGTCTTTTTATTTCTAACCTAAGCTGCCCGACCTCCATTAATAAATTGTTGTTTTGCATTATTAATTCCTGATTCTGCTTTATAACCATAGAATAATTTTTATTAAGCTGGTCATACTTAGCCTGAAACGTATGAATTTCTTCTACAAGTTTTTCGGCGTTGGCTTGCCAGAAGTCAACCATACCCTGCATTAGGTCAAACCTTGCCCGCCATCTGCTCGTAAACTTCTTAGTGAACCAAGTAAGGAGCCCACCACCGATGCCGACTGCTGCTATCTCGGTCTCTTTCTCCATTACGACACACTGCAGTTTTCAACGCAGTTGCTCAACATTAACCAGCAGGTAGAGTTATTTCCCTGGCCTCCGCAACACTCAAGATAACTGACCACACAATTAACCATACAGGCTACTGCTGGCAGGGCCCGTTGCAGTTCTTCTGTTCCCTGTAAGGCTGCAATCTCTTGTAAGAACGCTTGTTTATCTGCCGCCTGTTCCGGGGTATCGGTTGCATTGGGAGCATAGTCCTCAATGTTGAAACCGGGTTGCGAGATTTGGGCTAAGATGTCCATTTTATTTAATTTTAAAGTTTGATAATATAAAACCGATAACAGCTATTGCTGCAATAATCCAACCAATAAATTTTCCGACGCCCTCACCCTTCCCTTCCCCCTTATCCCTGCTTGTTTTTAAGTCCTCAACTACTTTTTCAAGGGCTTTCACTTCATCCTTTGTAGCTACTCCTGAACGAAGTTCGTTTAAAAGTTCAAATCTTTTTTCTGCCGCTATCTCTGTCTTTCTGTTTTCTTCCTTTACCGCTATCAATGCCGCCGCAAGAGCCTTGTCTTTTTCCTCAAGTATCTTTTCTATGTGATACAATAGTGGTACTGTGTCTGGCATTTCATTACCTTTATTTCCTACATATTAATCCGAGAGGGTTTACACTTCCCGTTATTCTTAACGGGATTTTATTTTTTAAGTCGCTTAACTTCTTTCTGTAAATCTTCAATCATCTTTTGTTGCTCCTGCACAGCTTTCCAAAGTATAGGCAAAAGACTTAGTTCATCATAATTAAGCATACCCTTTGATATTCCTTCGCTATTCATTCCTATTAAGTTGGGTAACACTTTTTGAACATCTTGCGCTATGAATCCAAACTTTTTTTCAGTACCGTATTGTTCTTTAAAAATATCTTTCATGTAATAAGTCTTTGGATTAAGGCTCATTACTATTCCTATAGAACTTCCTATTGGTTTTACAAATTCCTTTGCTCTCTTGTCTGAAACAGGGGCAGAAAGAACTCCTGAGGCCGAAGCAAGTACAGCCCTTGACCCTACACCTGATAGATTATTCAGAGTTATTACACCGCCTGTTGAAATAGAAAAGTCAATAGTTGCATTAGCATTATTGTAAATTAGAAACGAGTTATCTGTCTGTTTAATAAATTGCCATTTTTGAACTCCGGCATCGTATAGTGCAAAACCTGCTTGATTACCTCCAGCTGCATTATCTATTCCAATGTAAGCATTATTAGCTCCTGTACTTGTTACAGTTAATGGTAAAACGTTTGCCGCAATAACATTAACAATTCCTGCGGCCCTAATTGCTGCTGTTGAATATGTGCCTTGTAAGTTAATGCCATATGCATGACTACCGGAATCTTTTAAACATGCTACTGATGAACTAAGGTCTAAAATTGAATTGTTTAAAACTGAATTTGATAAAAAACTTAATCCAACGTCAAATTGCTGACCTCCATTTCTAATAACCTGTGCTGCGGTACTTAAGTAAGACCCTGCGGCAATAATATTTAAACCGACTGAACCATGCCTTGCTCCCCCTCCTGTAACCCATGCGGGGAAAGGTAGTATTGCGCCTGTGTTATTTCTTACTGATGTTTCCATTCCAAACGCACCGCTATTTGCTGTCGCTGCCGTTGCTTGAAAGTAGCCGCCATAAGTAGTATATGAACCTGTACCAGTATAATTGGAAAATGCCATAACGGCGGCAACATCACCGGTGCCTTTTTGTTCTGCATAAGCTGTAAGCCCATTTACTTGTGAATTAATAGTATCGCCGCTTGAAACATTTGTCCCTATACTGGTAACTAATAATGAAGGGTTTTGTCCTCCTTGTGCATCTTGTAGATTTATTGCTTCAGTTCTTGAAATAGTCATCATAGGTGAAAGTGTTGTAATTGGGCTTGCTATGCTACCACCATAAATTTCAGAAATAGTAGGGTCAACAAAATAAGATGCTGCCGTTTTTGTTGCGTTTGGCCCTTTTACTTCAAACAATACAGAAGGAGTAGATACTCCGATGCCTACATTACCGCCCCCAGAAGGAACTATAAGAGCATTGTTACCTGTTGTTGCCCCGCTTGCATTAAGTTCAAGAGCTACATTTGTTCCTGAAGTAGCATTAGTATTTGTTACTGAAATTCTTGCTCCGGTTGCTGTTATTGCATTTGTGGAATTTACTCCTGATGAACTTATGTCAAGCAATTCGTTATTAGCAGCTAGACTACTTGAGGTGTTTGAAAGTTGAAAAAGTGTTCCTGATGTTAATGAATTGGTTCGCCATTTAAAAGCTGTACCCGTTGTAAGTCCCTGCCATAACCAATCATTTTGAAAGGCTGCGTGATCTATAGTCCCCGGCGTAGTGGTCATAGCCGTTATCCCACTCAAAGGAACTGCTGTAACGCTTGCTGCTGTATCTGCATAGCTAACAAGTCCTGTTGTTGGATTATAGTGCAATACTTTTGCTGCTGCTACATTGGTAAGGGTGTCAATTTTTAGGACTCCCAAAGAGGGTTTAATTAAAACGCTGTCTTTATAAACAAAGATATCAGAAGTTGTGGACACGTTTCCAGATTGCACTTGACTATACACTCCGTTATTAAAAAACCGTGTAGTTACTGCTCCGATTACGCTGTTAGCATTAAAAGTTCCGTTATTCCCAAATTCTAAGTCGTTGCCGCCTCCATTTATTGTATTACTTGTATTCAACGTACTCCCCGCCGTCAACACTTGCTGCCATGT
>ERZ1292642.1008-Hain-H14-01um-R1-1008-length-14028-cov-13_pt1 | contig 14028 bp, 20 predicted proteins | sample MGYA00564403_ERZ1292642 | MGnify/ENA primary metagenome ERZ1292642 (study PRJEB36523, sample SAMEA6512643) | groundwater metagenome | collected 2019-01-09 | study: AquaDiva: Metagenomics assemblies of 32 groundwater samples | reverse complement strand
GAGGAGATGATCATCACGTCCATCGCTACCAACGACCTTACCGTCACCCGTGGGACAGGCGGTACAGCAGGGGCCATACACAATTCTGGTGTCGATGTCCTCGACATAAACCAGGGTTCCCTCATTGCCAGCTTCGTCTGCACTTCCATCCCTGATACTGTAGACACGTACTTCAGGTATCGCTGCACTAATGATGAAGCGTCACGGATCACTGACTACACTGACCTCCAGCTTCGCTTCGTTACGCTGCCAGCAGCAGGCTCAGGGGCTACACGAAACGCCCGTCTTCACTGGGGCGGAATGCAGATACCTACTCCTGGTGAATCTAGGCACATGCGACTGACGGATACTGAAGACCAGCGCAATCAGCATGGGGCTCCAGTTACACAAGAGCTAGACCGCAGGACGAGCGGAAATACATCCCGTCCGTTCTAAAAGGAGAGCCTATGAACATTGAGAAGATTGATCCAGACGCGGGATCGCTTCAAATACAGTTACAGGTTTTCGCTGACCAGCAGAACGTGACGCGTAGTTCTGATGGAACGTGGCAGGCCCTCCGTGCAACACGTGATGGGGCTCCTATCGTTCTCCCCTGGAAGATGTCCCTTGTCCTTGAGGGTTTGGCCTTCCATATCACTGTAGGAGACTTCTCGACCCCTGTGGCAGGTGGTGGTGCCACAGCGGTCATCTCCCTAGTTCGCCCTAGGTTTACAGTTGCCATACCTACTGGTCAAGTCCTTCTTCCCCTTCGCGTATCAGCACAAGCGCAGCTACCCCTGCTGGCCACAGATCAGGATGAAAGCGAAATCCTAATCGCGGCAGACCGGACTCAAGCAATCACTGATGGCTCGGCCACATTAGAGACAGTCTTCAACATGAGGACGGATAGCCCGCGAACATCGGGCACTACCGCTCGAAGTCTCTACACTGGAGATGCTACATCAGCTGTACTGGGCCTAGAACTAGCACGTGCGATCAGCGTCGGTGATGTTCAGGGGGTTCCTGCAAACGCAATGTGGAACATGCTCGATCTGGTCTATGAACCTGCCGAGCCTCCGTTTATCGTGGGTCCGGCAACCCTCTGTGGATTCTGGGGTGGTACGGTTGCAACTACGGGATTTGCACAAGCTGTCTGGGCTGAGCTGCCCTTCAGTGCGATAAGCTAATGAATATTGAGAAGATTAGCGAAGACGCAGGACAGCTTGAGACCAAGGCGCACGTTCTTACCGATCAAGTAACTGTACTACGGACTTCCGACGATCAATGGGCTCAACTAAGGGCAACACGCGACGGCGCTCCGATCATCTTCCCCTGGAAGCTGGCGCTAACCCTTGAGGGGCGGGTTTTCCATATCACTGTAGGGGCCTTCTCTACTCCGGTTGGGGACGGGGGGGTCATTGATCTCGACCAGCCTGAGTTTACGATTGCTATGCCTGCTAACCAAGTCCTTATCCCATTCCGTGTGTCGGCCCAGATGCTGATGCCCTTCATAGACTTTGATAGCGACGAGCGAGAAATCCTATTTGCGGCAGATCGGACACAGACAATCGTTAACGGAACAGCGACGGCTGAAGTTGTCTTCAACATGCGGACGGACAACCCACGGACATCGGCTGTGACTGCTCGGAGTGCTTATTCAGCAAATAGCACGGCTCCAACATTAGACCTGGAACTGGCAAGGATCGTTGCAATTGGTGATATTCAGGGAGCTGCTGCAAACGCTCACTGGAACAAAGGTTTACTAGTATATGAACCAACTGAGTCTCCATTCCTCGTAGGGCCTTCAACGCTTATCGGGTATTGGGGAGGCTCAGTTTCAACTACTGGATTCGGCCAAGCTATTTGGGCCGAACTACCTCTCAGTGCAATAAGCTAGGAGGCGGAAATGCCTACCAGTACAGGTGAGGCGATAAGGACCGAGCTGAAGAAGTACGGTCTCATCCGCGTCCTTGGTGCACCTACAGCTACAGGCACCACCTCTCGCCTTCGTGACGCTACCCGTCTCGTAGGCGCTGCCGCTCTCCCCTCGACCGCCTTCAACGGTTGCCAGGTTCGCATATCTACGACAGGTGGCGTCGCTGCGGGCTATCAGACCTTTGTTGACTACCTAGACCCTGACCTTGGCGACCTCTACGTCAGTCCGCTCTGGGATGTTGCACCGACTACAGCCGCCCGCTACGAAATCTGGCGGCAGGGGATTGACCCCGACGATGTTGACCGATTACGTGATGAAGCCCTGACCTCGATCTGCTCCCAGTGGGCACGCTTCCCCTTATCGTTGGTCACAAACCCAAACTGGGAAGTTGATACGACAAGTTGGGATGCAGGAGCATCTGCGACACTGGCACGGCAGGGGGGAACGTTTCCCACCGAGGTCTGGCGGGCTACTCTCCTAGTGACCAACGATGGTGCTACTGTCAATGGCCGAGCAGAGAGCCTAGCTATTACAGCCCTCCAGCCTGGTGATCGGTTCTACCTCTACGTTCCGGTGTCCGTTCGCGCAGGAACCGCAACCCTGGTCGTTAGGGATATTACCGCAGGGGCCAATGTAACACTCTCCGGTACGGCAACGTCTACACGGCGGGGCTGGACGGGCATCGAAGTCACAGGCTCCATTCCGACAGGCTCTGACTCCATCGAAGTCTGGCTTCGAGGAGATGAAACTACCGCTATCGTAGAATGGGGTCCCGTATTCCTTCACAAGGAAAGCGGTAGGCGGATGCAGCTCGAAGCCCGCGTGGACACACGAGAGAAGGTTGGCCCAGTATATGCGCTGACAAATTATCCTGTCCAGACGAGTCCCGACTTTGGAGATGAGAAGCTCGAAGAGATCGTAGGCGTTAATCCAAAGCAGGTCAACGATGCGGTAATACTGCAATTCGATAGCCCGATGACCGGCAGGCCGTATATGTACGACGAGCGGATATACTATACGGCATTGTCAGCTACCTATCTAACTGCCGCTGCTCGCGCTGTCGGTGACGCAGCGACAACGCTCTGTCCACTGGACTATGCAGCAGCAGCGACTGCCAAACTCGTTGCCGAAGCCATGCTAATCAAGGCTCCACATGAAGCGGAGTTCTACGCGGGCGTATTGCAGCTAGCCGAGAACCGCTTGGCGAAGTTTGAACGGCTCTACGGGCCGGAGCAAAAGGGTATCCAGACCCGCGAGCGGACATTGTACATACCCCATTTGCGTGTATAATGGTATAGTCATGCCACAGTTTGCAAGGCCCTCAACAGATACTACCCTTGGTGGATATACTGATCAGGATGCTGGTGCTGTTAATATCCTCCAGGCTATTGATGAAGCCACGGCCTCCGATATAGACTTTATTCGCAGCGCGAACGCTCCAGCCCTCGCAGTCTACGTTACAAAGTACACTACAGTAAATGATCCAGAATCTACTGTAGGTCATATCTTCCGCAACCGCTATTCAAAGAGCGCTGCCGCAGGCGCTCAGATTGATATGACCTTCCAGCTTCGGCAGGGGTACATTGATGAGACATCGCAGGGTACCCTCATCGTTTCCCGTATATTTACGAATATCTCCGACGCATGGACGACTGATGCCTATACGTTGAGTACAGCGGAGGTGAATGCCATTACTGATTATACTAACTTGTTCCTACGTGTCATATCCAATCAGGTTTAGGAGGAGTACATGATAGGTAAACTGATAGAGAAGTGGCTTAGTTGGCAGTTGCAGCGAGACATAGAATCAGGACGTGTCTTACGTGGAAGGCAACCTGACATGGCAGCTAAGGCTGAACCAAAGCCCGTTCTTTCGATGCGTGTCTTCAGGGCCGCTACGCAAGAGTGGGAGAATGTTCCGATAGAGGAGACATAGAAGATGGCGACCGTTTATACTACTGTAGGTAAGGGTATTATTCCCGATCTGATCGACGGTACCAGTGCTGTACATCTGGATGCGACCAACGGAAAGATAGCCTGGGGAACAGGTGCGGGTACGGCAGCAGTAGGGGATACTACTCTCTTTACTGAGGCAACCGAAGCACGGGTCGCCGTGGTAGCGAGTCAGACAGCAACCGATACGAACAAGTGGGTTGCTACCATTACTGCCGATGGCGCGAAGACCATCACCAATGCAGGGTTGTTTAATGCTGCTACGGGCCCCAGCCTGTTTGTTAAGGGCGATTTTACTGGAATCGTCCTGGCTTTAGGTGACAAGATCGAGTTCACAATTACTCTACAGCAGACATAGGAAGGGGAACTATATGAGCATTCAAAGCTGGGAAGAGGTTCTCGTTACAGCCGTTACGGACGGCCCAACGCTAACAGCGGCAGCCCGTGCCTCTTGTATTCCTACGGCATCTCGTATTGTCTTGCCGAATAGTTATTTCTATGTCGGCAAGGTGATTCGCTTTCAGTTGAGTGGTCGTATCTCCTGTGCGGTTACGACGCCAGGCACGGCGCGCTTCGATATTACAATGGGTTCGGCGGGTACAACCATCGTATTTGATACCCTAGCTCTAAACCTGAACGTCGTCGCCAAGACTACAGTGCCGTGGTACCTCGACGTAACGTTGGTATGCCGTGCTGTTGGAGCAACCACCTTGACTACATTCTTTCCGATTGGTTGCTTTCAGTCTGAAGCCGTCGTAGGATCGCCACTACCGACTGTTGGGGGTAATGGTTCTTTGAGGGTGCCTGTTGGTACACCTGCGGTTGGTGCTGGTATGGATAACCTGGCAGCGAGTGCGCTGGACGTGTTCTTTACGCAGACAGTAGCAACTGGGTCGCTGATCGTTCACAACTATATCGTCACGGCCCGAAACTAACATGCCTATTTGCAGCGGTGCTCGTGGTCAGCCTGGTATCCTTGCAATTCCTGGCCGTGTTGTAGGACTTGGTAGGGCAGGTTCACGGTATTCTCATAGCTTTGGCCGTAAGAAACGATTTCGCTCTTGGCGTAATCGCCTGGCGATCAATGGTGTCACTACGTTTTACCAGACGATGGCTGCCAGTGCGGTTGGGGTGGCGGGTCTGACGAAGTTTTCCACGTTCGCCCGAACGCTTGCGGTCACGGCCATTGGGGTGGCGGGTTTGACGACAGTACCCACTTTTGCCCGTACCTTGGCAGCAACGGCAGTCGGGGTAGCGGGTCTAACGAAGGGAATGTTTGTGACCCTGACAGCTACGGCTGTTGGTGTGGCAGGGCTGACAACGGCCAGGATTTTTGCTCGAACACTGGCAGCCATTGCTGTCGGTGTTGCTACCCTAACCAAGGTTCCTACTTTTGCGGTAACGATAGCAGCAACGGCAGTGGGAGTAGCAAGTCTAAGCAGGATTGCTACGTTTTCTCGCACCATAGCAGCTACTGCGGTCGGCGTTGCCTCTTTAACGAAAGGAATGTTCGTCAACCTTGCAGCCACGGCTGTCGGGGCAGCGGTGCTGGCTACCAAGACTACTATCCTCAAGACACTATCGGCCATTGCTGTCGGTGTCGTTACCCTTGGGGCACCTCCTCCACTCGCCAACCGCTTTGGGCGGCTCAGCTTCAGCGTATTGGAGATTCCAGTAGTCCGTAAAGTCTTCGCGCATCTACGTACGCTTGCAGGCGAGACTCGTGTATCAGGTGAGGTTCAGTTCATCGTAGGTCTTGAAAGCCAACGACCTACCACGTGGGCCTTTGGCAGTGTCATATACTACTGTACCGACAGCCTAAAGGCATTCTATTGGGATGGGGAATCCTGGAATGCGTAGAGATGCTATAATGGTCTTGAGGGTCTAGCTATGCCTCCGAAGCCAGAGAAGCAGCCTGAGTCCAGCATTCGGACAGTTCCCCTATTCGAGTCTGCACATGAGGGCTATGGTGACGAGCGGTATGCCGGATCACAATATCGCTACAGTCGCGTCTTCCGTGGCTGGGACACACGATACGCTGGCGAGCTGCGTGTCGGCGATGCGCTGACGACGATAGCTCATGCGTCTACGATCAATCGGCCTCCGATCTGGGCCGCTGAGTGGCGGGCTACGAATGCACGCTACCCCGTGCTGGTCTACATTGCAGACGCCATTGTATTCCAACTACAGTTCGGAGTATCCACGTCCAGGATCACGTTGGGTCAGGTAGCCACTGGTGCTTGCTTCCATGATAACGGCTCAGGTATCCAACGCCTTGTCGTCGCTGAGGGAGACAACGGGAACATCCAGATATTTGACATTGCAGGGTCAGCCGACACGATCACAGGGACGGTCCAGCGGGACAAGGTGGCATCAATATCTGGAGCCCTATACGGGTCTGCGATACCCGCATCTGCTGTCCGCTGGAACGGCGTTACGTTCGTTCCCTACGGAAGCAGTCCTGCCCTTGCCGCTAACTGGTCGTCCGTTACCCGCGTAGGCTGGGCAACCACGGACATCAACAATATCGCAGGCGTGCGTGGTGTGCCTTGCGTCCTCAAGCCTGAGGGCATCTTCCTCTACAATAGGAACCTGGACCTTTGGGAGAACATGATGCCTACGTGGGAGGCGGACCCCAATCCTGACAATGGGCGAGCTTGCGTATCTCTCGGACCGAACCTTGTCATTGGACGAGGCAGCGGTGGATGTGTGATCTTCGATGGCTATAGCATCAAGGAGTTTTCTCCGTTCGGTCCACGTGCTGCGCCTGGCTTTGACACGACCAGCCAGGTGTTCTCCGCCCTAGGCATCTACCGTGACTGGATTGCAGGCGCTACCTCCGTCTCTCGTGGCTACGTAGGTGGATCGGGGTCAAAGGAGGAACATGGTCTGGCAGGCTTTGCGACCTACAATAGCAAGCTGATCAACATCGGTACGCACGCTACTGAGGGTCTACGGTCGTGGAAGACACTCGACAACGAGAGCACCTTTACGGACTACAGTACCAACAGCGGCGACCAGGACCTTACTACCCAGGCAACGTGGGATGCACTATCCCCGACAGCGCCCCAGGACTTCGTATATATCGGTGCCCGTTTCCCCTTCCGCGCAATGCTGGTCGAGTTTGACGTTGGCGGGGCACAGGTAAACACGACCGTCGCAACGCTGTCCGCCTGGTACTGGGACGGCTCAGCCTGGCAGACGATGGCATTGACGGACTTCACCCTACTATCAGGTGCCACCCTTGGTCAGTCAGGTCTCATCGTCTTCACGGGCAACCCTACTGACTGGGCTGCACGAGCAATCAGCACTGACACCGGAACGTCCTTCTATATTCGTCTCCAACCGTCCACCGCCCTCAGCGCCACGGTGCGGCCTGCCAATATCCGTGTCATCCCCTGGCGACCGGCAATAGATACCACGAACTTTGCATCTGAAGGCCAGGACCGCTCCGGTGTCTACCCCCACGCCTGTATGGGCCGTCCTGGAGCCGCTGGGGGCGGCTGGCACGACCTAGGCTCAGTGAACGCGGTCGATGAGATCGGCGCTATCACCGTCGCCCCTGTTGGCGGAGCAACTGGCTCTGACCCTCGCAAGCTGGTCCTCCTGGGTCGGAGCAACATCTATGCCTACCATCTGACGGAACAGAGCATGTGGCCGTGGCTCCAATCTGCCGGACTGATCGAGTATTCTATCTTTGACCCCGCTGGCGACAAACTGGTGAAGCTGCGGGAAGTCCGCCTCTTCGGTCATGACTTCGACGGCCTGACCACGTTGACGATGTACTACCGCAATGACACTGGCGAACGCTGGTCGAAGATCGACTTCGGCGCACGACCGCCCTTTGTCCATAAGCTCTCCGCCAGCGAGCCATTCGGTACACAATTTCAGTGGGCCTTAGCGTATACCATGACACAGACTGAGCCAATCCGCCGTCCGGTCGTCATTCGGATCGAAGCGGACTTTGAGGTTATGGATGGCCCGCCGTCTATTGCATTCCAGACAGCCTTGTCTACAATACCACGAGGATAGATATGCCTACCGATCAATTTGGGTTTCCGATTCCAGAGGCGAGGCCAGAGGAAGAAGAGGAAATCTGGCGTGTTCTACGACTAGACCCGCCCGATCCGCTTCAGTACATCCTTGACGAGCTACAAAATCGTGCAGATACCACAACGCAGATAGCGACTACGACAACGGCTGAGCCGGTAGGACGGCTGTTCATGTTAATGGGTTGCTAATATGGCTGATACATTTCTGGTCCTTGCCCAATCGAAGCCGAGTGCGACCACGCTGACTGACGCCTACACTGTTCCAGCATCTACTACTGCTGTCGTCTCCAGTATCGTCGTCTGTAACCAGAGCGCCACAGCAACGAGCTTCCGTATCTCGCTGGCTATTGCAGGAGCCGCTGATACTGCCGCGCAGTATCTCTACTACGATGTGTCTATCGATGGCAATGATACGTTCGTGGCTACCATAGGCATCACACTTGCAGCTACAGGCGTCGTTCGGGTCTACAATACATTGGCGACCCTGAGCTTCAATGTCCTCGGTGTTCAGATCGTAGGATCGTAGATGAGTACAGGACAAACGCGTCCAAAGCGGCAGAGGATGGAGATTTTCTCTGCATCCGGGACATTCACGCCACCATTTACGCCGATCATGTTATATATTACCGCTACGGCGAGTGGTGGTGGCGGTGGGGGAGCAGGCCGTAGCGGGCTTACAGCAAGCCTTGGTGGTGCGGGCGGAGGCGGCGCTGGTGAGGGCATTAACATATTCCCGTTGCCAATATTGTCCGGCACGTTGGCGATCACGATCAATGCGACAGGCACAGCGGGCGTTGGAAGGACAGGCTCATCAGGAGCCGGTGGAACGGGGGGGACCGGAGGTACTACCGTTATCGGAGGTATCACGCTTCGAGGAGGCATCGGCGGTGTGGGGGGAGGCACAACCGCCTCTGGTGTCGCTGGTGGAGCTAGTGGAGGCGGCTCAACAGGCGGGGCTGCTGGCGCTGTTGGCGTATCTGGTATTACAGGCTGTGGGTGGGGAGCTAATGGTAGTGGTGGCGGTAGTGGGGCAGCAGCCGCCGCAGGAGCGAATGGCGGAGCTGCCATTCAGAACCCTCTTGCTACAGCCCTTGAGTCAAATATCAACCGTGGCGCTGGTGCCGCTGCTGTTGCATCAGCGGGAGGTGGTGGGGGCGGTGGTGGAGGATCATTTATTGGCGTAGGCGGTGCTGGTGGAGCGGGCGTAGTTGACGCCGCTGGAGTCGCGGGTTCCGCTGGTCTTGCAGGCGGTGGCGGCGGCGGCGCAGGTGGAGTAGACGTGCTTAATACAAACGGCGCTGATGGTGGTGCTGGTGGGCCAGGTTACGTCATCATCGAGTGGTATGACCTAGGAAACGCGCCGTAATGACTCACGGATTCGCTCGACCCAAGGGACGCAAGGGCCTAATCTTCACAGCTTCAGGTACGTTTACACCACCGAAGCTGCCGCTCCTTGTATTTGTGACCGCAAATGCTGCGGGAGGTGGAGGCGGCGGGGCTGCGCGGTCTACTTCCACTGATCGAGCGGGAGCCGGTGGTGGAGGCGCTGGCGAAGGTGTCCAAAGCCTTCCGTACATGATCGCATCGGGCACGTTGTCCATTACTATTAACGCTGCTGGTACAGCTGGTGTCGGAAGGACGGGCTCGGCGGGCGCAGGAGGGGCCGGAGGGACGGGCGGCACCGTGGTCATTGGAGCTATCACTCTCCGAGGTGGTGTAGGTGGTGCCGGTGGGCCTAATGGTACTGGCTCTGTCGATGGCGGAGCCAGTGGTGGTGGAGCAGCGGGTGGTAGTAGTGCTGTTGGCACAGACGCGTCCTGCTCTGCTGAGTGGGATTCCGGGGCAGGAGGGGGGGCTAGTGGCGGCTCTGCTGCCGCAGGACGCAACGGCGGAGCTGGTATAGGTGTAGAGGCTTCGACCAGTAAAACAACAGGCGTACTACCCATCATATATGCCGGACAGGGAGCCGCTGCTGTCGCTGCTGCTGGCGGTGGTGGAGGCGGGGGCGGAGGATCACTCATCGGTCTTGGTGGCGCTGGTGGGGCGGGCGTACTCAATGCGGAGGGCATTGCAGGCTCCGCAGGTGTCTTCGGTGCGGGTGGTGGGGGAGCTGGAGGCGTTGATGTTGCCAATACTAACGGTGCCGATGGTGGTGCTGGCGGTGCAGGCTTTGTTCTGATCGAGTGGGACGAGTAATCTGCTATACTTATATTACAGGAATGTGACATGGATAACGAGACCGCTGTACGCTTTGCATCAGTTGACTTAGCTATCGTCGCCTTGGCATCTCGTCTAGACGAGCGATTCCAGACTCTCTCCCGTCAGGTCAACAGTCTCAGCGAACGGGTGGATGGATATGTTGGTGACAACCACACCCATAGTAGCAACCACCACGGTCGCGCCTCCATGATACGTCAGGGCAGCTTGACCGCCAGTGCTGCTGCCCTCCTCGCTATCATTGCTCAGGTTCTCCTCCGTTTCGTAGGCTAGTCTACGATATTGTAGTCAGCCTTCAAAGCCGTAAGCAAATTTTCCAAGTCGAAAAATATGCTTGTAGCGAACTGGGTCATTACGTCGTAGCGATGCGGCACATCTTCTAGCAAGATATAGCTTCTTGGAACCCCAAGGCCAACGGCATAGCCCAGTTCGATATGAGCGGATTTTCCTGCGGGATATAAGAGTACAACTACGTCACAGAGGTTGAGATAAGCCTTGTCAAAATGGTAGATATGCTTGGCCTCTCGGCTGTCGAGAGCCTCTTTGTACGTCTTATTCTGAGCGTGTGAGTAGTCCCTCCACGCATCATCGGCAATTTTGCCCGCAGCGTGCCAGTTATCTATACACTCCATCCCCAACCCACGAATAGCGTTTCCCACGTGGACCACCTTGGGATTCCTTAACGATCCAATGAGATACACCACAGGCTTTGTACGATCAAGTTCCAGATAGGCAGCTAGTTGGTAAAGCCTTGCTCGATCATCCCGAACAAGCCCCAACGCAAGGTTACAATTGTTGCAAATCAGTCCGCGCACACGGTCGGTAAGGTGGTCATGATCAATCCGCAAAGTCTTCGTACTAAGGGTACAGTTACATCCAAGACAGTGCCCCCTTTGGCGAGTGAGCATTGCTTGGAAGTCTGCTTCAACTAGCCCATGTCGTCTAAGTGTCGTTCGACGCGTCCGTAGTATCTTCTTGGTCTTGTTTTCGGGCTTGTTGTCGTACTTTAGGACTGACGCTTTTCGCTTTCCTCCATTTCCTCGAATCCAATCAAGTGAGCGACATTTTCCTGAACAATAGATACTGCGTCTACCACCGCCCTGCGCTCGTACAGGCTGATTAAATATTGTCCCGCAGACAGCACACAGCGTTTCAGTCGGCCTATCCACTATGGTACTACTCCTACATTCCAGCAGACCGGCCATCCTCCTGATCCCCCAGGATGGGAGCCTTCAGTTTCCAGCGTTTTGATCCACCAGGCAACGTTGGCTCCGACTGCGAGGGGATCAGTGGGATCGCTGAGCCCAGTATGTAACGAGGTGGTGGCCCAATTAGCGGGAGTGAACTGAGCACGTGATATATACCCATTGTCGTAGTAACCTCCCCAACCTGCGATGTCTTCGCAGGGTAGTACATCGTTGACTAGATGGGATTCGTATTCTGGGGGTCCTCCTGCGCTTCGGTATCCTTCAAGGAATCGGGCATCAGGTGAAATATCCCCCCGCACGTCAGGCACCCGAACCTGTCTAGCCTGGGCACCCCCTCGTTGGTGTAGAGTTGGACTAGGCTGTAATGGGAGCAGTCTTTCGGACGCCCAGATAGCCGCTCTTGCCACGCCCGCAGCTTTAACATCTAAACACTCGGCTCCCCCTCCGCCACTGCTATGATTCGTCGGCGACAGGGCCGACATAGCGCGATGTCCTCCAAAGACGCGTTGAGACGCTTCAATCGGCACGTCGCACCATCGTAGTCTGAGAAGAAGTCCGTGCAATTGTTGCACCGACGCACGATTAACATTCCCATTTATAGTACTCCTTTCTCCTGCTCCGCCCACCATAGCTGCCAACAATATTATGGATGTCAGCAGGCCGCGTAGGGCTGGAGCGATAAACCACTCTATCGGTTTTCTCCTACATTGTCGAACACGTCACCATTGAGTTTCATCCTCTCCTCCTCGTAAGGTACAACTAACCTACGATACAGCTCATGACTGATACAAGCCAGTACGCCCATAACCTCGTTGTAGCTCGCGTAAGTCGAGGGCTGTGAGCTAAGCCAACGGAGTATCTCCCCAGTCAACACGTAGTTCAACTCCCCCACCGTTGTCGGAGTCCGCTTTGGTTCCAAGAGGCGGTTCCTGGCTACCTGACTGATGTATGGCATTTCCAATCATCCTTCTTCTTTATCTTCGACAGGCAATTCCTCATTCCCTATTTGATATAGGCCATGATCACCAACGGCCCCTACTTTCTTCTTCCGCCAATCTTCTACGAACATGTCATACATATTGTGGGTATAGATGGGCATCCCTACCTCCTGCGCATATGCTAGCTCTGCGAGAGCGCCTTTGGACTTCCGCCAGTTTGGTAGCATGAAGATGACCTCTGCATGGGAGAGGATTTCTATGTCCATACGTAACCAAAACTCTGGTAGGACGTGGGGTGCAATGACCTCCATATGGGCATTGTGGAGGTGGGGGCAGAAGAAGGGGATACTATCCCCAGCGAACTCAAGTGCCCAGCGCCGAGCCTCATTGATATTAGCGTCAAGGTCGCAGTAGGCTGTCCAGTCACGTGCGATTGCAGACCCTCGGTAGGGACCTGCCAGGTAGACAAAGCCCTCCTGCCGTGGCGCATCCCCAATGTCCTTAATAGCCGGTTGCCGTACTAGAGCATCGGTTAGCTGTTTGAATATTGCAACCAGCTCGTCATCATCTGGCATCGTATCTGTCATAACTATACTCGTGTTTCACGGAGTGAGACTGGAGGAATGATCATAGGATTCCACCTGTCACCGTTGTAGGATGACACCCTGTCCTTGTCTGTTATGACTATGTCAGAGGGATGCTCAATCAGCTCTGGATCAGTTTCCTGTAAGCAAGCCGTCAAGAGCAGGGCATAGTTGATCAGATCATCAAGCCGCCCCTCAAGGGGCTTCGAAGACAGCTCCCTATACCTGATCGCATGGCATACTGCGATCACATGCTTAAGCAGATAGACGCCTGCTACGGTGGTCTGGTCCACTCCAAGCAGCGCCGCCACCTGCTTGAAGTTGGACAACCTATCATTGTTGTCTGCGTAGTCTGCAATTTCGTTGCCTTTAACGTCAAGGATTTTATCTTGCCTCTCCCTGGCATACTTGACAAGATGAACGAAATCATTGTTGTCCATTTACTCCTCCTACGATATATTGTAGTCCTAACCCAAATAGTCGAGGATTCCTTGGACTACGACGTACACGATCACGATTGCTGCTCCGGTAACTGCTTCCGTCGTGCTGGGGTCGATTATGCCAGCAGACGCTAGGAAGGTCACGACACCGGCAACGACCGCCGCAATGAACTTCCTGCTCGTGAACCGTGTGACAATTTCTTCGATCATCTTACTCACCTCCTCTCCTGCAATATTCTAGCAGCTTTGTGACGATGGATATGTATCCGTAATGTGAGGATGTGCAGTTCGAAGTGCTTGGCTTCTCCAGTCGAAAACGTAAAAGCTTGTGGACGGCACGACCCTTGATGGTCTATCCATACACAGTACGGTCCGATCCGTCGTCCCTGTATCGTTTTCATTGTAGACTCGGTTGCCTCGGTAGCGGGGGCTCATCCCCCCTTGCTTCCTGTTCCGCCGCGTACTGCCGCTGGACGTGGGTAGCGTCCTCGCTCGGCTTGATGGCCCGCCAACGATAGGTGCATATATCTTCGACCCCCCTGATGCCCATTACCGTCCGTGGGAACCTGCTGCATAGGTCAGGCCGTTCGTCAGTCCCATAGACACCGCAGATTTTATCCCCATCTTCATCGGTCTCCAGTTTACTACAGGGTATCGGTATCTTCAAGGATAGCTGCGAACCATCAACATATAGTAGAAGCCCGTGAAGTGATAGCCAGTA
>ERZ1292642.411-Hain-H14-01um-R1-411-length-25737-cov-5_pt1 | contig 14053 bp, 17 predicted proteins | sample MGYA00564403_ERZ1292642 | MGnify/ENA primary metagenome ERZ1292642 (study PRJEB36523, sample SAMEA6512643) | groundwater metagenome | collected 2019-01-09 | study: AquaDiva: Metagenomics assemblies of 32 groundwater samples | reverse complement strand
ATAGCCCGGCGCTGAGGCTGATGGTCACCGTTGCGACGGTTGCCCAGAGGAGGAAAGCATCTACGGCGGGGCGGCCCGTCGGCTCCGGGATCACCAGCGCTCCACGCGCGGGGTGTGCCGGGCCTTCCATCCCGCGGCGAAGGTGAGCAGGCCGGGGACGACGGCCAGGAGGAGCGGGCTGATCCGGTCCGGGAGCGGAGCGAGGAGCCGGGTGTCGTCCTGGACGGCCGCGAGGACGGCGAGGAGCCCGGTAGACGTCAGGTAGGACACCGCGCTAGCGGCGGTGACCTTCGTCTCGACGGGAGCATGCCCGTGGCCCATCATCACCCGCCCAGGTTCTGCAAGCGGTCGCCGAGGATGTCGAGGGCGGCCTTCGCGCCCGCCTCGGCGGCGGCCTTGGCCTCCTCGACGGTGAGGCCGCCGCCCTCGAGGAGTTTCTCCAGCACGGCGTCCTGCGCGGCGCTCTGCGCGATGAGCGCCGCCGTAGACGCCTGAAGCGCGCGGACCCGCTTCCCGGTGTCGATGGCGATCGAGGCAGGCTTCCACTCCGGGTTGCCCGGGGTGGTCCAGTCCGCCGGGACGCCGAGGACGCCGTCAGTCAGCCACGCGGCCCTCGCGACACCGGCCAACACCCGGCTGACGATAGTGGTGATCTCCTTCTCCGTGAGTGCCACGGTGGTTTCTCCCTTCGAGCGGGCGACGATCCCGGGGAACACGACCTCGCGGAACTGGCCGATCCTGGCCGCCCCCGGGCACCTCGTGCCGCTGGTCGACCACTGGGGGAACTGCGAGTGGTAGCCGTAGCCCGGGTCACTAGGGCTGCGGCAGATCCTCAACGGCAGGTCGTGCACGTCGTGCACCCATGCGCCGATCCGGATTTGGGCCTCGATCTGCTCCGGCGTCCAGGGGTCGGTGGCGTTGCGGTTGCTGGCGGTCTCAATGGACACCGCGCCGCTGCCGTCGGGGCGGAGGTTCGCGGCCGCGTTCGCGTCCGCCCTCGTCTCCGTGCCGATGAACTGGCCCATCGAGCCGTCGTAGTCGATGCCGAAGTGCGACTCAAGGTTCGTCGAGTCGCGCCAGTACTCATAAATCCGCTGCTCATCCCACGGCGCCGCGACGCTGTGGACGATGAGCTGGGTCGGCCGGATCGCTGGCTGGGCGTCACTCTCGGGCTGGAGCTCTATCCTCACGGCGCCCTGGAACCAGGCCATCAGGCGCACTGCCAGTCGTGGGCGAGCGCGTCCTGCTGGCTGATCACCCACGGCACGAACGGGCCGTCGGCCGTGTGGAGCATCAGGTAGGGCAGGAATGCGCACGTGGTGCCCTGCGGGATGCCCGTGGCCTCGGCGGTGTTCGCGTTGATCGCGATGCCGTCCGGGTAGCCCCTCTGGTAGACGACGAACTCGCCCTCGCACCAGCGGTCCCGGCGGATCTTCGCGCCGTCCTGAGCGGCCCTGAGCGCTTCTCCGAGGTCCATGTCACGCCCTCGCTGGGAAGCCGGTGAGGCGGCGCGCGGTCGCCTCGGCGACACCGGCCGCCAGGAGCGCCTCGTAGTCCTCGTGGAGCTGGGCCGACTCCTCGGCGCGCACCGTGTTGCGGTGTGTCTCCCGGTCCCGCTCAATCCGCTGGAGAGCCTTGTCGTACTCCGCCTTTTCGATCAGTACGGCGCCATGGGGGGGCTCCGGCTTGATTGGGTCCGTACCCGACGCGGTCCGGGCGACGAGGGCGCCGTCCGCCTGCCGGTAGTAGATCTGTTCTGCCACGGCTGACTCCCCTTTACAGGACGAAGACGAAGGCCCTGAGGAAGGACTGGATGCGGTTGTATGTCGCGCCGCCGGAGCCGCGCCCCATCGTGATCGAGAGGCTGAACAGGAGGGCGCCGCCCGCTGGGATCGTCGCGTTGACGACCTTCGTCCCCTGCGTGTGGATGTCGAGGATCGTCGTTGCCCCGTTGTTCGCGTGGTAGGACATCTCGTCCGTCGAGATGCCGAGGGCCGCGCCGGAGTTCGCGGGCAGGTTGAAGTCGGCGTCGACCTCGCCCTCGATCATGACGAAAGCTGGCCGGCAGGGATCGGGGTTGATGATGTTGAGGTCGTGCGTAGTTACCGGTGTGTCCTGGGCGGCGGGTACCGCGACGTTGGCGAAGTTGAGGATCTGCTGGTCCTGCTGGAACGCCGCCATGCCGCGCGGCTCGCTGCGCAGCACCCCGGTGCTGTCGCAGTAGGTCTGCCCCGCGTTGGCGTCCAGGGGGCAGGGGAAGGGCCATGTGCCGGTCCTCACCACCAGCGGGTCACCGGCTGATCCGTCGCCGTCGAGGCCGCAGTCAACGGACACCGTGGCTGCGCCGGTCGGCACGAAGAGGCCGCCGTCACCGCCGAAGGTCACGTTGTTACCCGGGTCCGTCGAGGCTCTCGCCGAGATCACGCCGGTCGCCGGGTTGTAGTCGATGCCGTCGCCTTCGGACAGGCACTGACGGACCGTCGTGCAGTCCGTCTCGGCGTAGAGGCCGCCGTCACCGCCGAAGGTGACGATGTTGCCGGGGTCCGTCGACACCCGCGCGGCGACGATCCCGGTCCCCGAGTTGTACGTCGCGCCGTTCCCGGCGGAGATACAGGGACGGATCACTGAACAGTCCGGGCTATCCGCGCTGATCACATACGGGTTGGCGGGCGTGCCGCTCCCGCTCACGGTCACGCCGGAGCCAGCCTCAATCGCACAGTTGCAGGTTGCCGCCCCGCAGCCACAGCGTGCCAAGGGTCCTCCCAGATTCGGAGAGAGGAGGCCCGGCCCAGAACCAGCAGCGTCTCGGATCGAGTCTACGCGCCACACGATCACAGGCCCGGGGACAGCGTCCGGACACCGCGTCCGGACCACATGGACACTGTCCGGACAGCCCCCGGAGGCGGGGCCTGTGACCTGCGCGGACACTGTCCGGACAGCGCGTCCGGGCGGTGTCCGGACGGTCAGCCCCAGAGCTCGACGAGCACGAGCCCATTGCCTCCGGCGAACCCGTCGTACTCATTGCCGTACGACAAGGCGCCGCCCGCTCCTCCGCCGAAGCCGCGCGACGCCGTCCCCACGCCCTGCGAGGCGCGCGGGAACCCGCCCGTCCCCATGAAGGAGTCGCCGCCCTGGCCGCTGATGCCGTTCGTCGAGTTGAGGCGGATCGCGCCGCCGCTCGCACCGCCGCCCATACGGAAGTCGCCTGTTCCGGCCAGCGGCCCGGCGATACCCGACGTGACGTCAGGCGAGGTTCCCGACCCCTGTGCGCTCGTGCCCCCGTTGCCGCCCGGTGCGGTCGCGAACCCGCCGAAGCTCGACGCGGTCCCGGCACCGCCGTCCGTCGAGGACGTACCGGCCGCGCCGCCCGCGCCGACGACGATGTTCTCCGAGCCCCCGAGCGCGGTTGCCTCGATGAGTGCCTCCGAGTAGCCGCCCCCGGTGCCGCCCGGCCGGACGATCGTCTCGCCCGCGGCGGCGTTCGCGCCCGCCGAGCCGCCACCGCCGCCCTGCACGCGCACGTTGATGCGCGACAGCCACGGATAGTCCGCCTTGTTGAACTGGAAGGTGCCCGGCTCGGAGAACACCAGGACGTCCCGCATGCCCATCGTGCCCGGCTTCAGGCAGAGTTCCCCGTCGTCATTGACCGTGAAGTAGTCGGTGCATACACAGACTGAAGCTATCGGACTCACCCCTTGTGCGATGAAGTGAGCCCGGCCCAAAACCAGCGGCTGAGACAGCAGGGTAGCCGCCTCAGTCCGGGACCGGGCAGGCCGTCACATGCACGCGCACTCCGGCGCCTACCGGCTCTACGGCGCCCGGCCGGGACACCCACACCCGCAGCACCGCGAAGTCGGCTTCTACCTGCTCCAGGACCGCGTGCACCGGCGGCCCGGCACCCCCCCCCGGGCCGCCCGCCCCAGCCGGGAGCAGGGGGGCGGGGGGGCACGCGCCCGGGTACTCCCAGCGGGCCCGCCCGCCATCGCCGGTGAGGAGCACCGTAGCGGCCGCAGCCGGGCCGGGCGGCCCGGGAGGACCCGCCTCCCCTCGCGGGCCGGGAGGGCCTGCTGTAGGCGTCTCGGCGGGGCGGCCCCGGCGCTTCGTTGTCGACCGCGTACGCCGGTCGAGGTCCCGCAGGATCCCCCCGAGCGCGTTGCCTTGCAGGCGGGTGCCTGCGCTTCCCCGTACCGCCATCACACCGTCGTCCCTTCCGCTCCGCTCGCCGCGACCTGCACCGACACCCGCTCAGCGGCGGGCTCATCACCGGTGCCGCCCTCCTCGCGCACCTTCACGCCCACGATCTTCAGTCGCTGTGCGACGGTCCGGCATGTGTCCGCGCTCGTGATGTCTAGGGACCAGCCCGGGATGAGCTTGGTGACGTCGACAGCCGCCTGCGGGGACAGCGTGACTTCCTGGGTGTCGATGAACACCGGCGCCAGCGAGGAAGCGCGCAGCTTCGCCTTCGCCGCGGCCTCCGCCGATGCGTCATCCGGAATCGACGTCTGCTCGGAGTACTGCTCGAGCAGCCCGTAGTAGTCATCGACCCCGCCCGCCGTCCCGAGGACATCCCCTTCGTCATCACCGGCGACGACCTGCCGTGTCGCCAGCGCCGCGCCGTCCTCGGCGACGATGAGGCCCTCGGGGAAGTCAGCGTCGGAGAGCCGCCCCACGCTTGCCATGTAGTCCTCGGGGAGCAGCACGAAGTTCGAGCCGACCACGGTGAAGTCGATGCCGGTCTCGGCCAGGTCGAGGAGGTGGTCAAGGGTCTGCCCGACGTCCTGCGTGTACGTACGGGACCCCTTGACCCGGGCCGGGCCGAGGACCGTCACCGTGTGGCCCGGGTCGTCCGGCGCGAACCCGTCCTCGATGAGCCACTCCGCGGGCGTCATCAAGTCGGCGTCCGTGAAGGTGATCATCGAGGCGTGCGGGACCCGCTTCGCCAGCCATGCGGAGAGGTCCGAGGCGAAGATTTCCACCTGTCCGAGACCCCACTCCGCCCGGATGATGGGGCCCGTCCACACCAGGACTCCGTCGCGGAAGATGACTAGCTGGTGGCGCCAGGACCGCAGGAGGCCGAGCCGCTCGCAGCAGTCGCCCTCCGGCTGGATGAGGACCCGGGCCGTCGACGTGTCATCAAGGGCGCGGGACCACTCGACTTCGGTGAGGACGTTCGCCTGGGCGACGGTGCCGCCGCGCCGGTCCACGATTCTGGCCGCATGCGTTCCGCATCCTGCTGTGGCCAAGGCCAGGCCTCCCCACGTGGGTAGGAGGTCCGGCCCAGAACCAGCGACGGGGCCAGGTTAGCCGCCGGTCAGAAACCGCGGCCGCTCACGCTCATCCTCAGGAGCGCATCGGACGCGGGCGGGTGCTCGACGTCCGACTCGACGCACAGCACGTAGCTCGAGCAGGTGAGCATCGGGAAGGAGAGCGGGCCGCCGTCCTCCCCGTACACATCCGAGCTGGTTTCGCACACGCCCGCGCACTCGATGGTGGCGCGGCCGATCTGCCCGTCGATCGTGACAGCGCCGTTGGCCGGCGCATACCCGACGGTCCACACCGCGAGCGCGTTGCACCGCTCCTGGTCGGCGATCTCCTCGCAGTCGAGGCCGTCATGGTTGGGGGTGCGCTCGAAGAGGCGGATGGTGAGGTTGCGGAGCTCGTGCGACCCGGCCCGGATGGTGATCACGGGGGTGTCGACGGACCAGGCCGGGCATTCGGACAGGTCGAGTTCGCAGCAGCTCCGTTCGACCGCCAGCGGCAGGCAGAAGCACGTCTGAAGTTCGGCGACGGTCGGCGGTGTCGGTGTCTGGCACAGGGGGTCCGCACAGGCCGCGGTCGGGTCCGTGCAGGCCGCGAGGTGACAAGGCGCGTCACACGGACCCTCCTCCTCATCAACGGGCCACGCCAGCGCACATGCCGCGTCGGTCGGCTCTACCGTGAGCGCGCCGCCCGAGCAGGACTCAGGGAGGGTGAAGCAGTTCGTGGGCCCGCCCTGCCCCGTCGGAAAGCACCACGTGACGCACTCCTCGCCGAGGTCCGAGGGCGGCACGAGCTCGATGACGGGGACCGTCTCCGTCCACAGCCACGGGGTAGCCGCGACGAGTGTGAACTCGACGGTGAGGATGTCCGCGCCGGAGCTGCACTCTCCGGCGGTGCAGCCGGTGCCGACGCGCTCGATGACGCGCGGGCCGTCGACGAGGGCGACACGGCGCAGCGTGCGCCGGTGCTCGCTGAAGCACTCCTCGTCGAGCTCCTCCTCAGGGCAGCAGGCGAAGAGCGACATGCAGTCGCCCTCACATTCATTGCCCGCGCAGCCCTGTAGCACCTCCGAGAGCCAGTGAAACCCGTACTCGACGCCGCAGCAGGTGCCGCCGAGGAGGACACCGGTGACCACGATCGTGCGCGGGAGCGCGCGGGCCGGGCCAAGGACACCTCCGCCGCTGATCGCGTTCGTCACCGTCCGCTTCACCGGGTACTCATCCAGGCCCTCCATTGAGAGGACGAGCATCCCGGCGAAGTCCTCACTCGCCGGGACGTCAGGGTCGTACCAGGGCGCTACGTCCGTTGCCGGGTCGACGTACGGGAGGTCGCCGAGCATCTCGGGCGTGAGGGTCGGGCACACGCACACCGCGGCCTCGGTGAGGGGTGAGCCCACCGACTTCAAGTAGGCGTTGAGGCGTACGGCGTTGGCTACTTCGACGCCGCCCAGCGAGAAGAAATCGAGTAGCGCCACAACGGCCCGCCTCCTGCGGTGGTGCTGGCGGCCCGGCCCACAACCAGCGGCGCACGCACGAGTGTAGGAGGCGGCCCGGTCCACCTTGTCAATTCCGGCAATGCCGGGCGTACCGGTCGGGCATCCTGCTAGGTATGACGCACACCGACGAGCAGCCCGGCCTGTTCGACATCGAGCCGCCGCAGCGCGCCCCGGATGCGCAGGCCGTCCGGCCGACGTGCTCCGAGTGCGGTAGGCCGCTGCGCTCCAGGCGGTCTATCGCGGCCGCGGCAGGTGACCACTGCGCGGCGAAGGTCGGCAGAGCCGTCCTCGCGCGCCGCGGCAAGGTGAGGAAGACGCAGGGCCCGGCCGCCGCCTGAACCCCGCCGCCTCGCCCCTGCTGTGCTCACATGCCGTTCCCGGCGAGCGCGAGGCGTGTGATCACGCGGTGCGCCGTCGCGCGGGCGTTGCCGACTTCCGTGATGTTGATCGTCTGGTTGACGACCTGCCCCGGGCCCGGTGCCCGGCCGCCACCCGAGGCCTTCCCCATGATCCCCTTGAGTGCGTCGGCCAGGCCTGAGGTCTCCTTCGCCTGCTGCCGGGAGCGCTGCGCGCGGGTCAGCGGGATGACGTTGCCCGGCGTGCCGAAGTCGCCGCCGATCGGGCCCGCACCAGGCATCCTTGCGAGCTCTCCCGACACTGAGGTCACAACTCCCCGGGCGGCGGCCCGCGCAGCGTTCTGCAGGGCGCCGAGCTGCCCGAGGAGACCGACCTGGAGACCGGCCCCGGTCATCGCGCCGATCTGAGCGAACACATGACTGGGCGAGCGGATGTCGAGGGCCCGGCGGATCGCCCTCTGCATGCCCTTCGCGATGTCGAGCATGAGCTTCTCGATCGCCCTCTGCTCACTCTTGATCCCGGCGAGGAAGCCCTTCCCAGCGGCTTTGCCGGAGTCGAAGAGGGCATCGGCGCCGGTGCGGCCGAGCTTGTTCGACGCGGTGGTCAGCTGCTTCTGGAGTGCGTTGATGCGCGCGAAAGTCGCCTTGTCCGCCTCGGTGAGGGACTGCGCGAGCTGCGCACCCTTCTCCGGGCCGAGGCCGAGGATCTGCTCCAGCAGCGACTTGTTGAGTCCGCGCTTGGCGAGCGCCTGGACCTGCGCGTTGAACCGCTGCACCTGCCTGATGCCGCGCCTCAGCCCATCGAGGAGCGTGTCGGTGTTCACCTCGTCGCGGCCCTGGCTGAGGCTCTGCACCGAGAACGCGGAGAGCGCCGCCGCGGTGGTGTCCGCGGCGAACTTGTTCGCGTCGGCGATCTTCTTGGCGATGGCATCCCGCTGAACGGCGAGCTTCTGAAGCCGCTGGTTCGAGGTCTGCACGAGAGTGATCAACCTGTCGTCGACGTTCGTGCGCACGCCCTTGAACGCCGCGGCGATGTCGTTGGCGAGCTTGGTCGTCGTCGACTTGATCTGGGATGCCGTGCCGGTCAGGCCCTTGATGAAGCCGACCCCGATCTCCCGGCCGATCTTGATGACGCCTTCGGTGACCCGCTTGGCGGCGGCCGCTACCTGAGCCTTCGTGCCGATGAGGCCGATAGCGAAGCCGAGGCCGGTGTCCCTGCCGATGTCGCGGAAGACCTTCGATGGCGAGTCGATCCCAAGGGCGCCCTTAGCCGCCGACACGGCCGAGCCCACTACGCCCTTCGCCGCCGAGGCAAGACTCCCCGCCATCGACTTCACGCCGCTGATCAGACCCCGCACGAGGTCCTTGCCCGCACCCACGAGCGCCTTAGCCGCACCCGAGAGGGCAGAGGCCGCCTTGCCTGGCAGGCCGCGCAGGAACGCAACGGCCTCCCCGACGAACGCTGAGATCGTCGACAGGGCCCGGGAGGCCGCGCTGCGGAACACCCCGGCGATGGACGACACCAGGCCGCGGATCGCGCCGAGGACACGGCCCGGGAGCTGCCGGAAGAACCGGACGATGCCGTTGATCAAATCGGGGATAATGCTGTTCCCGATCAATGTGTTGTACAGGAACCGGAAGCCGCCGATCACCGCGCTGACGAATGACGTCACGACACCGACGACGATCCGCAGCCCCCCGGCAAGACGGGAGAGCGCCGAGACGATGGCGGTGATGATCGGCACGAGGACGCGCACCACGGCCGCCTGCACCACGACCGCCGCGAACTGGACGATCGGCGCGACCGCTTCGACGAGCTTCGCTACGAGCGGGCCGAGCGCGGCCAGGAGCTCAGCGATCGGAGGGACGAGCGGCACCACCGCGGCGACGACCGCCGCGAAGGCGGCGACCAGCGGCGGGAGGATGGGCAGCAGCGCATTGATGATCGTCGTCACCAGCGGGATCAGTGAGGTGACGACCTGAGTGATGGCCTGCGCGAGGACCGTCAGGAGCGGCCCCAGAGCGGTGATCGCCTGACCCAGCGCAGCCCCGAGGGCGACGCCCAGGGGGATCACCGCGGTGAGGAGCTGGGTGAACGCCGCGGTGATCGGCGGCAGGATCGGCAGGAGCGCGCCGACAAGGGCGGCGATCACCGGGTTGAGGACGGCGAGGACCGCGGTGAACGCCGGGGCCAGGATCTGGATCACCGTGTTCGCGAGCGACCCGACCAGCGGTAGCAGCGGCGCCAGGCCGGTGACCAGCGTGGCGATGACCGTACCGAGGGGCGCCAGGGCCGGGCCGAGGAGCGTGAGCCCGTTCGCGAGCGCGGTTCCGAGTGTCGCCAGCGAGGGGGCGATAGCGGCGAGCGCAGGCCCGAGCGCGCTGATCAGGTTGACGAGCGCGGGCCCCAGGGCGGTGAAAATGGGTGCCAGTGCGGGCGCGATCGCACCAATCTGTGTGACCAGCGCGGCGAGGATCGGGCCGAGCTGCGCCGCGATCGTCGCAACCGTCGAGAAGGTCGCCCCGATAGCTTCCTGGCCCTGAGCGGACTCCACGAACCGCTGGAAACTCGCGGTGATCGTCTCCAGGTTGGCGAGGAGTCCGCCACCTACATTGTTCGCCGCCTGGAAGACACCGGCGATGATGCCGCCGACGTTGCTGGCGATAGCCCCGAGCTGCTGGAACACCCCAAGGGCGCCCCGTACGACCTCGACCGCGCGCCCTGATGCGGCGAAGCCGGACAGGAACGTGCCGATGTCCGCGCCGAGCTGGCCGATCCCGGCGCCGACCTGCGGGCCGAATGCCGCGGCGACGGCGGCCGCGATGTCGAGGAAGCCCTTCGCGAGCGGCGCGACCGCAACCTGAAGCCCCGACGCCGCGTCGGTGGTGCTCTGGATGAGCGACCTCAGGGGGGCCGCGGCCTGCTGGCTCGCCGCGAACTTCAGGGCTTCTGAGGCGGCCTTGCCGAGCTGCACCGCAACGTTGTCGAGCTCCGCGCCGAGTGGCAGGAGGTTGGTGAGCGCGCCCTCGACGTCGCCCGCGAACTGCTTGAAGAACGACTGCTGTACCGCCTGCTGAAGCTCGGTCAGCTCTGTCTTGAAGCCGCGGACCGTCGTGAGCGCCGCCTGCGCGGCAGGGGCGAGGTTCTCGATCGACTTCTGGAAATCGGCGGCGCTGCCCGTGACGGCGGCCTTGAGTGCCTCACCGACGCCGACGAGGGCCAGGCGCAGCGTGCCGAGCGCGATCTGTGTCGCAAAGATCGCCGCCGGGACCGCGGCGATGATCCCGGCCGCCGGGGCGAGCGCCGCGGTGAACGCGACGACGCCCTGCGCGGCCGCAGCCGCCGCGATGCCGACCGCGCCGAACCCGAGGAGCCCGGCGAGCGCGCCCCCGACCCTGCCGGCCACGCTCGCTACCCCAGAGAGCGCGCGCGTCAGCCGGTTGGTGTCGGCGTTGACGTTGACCGTCACGTCCGGCGGCCGGTGCGCCCGGATCCGGGCGTCGAAGTCGTCGAGGTCCGGGACGACCCGGACCGGGATTTCCACGCCCGCCAGCAGCGCGCGGATCCGCTCAACGAACCCGGTCAGGTCCGGCGCAACCGGGATGTTGATGCTGCGCAGCGAGCTGAGGCCGGACAGGAGCGCCGAATCGAAGCGGCTAAGGTCCGGCTCGACGCGGACCGTGACGGCGACCGCGTTGAGGCCTCGCTGGATGTTGCGCCGGATCTGCTCGCCGACGTCGTCCGTCGCCCGGGTCAGCGCCCGGCGGATCCGCAGGCCTAGATCGCGGGCATCGGATACAGCCTGCGTCTCGTCCAGGACGACGGTCAGGACCGCCCGCCCGAAATCCTCGTCCTCGCCCGCCATCGGGCACCCTCACGAATGTCGTGATGGATGCCCGGCCCAGAACCAGCGGCAAGGCCCAGATTAGCCGCCCGGCGCCCGCCCGAGCTGGGCGTCTTGCGCGGCGACCTGAGCCATGAGGGCCTGCGCCTGGCCGCGGTTCATCGCGGTGCCGGGACGCGGCTGCCCTCTCGTCTTCGCCATGCCCTTAGGGGGCGCGTACAGCTTCGCCCGGTTACGGGCGCGTTCCTTGTCGTCCTCCGCGGACTGCTCCATGGCGGCCTCGGCCGCGTTGAGCATCGTCCTCAGCGTCCAGCGGCGGGGGTCGACGCCCTGGAGCGCGAGGCTGCCTTCCCACGCGTCCCAGCCGTCGATGACGCTCTGGCAGAGGCGTTGGACGACCCAGTAGGGCGGCTCCCACCGCCCCCGTACAGCTCGACGACCCACTCCATGAGCTCGACCAGGACGCGGTCGGGCAGACGGATTGAGAGGTCTTCGACGGTGGCGTCCGCGGCGAGGCTGTCGGCGTACATCTCGGCCTCAGTGCGGCTGGCGTAGGGGCCGCTGCGGTCTCCGCGCCAGACGATTTCGAACCGGTTGAACTCTGCTGCGCCCTCAGGCGTCATGAGGCGCGTGAGGAAACCGCGCAGCTCGCCGTAGAGTCCGCGCAACTTGTCCCCGGAGAGCGTGGACAGGTCACCGTCCCCGAACTCTCTCTGCACCTCCTGAAGGCTCGCGTACGCGTCGAGGAACTGGTCTCCGTACACCTCAGGCGTGAAAAGGAGCCGGTAAGGCCCGACCTCGGCGACGTGCGGTTCCGTGTTGAGGGTGATCTGCTTGATTGCCACGGGTGTGCCCTTGTCTCCCGCGCGGACGCCCGGCCCAAAACCAGCGGCGTGGCCTCGAAGGGTACCCGCCCCGGCGAAACCGCTGATCTACCTCAAATCAGGTTGAACCGGCCGCCCGCAGAGGGATGCTGCGCACATGAGCATCCGCGAGAAGTTCCTCAAGCGCCGCCCCGCCGACACATCCTCGACGGCCGCCCCGGCACGCGCCGCCGCGCCGGTCGCTTCCGCCCCGGCCCCCCACGCCGACACCGCCTCGTACGGGAGCGGGCACAGTTCACCTTCATCTCCCTGCGACAGCGGCGGCAGCACCTCGTCGTCCTCCGACGGCGGCGGCAGTTCGTCTTCCTGCGACGGCGGGGGCGGCGGCTCCTGACCCGGGCAGGCAGGCGGGGCAGCCCCGGGCGTGGCTGCCCCGCCTGGTCTCCTGACGGCCCTTCAGCGGCCCAACCGCAGGGCCCGGCCCATGAAGTCATTAGGCCTCGTCCCGGGGTGCCGGACCAGCTTGGTGTACACCACGCCGCCGTCGACCTCGAAGCGAAGGAACTTCTTCCGGCGCGGCCGGATGAGGTGAGGCCGGGTGCCGTTCAGCACGAACAGGACTGCCGGATGGTCGCAGACGATGACGCCTTGCAGTCCCTTCGGCCCCTCCTCGATCTTCCAGGACACGAAGTCACCCATCGAACCGGGCGCTTCGCCCTCAGCGATGTTCGCCACCCGCCCGGTGCGCTCGGCGAGCTTGCGGTACGCCCGGCCGCCACGGCGCCGTAGGAGCCTCGACAGCGCCCCTTGATCGATCCGTACCTCTACACTCACCGCGGCCCCCTCACGGCTCGATGAGGACGACCGGCGGCCCGTTCCTCGGCGTACGCACGGACGGCTCGTCCACCGGCGCGTACGCGATGTCGGCGTAGCAATACGCCTGCACCTCGATGTCGCCGTGCTCGGCCTGGATGCGCAGCAGGTCGGCCACCACCTCGCTGATCGTCACGGCGACTCCTCCTCCGGGCACTTGCAGGCGCCCAGGGCGACGGTGAGGCGCTGCTCCAGCCCCACACACATGCCCTGCGGGCCTACCGTGCGCTGCGGGCCGACCACGAACATCTGCCCCCGGCGCCGAGGAGACGTCTCGGGGAAGCAGCAGAGCAGCGCGTTGTACACCGTCACCATGTCGACGTGGAGGACCTCCGCGGCCTTCGCGAGGGCTTCACACGACGGCGGGCACCCGTCGTCACTAGAACCCGGGGCGCAGCGCAGGAGGGTCACGAGCAGCTCGACCGCGGTGAGCTGCGGAAGCCCGCACTCCCTCACGCCGTACACCTGCCGCTCCTCGGCCGGGAACACTCCCGCCGACGACGGGTACATGCGCACCACGGACACCGACAGTTGCCCGCCGACGTCGCCGTTGCACGGGTCCTCGCAGCTATCCCACGCAGGCTGGCCCGGCACCACGCACACACGGCACGGGCAGCCGGGATGCCCTTCGATGTCCTGCGCGGCCTGGTCGAGGGCCTGGCAGACGCAGCCCAGGACGTTCTCGGTGAGCAGCTGCACGGCTGCGGGGCTCACGGCCATGTCGTCGTCCTAGGCCGCTTGTAATCCGGTGAGTACACCCGCGATGGGGACGCCAGCCGGTAGGGGTTCACGGCCGCCAGCCACAGGTCGACCAGCGGCAAGCCGGTGCGGCCCTCGCTGTAGATCAGCGTCGGGTCGGCGAACTCGAGCTCGACGCCCTGCCGGTTGAGGCGCGTCAGGTTCTTGCTGGCCTTGCAGCCGCAGGTGCCCGGTGAGCAGCCCTTGAGGAGGTGGCAGGTGAGTTCGCTGACGGCCGCGATCGCCGCGGCGTCGAGCGGCAGCCCCCACCGGTAGGTGACGGTGAACGTTCCGTCGCTGCCGGCCGGGGCCGCCATGTCCTGGCAGTCCGGCCAGCACTCGCCGTCCGTGCGCACTAGGAGGCCGGGAGCATCCACCCGGTAGTCGACGCCTCCGCCGTCGAGGACTACGCCGTCGACGTTGACCTCGACGATGTCGTACACGGGCCCTTCCAGCTTCACCTCGCACAGCTCGGTGCAGGAGCAGTCAGCCCGGCACCCGCACGGCGACGCGTTCCGCCACAGCCCGTCGACCCCCATGTACGGGATCCACGGACCGACCGCCCCCCACTGCACCGGGTACGGGAAGCTGTCCATGCACTTGCGGCGGCACGGCCGTACGGTGACCGGGCACGACGGCCCGTACCGGCGGCCGGACATCCAG
>ERZ1292642.1006-Hain-H14-01um-R1-1006-length-14053-cov-11_pt1 | contig 14053 bp, 23 predicted proteins | sample MGYA00564403_ERZ1292642 | MGnify/ENA primary metagenome ERZ1292642 (study PRJEB36523, sample SAMEA6512643) | groundwater metagenome | collected 2019-01-09 | study: AquaDiva: Metagenomics assemblies of 32 groundwater samples | reverse complement strand
ATGCTTCGCATATCGCTCATTCGCATCGCCATACTTAGACCTGGAGAAACACATCAACCGCCTACCAAAGCTGTTCGTCACTGTCAGTGGATTCTCTACACTTCTCTCCCACAAGTTATCTCTAAACTTAGCTGTCTTAGGATATTCATCGAGCATCTTCCTAAAGATGGCATGACATTGAGTCACTTGCTGTCTTGATGGCCTGTCAGTCTTAAATATTGTCCTAGCTAGGTTATACGGGGAGTTGTGAGTCAAGAACCCATTTGTAATAAGTGTCTTTGTGGAAGTTTTTATTGCTATAGTTTCCGCTTCTCCGGTAAACATAATGTTACGGATTGTAGCCGGTTGTCCATGCTTCCCGCCCGCAACACTCATATTTTCCCAAAACCGATGGGCTTTGGGCAACAGCCGCACAGGTCGTATGCTGCCAAGAAAGTGCATTGCTTCATAACGACTTCGTGCGGCTATATGTGCGCAGATATGTTTACTAATTTTATTCTTCTTGTATCTGATTCTAGTAAAGTAGCCAAACTCAGTCAATAATTCTGTGTAGTAATCTAATGTAGCGCCCATGTTTTGGCTTACACTAAGTTCGGCAGATGTTTTGCCGATACGAGCTACTGTACCTTCTCCATCAAAAAAACCAGCCAATCGTCCTGCAACGTGACTAACATCCGTTGTCCACGGTTGTCCAAAAAACTTGAGTTGTTTCCCAACTTTGAGTTTATCCGTCGTTCGCCATTTATAAGCCCCCTCAAAATTTCGCACCAGCCATGCATGTTTGGCGCTGGCGATCATGCTGCCTTTATCCGTCTCAACCAGATAACAGGGATTTGAGATGCGGCTAACCGCTTCAACAATAGACCGCCGGTATTTCGATTTCTTTCCATGAAACTGTTCATCAAATCCAATTATTTCGTCGCCTGTTTTGAGATCCGCAGCCTGCGCCCAAGTAAGGTCTGCTTTTAAAATCTTCGTATCTGGTGCTACGCATTCTCCTTTATCGAACCCATGATTCGCTGCCTTTCCGGCCTGTCTATCAAGTGAAGTACCGAGCGCATCGTTGATCAGTTTTGCAGTTCCCTCGTGAGTAATACGCTTCGCTAATGTATCTCTAACACGGTCCCAATCATCTGATTCTATGGCATTGGTGATCGTTTCTATCGAGCTAAAATCGATACCAAGTATAACATGGCCAGCATCAAGGGGAATGACAGCACTACGAAGAGGCACTGGCCGAGGATCTTCTGAGATCCGTGGAAAGTTCTGAATGTTTGGGCTGCTGGCAATAGCACGATCAGGAGAGCCGCACAGATCATAGCGCGGGTAGATGAATCCATCTGATCCTACCTTCTCAAAGTCGATGCCATCTTCTGTTTCATTGGCATGTCCGAGCCAATGCGCGTCATTCGCCCCTCTCCCTAATGTCACAATCGCATCCACAAACTCTTTGGCTGCTGGAGAGAGACCCCTATCGGCTGCCAGCTTGAGCCACGTGGCACGCTGCCGATCCTTGGGGCGTATCCCAAACTGTTCAGCACAGATATCCAACACCTTATTGGACCTCCAGATCGGGACTTTCTTGATGACCTTTTTGCCTCGCTCCTCCCACAGATGGTACTTCTCGATGGTTTGCTCAACGGAATGCTTCCGTGCCGCATAGATTTGCTCGAGGACTGCTTTATCTAGCTTGACGCCTTGTTTTTTCATTCTACGAAATATATCCGAGCACTTTAATCCAATGTTAACAGTATTCTCTAAATGGTGAGACCTGATTAGACGATCTAAAGTAGGCACGCAGAAGCTTACGGCAGCGGCATCAAAAGCGCATGTTCGATATAAATCTGATTCGTAAGATTTCCAATCTAAAGGAAATCTTCCACCTTGTCGCCCATTAAGCAACAAAACAATAGATCTAAGGTCAAAACTCCCACTTCCGGCAAGATGCCCAAAAGCAGTGTGGAATGCAACACGGGTATCAAATGTCTTTGGCAGAAGTTTAGATATGTCAAAGCCTTCCTTTTCAAGTTGACCTAGATCCGCGTCAATTGCATTGTGCCCAGCAATTCTATTGGCTTTGTGAAGAACTTCCAAAAACTGTGACATAGACTGTTCTGTACGGCCAGTAGCAGTCGCTTTTAAGCCATTATCATATGCGAGCCCCAAAACGTCAATGGCATCCTTATTCCACTCCATATCAAAAGATATAGTCATCTGCCTGCCCACTTTTCGGCATACAATAAGAATGATTTAATTAAATTTGGATCTTCGTTTAAGTTAGCAAATATCGAATTACAGTTACGACAGAGTAAGTCCCGAATAGTGTTGGTATCGTGATTATGATCTACACAAAGCCTATATATCTTACCATTATTTGCTGTTCTCGTTTCTACATTGGTCTCTGGTTGTTTACAAATCATACAAACATTTTCTTGTCGCATCGCCATACCATCATATACTTCTGGAGATATGCCAAACTTGGTACGCAAATTATAGCGCCGTCCATGCTTGCTGACGAGTTCCCGATGTTTCGCGCGATATTTCCTCCAGTAGCCGTTAACAACTTCAGGATAATTAATTCGTCGTTGCCGTTCATCGGCATTTATACAAACACGACAGCGGGATCTTTTGCCATCAGAGCTTTTCTTCGTCTTAGAAAACTCTTCAAGCGGTTTTGTTAGCTTGCATTTGGTGCATTGCTTCATCCCAATTAGTATACTCAACTTCTACTATCTTGTCAATATTTGCTGCTATTTTCAACGCGGCCTGACCGTGTTCAACAAGTGCCGGTTGTCGTAGAATGAATGCTGGATGGGGCGCGAACACCCACCTGCGCCCATCTCTCTCATACACACGCCCTATCCGTCCCATCACACCCTTGACCTCGTGTCCCAATCGCCTATCTGACACATCTTCCGCTTCAAGTTCGTCTTTGAACCAGTATCTTTGGGCATGTTCCCCTAGCAACACAACTGTTTCGTACGGCAACGTGCGCCAAGTATCGTACTGCCGACAGTGCTCCTCAGCCTGTGTCTTCTCTTCACCCCGAGGATATGCTCTACCCTGTATTTCATTGGGCAGGCATCTAAGAGTGTTGGCTATCGTCACTTCGCCACGCTCCCACGCTAACTTGAGCGGCAAGACCGCGTGAAGGAGCCAGTTATGGAGTACATGCCCAGCCTTTCCCACCATCGGCTTACCTTGATCTATCTCGTTACGCCCAGGGGCCTCAGCAACCAGCACGTAGCGTTGATGTCGAGCCACAGCATCGGGCACAAAACCAGGCGTGGACTTTGTGTGTAAAGGACAGCCAATACACGAATCAGGACGCTGTATCATCATTAAATGCCATTTATATCATCACCGCCGCAAGGGCCCCCTCAACAGTCCGCACGACCGCGACTTGCCCTGTCCAGGTGTCGATAAACTCGGCTTGCTTGTCACGCAGATACCCTATTTCCGTCTTGACCTCCAGAAGCCAGTTCCTCCCTGCTTTTCCTACGAGCAAATCCACAGGTCTGCCGATGGGGATCACTTGGTAACCTGCTTGCTCCAAGGCACGTCGGATATCTTTCTGATTGTTGTCGAGGCGATGGTACGCGTATTTAGCCATGTGGTATTGTTTATATTTTATCGTAGGGAATAAATTCGTTAATCACAACACTCGCCTTGCTCTTAACTGGGTACAGTATGCCAGTATCTCTTTTCAAATGTTCTTCAATATTCTGCTTATATTTCTCCATCCATTGCTTGAATCGTCGACGCCCGCATTGCCGTACTCTGTTCTTATTAGCTTCGTAAGTGCCGAGCCATCTATTGCATTGATTACATAACAATCCTCGGATCATACCAGTTTTGTGATTATGATCTCGCACTAATTTGTCGGCGCATCCACAAATTAAACATATTTTGTGCTCACGAGCCCCCGACCTTGGGGACGCCTGCATGGCCGCAGGTTCGCGTGCAGTATGTCCACCTCGTTCTTGGCCGGGGCTGGTCGCAAGAGAGCGAGGATTTATGAGTTGCACGAACTCGCGGGTGCAGGCGTCCATAATGACGGGGGCTCATAGTTCAAGACGAGTGAGACATTCCTTCCAGTTTTGTAAGGCAGCCTCATAGTGAGCGCGATAATGGTCACGCTCGGCCGTTAGCGTGGCCACTTGGGCCTTCCGCTTGTCAAGCTCGTCGTTATACCAGTGACAACGCTTGGCATACCAAGCATTCAACTCTTCGGGCTCAGTCAACCAAAGGGGAGCGTCCTCTACCCCAGCAAGACATGGAACAGTCCTGGGCACGCCCTGTTTATCGAGCCAGATGTGAAGATCGTCAAACGCACTCTTCCGGCCATCATTGATGGCGGCTTCGATAACTTCTTGGCGCCCCGCCGCAGCGTCCGCCAATATCTTCGCACCATGACGAATATCCCCATACTCAGACTCCAGCTTATCAACGAGCTGGCTGTCGTCGTAGTGCGCCTGTGCCAGCGCGACGATCGCGGCGGGTCCAGTCACTGAACCGTCAGGATTGACGGCCTGTCGCAACATCTGAAGCTGTGCCTCCAGATCCTTCCGGCCGTCGAGGATGGCGGCTTCGATGGCTTGCTCGAAGTGGGGCACCATATCATCCCAATCGAACGGCCAGATGCGGCGGTCATCGGTCATGACTTGTTCACGAGCACGATCCAACGATTCGACGCATTCTTTCGGTCCCACAGTTCATAGCCTCCCGACATCTCTTGCAGATCGACCTGGACCGCGCACGCAAAACACGCGCCCATACGCAATCTTTTATGCTTCCCACACACACGACAGGTTCCCCATTCAATCATCGGGACGGATGCACATGAGTGGCGGTCGTCTTCGCTCATGCTCAGCTATTTGCTTTCATCGTGTGAGTGTGGCCTTATGTCGTTCGTCCACCGACGCTGGCATCCGTGAATGACGCTACTGCGACACGGAAATCATCTGTTGCGCCAGCCGTAAGCTTGACTATAGTAACTTCTTTGGTGTCTTTTCGCTAAAGTCCTTGATCTGCCTGTACTGAGGATTGCGATCATCCTCCCCAATCTTGAAATATGCCGTCTTATCGTAGAGCGGTGCCAAGTCGAGCCCCCCATTGCCGTTCCGCTGGAACTGTCTGATGCCTGCGATCCGCTGCAACGTGCCCATCCGCAGCAATGTCATAAAGCCACGGAAGTTGGTACGTTTCTCGCTCGTGCCCTTGATCCGCGCGGTTTCCGCAATGACCGCTTGGACACTTTCCTGCGTCAAGTCCTCCGGCTGATAGTTAATCAGCGTACTCGTGTTCAACACACGCCCGTCAGCCTGCCGCTTCAGTACCACCTGAAGCCTGATATTGCGACCAGACTTCGCCGCCGGAGCATCCTCTGTGGGGAAGACACGGTCATTGCCATTCGTGTCTGTAAATGCCCGTCGCTCCAGGATCGTACCGGCGTACCAGCCATCCGCGAACGGTTCCTGGGCATCACCAACGATACCACTCAGGTCAGGGATTGCCGGCACATCGCCAAGATTGCCAATTGTTCCTTCAGTCATTCTGTTGTCTCCTTGTTGTTGTTAACTAATCCAATGTAAGAGTTGTAGTGTTCATTACCAAAATAGCCCCCATGCTAGGACGGCGATCCCAATAATCCCTATGGCGTCACCATAGATGATCATCCCGATGCCCGCTACAATAGCGATCATCTTCATCAGTTCTATGCGATCAGATAGCTGACTACTACTCAAGCTCTTTCTCATCAGGCATCGCGCTTGCTCCGGTGCCAAGGGCCATGCTAATCGCCTTCTCACTCGCCCGTATTTGCAGCATATGATCGGGTTTGTTTTGCCATACAGGACTACGGCTTACGTACCAGTCATTGATCCACGCAATATACTCGGAATGCTCGTTGTTTTTGACATCACCGACACGAACGGAGCACTTGTACCCGATATCCTTCGTGAATCCTGCTTTCTGTGCATCTTTCCCAGTATCTGTGATCTTGGGCACATCCTTCCATTCCCGTGTCAGCATTTCGAACTTAGGTGGCCCCAGATCAATCCCCCTGTTGCGTGCCACCTCTCTCTTTCCTTCGAGCGTCAAATTTACCGAGAATTTTGCTGGGTCAAACCAGACAGAGTTGCTGAATGGGCTCACGCCAAGCTCGAAGCATCTCACCGCGAAATAGAGTGCCTGCTTAAAGCTTAGATAGAGCTGGCCTCCCCCTGATACGCTGAATGGCTTTGCCATTAAAAGTACAGCCATCTGATTAGGCTTCAGTTTGTGCCATTCAAGTGTTTCGACGCTATCCATCATACGAAGGATAGGAAGATCATTTTCTTTTACCAGATCTTGTAGCTCAATTTTCGCTAATTTTGTTTCTGTTACGATAGTAGCTTCTACAACTTCGCTCATACATTTGTTCCTTTTCTTACCTTTGCATTATATACTGCTTGTCTATTATCTGTGCAAATTTTGCAGTCTCGGCTTATTGTATTGTTTTTGCGTTTATGTAAGTATGTATTAGATTCTGAATACATGTGTCCCTTAGGACAATACACCTTCATCTTATTTTTAGCACTTGTTGTATTACCGCGAAGTGTATTTTCTCCGCGCGTTACTGGCTCCATGTGTCGAGGATTTACACAACGTGTATTTTTACATAAATGATCGATAGTTAGCGTATGAGGAATAGGCCCAACCATAAATTCATACGCAATTCGGTGCGCCATTTTAAGTCGTCTGTTTGGTTCATTGCATTCAATTCTGGACAAATATACGACTCCGTACCCATTCGTGTTAAGCTGGCCTAACCACTCCCAACAATCTGAATCGTCTATTTTTGCCACTTTGCCCCAAAAACGATCTTTGAGTAGCTGTGGCATTGGTCCCATTATGTATGTTTCTCTCTTTGCTTAAACGCGATCCGTGTTTCCTCGTTGAGTCCTTGATCACAAAGGATCTGATATGAGCACATACTGACCATACCCTTTGTCAACAGGCAGCAATCTGTGTGGCACGGGAAATGAAGAGGATCATCTCCTAGCGCATAAATGCTGTCCGCCAAGGCGTTCAGCTCACTCTCCCACGCCAGCTTCTGTTCAGCAGCCACATACTCAATAGGCCCTCGGTAGATCTGATGCGGTGGGTCCTTATATGCGAACTCGATACAGTATCCTGCCGCATCCGCCAGTACACAATATAGCTTCACCTGGATCGAATGGCCCACCTTCCATAGCTGTTCTGTGATGCTGGGGCACCTAGATGCGGTCTTAACCTCGTGAACAATACCATCATCACTGAGCCCATCAAGTTTAGCCACGAACCTGTCATTCTCTAGCCAGAGTTCTGACTTGCCTGGCGCTCGGCATCCGTCATCAGGTCTGAACATCTGATAATACTGTGGCATCAGTGTCTCAAGAGCTTTCGTCTTCGTGTCTCTCGCTTTATCCGGCACCCATCCTTCGCTGCCATTGAGCCACGCTTTCATAGTCTGTGGTGTATTAGCGGCCTCATCAATCCCCTTGTAGAACCTATCAGTGAACTCGGCCCACAGCTTTCCAAACAGCAGGTCGTGTCCGAACGTGGCAACTGAGGGCTGAAGAGGTTCGATTCTGGCTATGTACCGCCAAAAATATGCTTTCGGGCTGCGTAAATACTGTGTGAGAGCACTTGCTGAGAGCTTACGGGTGCTTGGCATCTACGACCTCGATATCTCCGATTGACTCCACATCCACATGCCCTAACCCTTCAACGTGTGCCAGTGAATCTGCCAGCCTCATCGCCACTTGCTCAGGAGACATAGCCGCACCTTTGTAGATCTCCACCGAGAGCAGGAACCCGTGGGTTGTGGCCGGCATTGTTGATTGAGTGCGTGTAATCATCAGTGTCTCACGGATAGCGGGAAGTTGTCAAGCAATATCAACGCCCAAGCCCCGCCAACAATACTGCAAGAACTAATCCAAAAATAAGCATCGCAGCGAGCATTTCAGGTCCAGGGGTAAAGTAGTTAATATACATAGTTCAGATAAAGTAGCCAAGAGCAAGACACCACCAGATGATTGACCCTCCAACCCAACAGGCGAGAGCAATATTCCCTGTGACGTGATAGACGAATGAGGCTATCCCTGTCGCGAGAAGTTGCCCAAGGATGAAGTGTGTCATCCAAGATGAGCCACGAATCTTGTGGCATAGTAGAGGAACCCAATTGAGACTATCCGTAGGACAATTACTAATATATCGTCAATGGCCTCGTACAGATTGTAGAAGTGGTAAATCTTATTATCTGAGAGTGACATAAATGTGCTCCTTTACTAATGTGTGTTATATGTGTTAGTTATTGGGAATATTGGTATTGCCATCATCAGCGATATTATCCAGTTCAGTTTGCTCGTCTGGAGCGAGCTTTTCGTCAGGGTATGAATTCTTGCCGCTGTGCCCTTTGGCGATTTGATATACCGTCATGAGTCTTTCGTCTCGCCTACGAATATCTTCAATAAGTCCTCTCACCTCTCTGGCCCAAAATTCTTTGAATGTGCTCATAATATTATTTATGATCCCGCCCGTGTTCCCTCTTTGATCGCGCCCGCCCGAGGTGTAGGTCTCATATACTTGTCATAATCTAGTAGCTTCCAGCAGCTAGGGCAACAGTACTCAACCTGTCCATCAGGATGAACGGTCACGGCTCGACATCGTTCCCGCTTGAGGCGACATTGCCAGCATACCGCCTTGTGCTGTTTCATATCTAGCCTTCGGTTTCCTCAATGATCGAGATTATTCTGAAGTAGTCCCGCAAGAATGAAGAGAGCCCAACAGAGGAGCATCCATCCTCGATCAGCCATAATCCCTGCGACTCCGGCCACAAAGAGAGGCATATTTCTCACCAGCCGTGTTCGGAATGTCATTTTTCGGATGCGCCAGTATGCCACAGCGGCGCTCGATTTGTCAAGCGCCCCGCATCAACTATAGCCCCTCACTCACTCTTAGATAACTAGGAACAATCTCTTCGTAGTGTCTACTTAACAGTTCACTGAGGGGATCCGCATAGGGGAAGTATATTTTGTATCGCCGCCCCTTCGATCTTTTCGCGTAGATACGCCATAATGCTTGAGTTATTAGGTCCCATTCGACATATTGATGACGCTTGGACCATGAACGAATAGGCCTACTGAAAAATCGACTATTCGGATTGACTGGATTCATGCTAGTATCCTTTATTCAAGTATCTCTGCCGTAAGCAGAAAACACTTCTTCCACTTATTATCGAACTTCATTTCACACGTGTATCCATTGCCACGCCCTTTAAGAAATGCGCGAGGGTTAGGACCATTTTCACGAAAGACGGTTTCTAGCGGTACTTGAATAACTACATTTTTGGCGTGAAAGCATCCCTTGCTAGTACGGATGCTCCAAACGTTTGGATCGCCGCGTTGCATGGCAATACGGTTGAAATGCAAATAAAAAGTCAGCATTTGACAACTCCTGTTCTCCTGTGTCATACTCCGCATCAAAATTCCACAATCCCGCCCATCCTATCCACTTGGAGTTCTACTATTGGCGGTGCTATGTCTGATGCGCCTCAGCCTGCTCGTCCTGGGTTTTACTCGGTTGACGATTATCTTGCCCTTCCGAGAGATCGTGCCACGTGGCTCCTGCGCCCTCTGCTTCCCATCAGTGGGGCGGCACTCATCTATTCTGCCGAGAAGCAAGGTAAGTCGTTCCTCGCCATACAGTTAGCGTTAGCTCTCTCAGGCCAGTCCGATAACTGGCTTGGCTTCCCTGTCATCAAGTCAGGTCCTGTCCTTTATCTTCAACTCGATACTCCTCGGAGTGTCTGGGCATATCGCTTTGATGAACTGATCAGCAAGGGCGGCATCAGTTATGATAATAGTACATTCAAGCTGGCTGATCGAGAGTGCCTGGAATACTATCCATTCGATATTCTTCAGCCACAGCATGTCGAATACCTCTTCCGCATTATTCGTCCATTCGGGGCTGTTGCGGTCATTATTGACACCCTCCGCGAAGCACATTCAGGAGATGAGGATAACTCCACGTCAGCGAAAAATGTCGTGGCGAACCTCGTCCATGCCGTTCATCCTGCCGCGCTGATTCTGGTTTCCCATAGCCGTAAGCCACATCCTGAAGGTAAGTATAATATGATGGCGGATCATCGCGGCTCATCGTATATCACAGGCAGGATGGACGCCATTATGCGCCTCACCCATAACCGTCTCTACTACAGCGGCCGCTCCATTGAGGAAGGCAATATCAAACTAGATCGCCAGGAGAATGGCCTCTGGTTGCCCTCTGCTGATGAGAATACCCCTCAGCTCCAGGCCATCCTTGCTGATACATCGCTCAAGTCATTGAATGCGAAAGGTCGGGCACTCGCCCAACATCTAGGGCTGAGCGAGTCTGCCGCGATCTCCAGAGTTCGTCGAGCCGCTGCATCAATGCCGCGTGACCTCAAGGAGACGATTAATGCGTAAGAGAAACAGCATCACTCCCGCACAAAGGATTCTTGCAACTGCCACATTAGCGAACCCACTTCTTGTCACATTGACCGATAAAGCCAAATCCCTCGCCATCTTCTGCCAAATCTCGCAAGCTGCTGCAATGTCAAGACTTAGACGATTACGTCGCTCTATGTCAGCTCATCAATAATAATCAGCAAAAATGACACAGCAGTTTGCCCTTTGGTTTCAACGATTTACAGCCATTTGACCTCACTGTGTCAACTCGTCTATATATAAGGGAAAGTGACATGGCTGATGTCAGGCACGCCCTCCCTGGGGTCGGGGCGTGCATCTGACACATCCCTGTCAGCCGGTAGTGTCAAGGCGCGTTGGCGTGTACAGTAGTACTATAGCTGTACTAAGGTACGTACTATAGTACTGCTGCGGTAAACCCCGCATCACTCCTCGTCGTACCGTTCATTGTACAAGACCTCCTGAAGTTCCTCAGACAAGTTGTCTAATGTTTCCTTGAGCCCTTCAAACTCTGTGAGCACTTTCTCTACTTTCTCGTCGAGCATGTCAATACTGCTCTGGAGGACAAGGACAGCATCATTCAGATTCTCCAGAAAGTACAGCTCCTGCTCTCTCTTTTCTACATCATTCAAATCATTGAAGTTAACGGTGTCGTGCGCCATAACGCTCCTTCAGTTCCTCTTTGTAGATGGTTGGGAGTCTCCGATAGATATTAAGTGAGTTAACCTCCACTCCTTCCTCTCTGAGCCGTTGTCTGGTCTTGGCTAACCGTGCGCGAAAGATAGTGCTTAGATCGGAGGAGTCCTGCGCCTTCGGTGCTGGTGGTAGGCAAGTCGCCTCGTTGGTTCCAGTAAGCAAGATTGACTTTTCTGTAGTGGCTTTTCGTATTCCTCGTTTCATCATATTTCTCCTGTGGCCCCGCATCGTCTACCATTGGCATCCCATTCCATCGCCCATCTGGTTGGGTAGGGCGGGGTGGAAGCAACTCACCCATACTACCATTCCAAATTGTTTCCCATTCGTCGGGATTATATGGCATTTGCTCTCCTGCGGCGTGCATTTAGACAGTTTTGCGTTCGATGGCATATGACGCAATAACGAGATTTATGACCTCTTTTCATACCCCATTTTGTGTTTCCTTCGCTGTATTCGTGTCCGTGAGGGCAATGTGTTTTATTTAGGCCGCTCTTTATTGGACCGACAATAAAAAGTATTTCTTTTGCTCTTTGCCGTCTTCTATTACACAACCAATACCACAGTAAACACACGATATATTGAAAGTGCTCGAAAGTTCCGGTTTTCCATAACCAAAAGGGCTTGTATTTGCCTTTGCGATGAGGTCCTGAAACGCGACCGCAGCGCACAATCACAGCAAATCGACGTACGACATCCTCATCAGTCGTTGAAAGTGACACTCGCGGTGCATGAGTTGGCCTACGCTTACTTCCAACGGAAATGCATCCTTCTCCTTCAAATAAACCTGCAGCCCAAGCAATATCATCTTTGTTTGGTACCATTCCATAAACATATCATAGCAGTCTCCATATTGTCAACTAATGCACCGCCTGACCAGACTACTTCGACTTCATACTCATCTTCAAGCATGTTGTCCCTCTTTTATTGTTACCAAGCCATCACATTCTAGCCGTTTAAGACACTCATCGTAATGTTCGACTATTGCTTGGGCGTCACTGCTCCTGCGTATACAGTACCTTTTGGCTGATTCAAGCAAGTGTGCTTTGGCCTCAGCTAGTGTGGCCTTGTGCCCCACACCACAGCCACCCACAAAAACTGCAAAGTCCTTGTTATTTATAAATGTACTGGGCGGGTAAATGGACAATGATGTGTAGCCGTGGCCTATTCCTGGTATTGCACGATAGTTGATAATCTTCTTCTTAGCCATATAAGCCGTCCCCCTTTCATTACCGCTAACGTTCATTATGGACGTTACAGCACATAGCGACCATTATTATGGACAGTCGTAGGCTGTAAACCGCGCGATCTCCGCATTTACACTAATCCCACCTATTCGCAGCGTATGTTTGGAGGATGACGGCTCGATCCACTCTCAATCAACCACCTGATCGTCCCAGCCGGCAGTGTCCCCTTAGCCTGTAACTCCTCCACATACTCCCTGAACTCTCGATAAAGTAGGCCAAACTTCTCAATCATCTCTTGTCGTGACTCTGGTGTGAGCTTGAATGTTATCATTACTTTCATGTGACAGTCTCTAGCATGTTTAACGATCACTATCATCTTCTGGAGCACCATTTAACTCGTCATAACGCCTAGCCCACTCGTGAAGATCGTCATCACTAGCATCATGCATCGGGCCGCGTGTATCGAATGGCTCCTCGTCCCGCTCGAATGCCTGTCGCAGTAGTGCGTCTTTGTACCACGCCGGTACCCCTTTTGTCAACATCCGGCGGACATGCGGCCACGCCCAATCATAGAGCTTCTGCTTAATCTCATCCTCGCACTCCTTCTCAACATCTTGTGGGATCTCCCTCATCAATAACCCAATGTCCCGAGGATCGTCCTCAATCTTCCCAGCCTCCCTCAGATGCTGTACAGCCTTCGCCCATCGGGCCTGAGTGCCGTATGAATCCCCAATCATAGCCAAAATGTCTTTACCGTGCGGGTTATCGGCCTTCCACGCCTTGGAATGAATCTCCCTATACGCTTCCGAGACGAACTTCCCCATCAAGACTTTCTTGTCTCTCCCAAACAAGTCGTAGTGGAGCGGCTTCACTACCACCCCCTCAATCGACTGCCCTCCCAGAATCGACGTGGTGCTCAGAAAGCCCCTAAATGCCTCAATGTTTCCAATGGTTCCCTGGAACAATCTGGGGACAACTTCTAGCCCAAGCCGTCTTGCCTCATTCTCCTTGTCCTCATACGACAGATACGCTTCTTCCCCAGTGTTTATGTCAAAGATGATGATGTATCCTTTTGGGACACGATCATATGCAAGGGCATTGTGCTTGGGTTTCGCTAGGTATTCACCTCTATATGTCCATCCTACGTGGAGCTGGTCCTGAAACAGTTTGACAGTCTCGACGCCTTTCGTGAACATCTTCTCAGGGGCATCAGGGTGCATCACGGCACCCTTGGAGCGTAATTTCAGTTCCACAGGGGCCGTTACATCCGGGTTGTCCTCTGCGACTGTTTTGAAGACGCCGAATGAAAACTGAGAGCCATCCACCTTTTCCTCAACAGTTACAGGACCTTTAAGTAAATCAGCTATAGCTCTGTGGCCTAAATTGTAGATTCCGCAGTACGAGTGCCAGCTACCCATGTGATTTCACCTCAATAGAAGATTCTGGTAACAATATCCGGTTCTCAGTTTTGCCGTATACAGAACACTCAATAGAGCAGTACCAAGGTCCTGGATGGTCGATAGGCACGTGGAAATGCTGTACGCCTCTGGGCTCTGGGTTCTTATGATGCTTTCGCCTGCTTGGGCAACTTGTAGAGGAACATGCTACCCGTTTCGTGTCTACTATTGTTCTAGTCATGATTGTTAGTTCCAAATGCCTTGCAAGAAGCGTGACCGGCGCCGA
>ERZ1292642.1005-Hain-H14-01um-R1-1005-length-14053-cov-11_pt1 | contig 14053 bp, 6 predicted proteins | sample MGYA00564403_ERZ1292642 | MGnify/ENA primary metagenome ERZ1292642 (study PRJEB36523, sample SAMEA6512643) | groundwater metagenome | collected 2019-01-09 | study: AquaDiva: Metagenomics assemblies of 32 groundwater samples | reverse complement strand
TAGACGCTGGCTTCGTCCAGATTCTCGGTTGCATTATCTAGAGAAGATGATTCCCAGAATTGGTGTTCAGCTTCCTTGGCTTGCTTACGGATCTTACTTTGCTGTAAACATTTGCTGATCATGATGTACCAGGTACCGATCGACATAATGACCAGAATGAACAGGGTGACTTTAGATACCATGTCACCTTCTTTCCACATGGCTTCCAGACCATAAGGATTGTGAGCAGGTTCTTCAGCCGCAGCAGGTGCTGGAGGCGTCGGTTCAGCCGCTGTCGCTGGTGTTGCCGCTGTATCCGTTACGGTACTGGTTGGCGTAGCAGACGGTTCGGCAAAAACTGCTTGCAGGGGCAATAAAGTGCTCATGGCAATTACACCGGCAGCAGTCATGTTTTTTAAAGGTTTTAGTGATTTTTTCATCATAGATCTCCTGATTTTTTTCTTTATCTGTTGTATCTGTTAGTCAAGGACAAATTCATAGGGAATGTCATACCAAGATTCTTGCGGCTCGCCATTTTTCATTGCCGGCTTGAAGGTACATAAACTGAAGGCCTTGGATGCTGCACGATCCAGCGCACGACTACCGCTCGACTTTTTCACTTTGGCATCCTGGACCTTGCCGGTGGTATTTACATATACAGAGATCAAGACTTCACCTTGCTCTTCATTCATCAGTGCATCACGTGGATAGTCTGGGCGTTTACAACCTGCTTCACCTTGTGAAACACCACGAGTTACGCCAGCGGGTGGAGGAGCTGGGGCTGGAGCGGCTGCGACTACTGGAGCCGGTGCTGCTACCGGACTTGGTGAAGGACTCGCTGCAACGGGAGTAGGTACTGCAGCAGTTGTCGGTTGGGTTGGCGTTGGAAGTGTTTTCTGTACAGGAACTACTTTTTCAACCGGTTTCACCTCAGGCACTTGTGCCACTTTTTCCACGATTTTTGGTGGTTCAGGTGGTGTTTCTTTTGGTGGCTCAGGTTCAGGCGGCTTAATATCTTGAATAATCATTAGCTCAACTGGCTGTTCCGTTGGTTTAATAATGTCTTTTGCCATACCAGCCATGAGTACCAGGCCAACCAGGATATGCAAAAAAACAACGACCCCAATACCAGTCAGTTTTTTGGCGGAGTTTTTTTCTAAGTCTTCAAACTTTGTGCCCATCATGACTCCTAGAATTTAAGACAAACAGGAAATAGTGCACTGATGAGAATTTTTTTTGATTACAGGCAGCATTATTTTTTGTTTGGCTAAAATTAAACGGGGAAAACCGCAAACACCGCTTGGCAGCAGTGTTTGCGAAGTAATTAATTAAAAGAATTTATAGGTACCACGTAAGAAGTAAGCGCGGCCTGTTGGATCGCTATAACGTGGGTCATAACCGTATTGGAAGTTATCCATTACGTCAGAGGCAGGTGGTTCTGCATCGAACATATTTTTAATACCGGCAGTTAGCTCCAGATTTTTAAATCCTTTGTAAGTGCCAGAAATGTTGTATACGGTGTAGTCAGCAACATCGCGTTCTTCTGAATAGTCTTCATAACCACGAACGAACTGTTGTTCAAACACCATTCTCCAGTTTTCATAAGACCAGTTCACGTTTGCAGTATGTTTCCAGCGAACCACTGCTGGGTCATCATAAACACCGACATAACCTTCCCACTCGCCGCCTGGTTCACTTTGGTAATCCATTTTGATCACATAAGTACCGTCAATACCAAAACCGAAGCGGCCAGTTGCCGTCATTGGAGAAAGATAGTTCAAACTCAAATCAATACCTTGGGTTTTCAAGCCACCGGAGTTAATCAAGTTAGTTGAGATATGATCGATACGACCTTCTGCATTACGAACAAAGTATTGAGCATACTTTTCTGGATCACCAAAAATTGATGCTTCACCAATCGTTCCCACTAAGTTTTCAATTTCGATATTGTAGTAATCGGCAGTGAAAACTAAGTTTTTGATCGGTTCAAAGACAAAACCAGCCATGTAAGATGTTGACTCTTCTGGACCTAGTTCAGAATTGCCGCCTTGTGTACGGATAAACTGGGTATTACATTCAGTTTGGTATCTGGTTTCAGTTGGTGTACCACCCGGGCAAAGAATCGGGTCATTATATCTTGCACCAGTCCAAGTTCTGACCGAAGGAGCATTGACCTCATATAAGCTTGGTGCACGGAAACCAGTACTGTAAGAAGTACGGAACATGAGTTCTTTAGCTGGTTCCCAACGTAAAGCCACTTTAGGATTAAAGGTGTCACCAAAATCGCTATAGTCATCATAACGAGCAGCTAACTGTAATTCCAGGTTGGTCAATAAAGGTACTTGGAGTTCAGTAAATACTGCACTAATGTCACGATCGCCTGAGCTTTTTGGTTTATTTGGATCAATACCACTGCCTGGAACTTGAGCAACAATTTCAGAATTTACAGTTGCTTCCCAGTCTTGTTTGGAGAAACTGCCACCGAGTGCAAAACCGACATCACCTGCAGGCAGTGTGTAGATTGGACGACTCACGGTAAAGTCAATTGTAGTGGATTCTAAAGATGCCTGATTGGTATCGCCTTTGACATCAAAAGTGTTCCATAAGCCGGCATTGGCTGCTGCTTGTGGGCCAAATGGGTTTAAAGTTCCATTATCAAGTGCAGCCTGAACTCTACTGCGGTTTAAATAACCACTTACGAAACTGTCAGTCGCATCACTTTTTGCATAAGTAACACCACCATTCATATCCCAACCGTATGCTTCACCTTCAATCCCTGCAAAGATACGGTTCGATTCGTTAATTGACTTAGAAACACGGTTACCGCCTTGTGAACGTAGATACAGTTGTAATGTGTTAGTCGCCAAGCCATCAACTGCTGGAGTAATACCTTTGCCAGGGTAATATTGACTGGCATAAGGCAAGGTCACACTACGACTATAAACATCAGGCGCAATTGAAGTGGTTACTTCATCACGTGCATAGATATACTCACCAATCGCATTAAAGTTATCTGACAATTTGAAAGTTGCGCGACCTAACGCAGAAAGATTCTCTTGTTCAGGCACAATACCAATAACAGTTTGGGTATTTAAATAACAGAAACCATCTTCAGCAACAGTATCTTTGGTATTTAAACAATTATCCCCATAAGGGTTACCCAAAATACCTGTGATAGGATCGTAGAAGTTTGCAGGGAAAGCATTTGCTGAACTGCCATCAATTCCTAATTCAGGAAGTACCCCACCACGGCGGCTGACTTTACGGTCTTTTGCCCAAATCGTATCTTGTTTTCGGTAATCGATCACACCGTAGACATTAAAACCTTGTTCATCTAGATCGCCATATCCCCCAAAAATCGAAACGTCAATTTTTTCGCCGCCTTTTTCTTCAGGAATTTGACCACCTAAAGTAATGCCCACGCCTTCATATTGCTTTTTCGTAATAAAGTTGATTACACCACCCACTGCATCTGCACCATAGACTGCAGATGCGCCGTCACGTAAGACTTCAATGCGCTCTACCAATGCGAGAGGGATGTTGTTTAAGTTGGTTGAATCGGTACCAAATGCACTGCTTGCAACACGGCGACCATTAATTAAAACTAAAGTTTTATCCGAACCAAGACCACGTAAATTTGCTGTTGAACCACTGGTATTACTGGCACCGACATTTTGTGCTGTGACATAACTTGCTTGGTTGGCACTGACTTTCATCAATGCTTCTTCTACAGTGGTTACCCCCTGATTCACCAGATCTTCACCTTTAATAATCGTGATTGGTGAGGCGCTTTGTGCAGCTACTCCTTTAATAGATGAACCTGTCACTGTCACTTTTTGAACCTTGGTAGGTTGAGCGGCAGAGTTTTCTGGTTCATCGGCTGCATGTGCCAAAGACAAGCACATCATACTTAAGGTAAGCGTACTTAACTTGAGTATTGTCTTGCCAACTGTTGGAGCCCCCATAGATCCGACCAATTTGTTTTTTTTCATCGTAATTTTCACCCTTTTGTTATGTGAAGTAGTGCTGGGAGGACTTAAGCAAAGCGAATGCCAACTTATAAATTATTAACTTTAAAAAACATTAAGTGATTGAAAGAATTATATTTAATTTGGTTTTTTTAGAGATTTACTAAATTCTGATGAAGAAATATTAAGAGAGTAGGGTTTAAAATCTGAAGAAAGTCTCTATAGGAAACCATGAGAAAGTAAAAAATAAATATTTAATGAATAAGAAAGGAATCTAAAACTGAAAGAGAAATTGAATAAAGTTTAATCATGGTGCATAATTTTTACATAAAATATACAATAATTTAATAAGATAATAATTATATATTTCATTTGCTTATGTATGTATTTTCTTGGGTTGAAGTAGTGGGAGGATGCAATAATATGAAACAGGTCTGGTTTATTTTTGTGCAGACTAGGCTTGAAGCTAGATTTTAAGAATAAACATTAAATTAATGATTCATGGAAAATATTATGTTATTGATAATGTTTTAAATGATTAATAAAAATAAGCTTTTTTGAGTTAATAACAGGAAAAAAACGTTATTTTTTGAGGATGGCATGAAATTCGCTTTGTTCAGTTTATTCCATCTGTCCAGCTTTGACCCATCCATTGAAGCAAATATGGGATGATGTGTTAAAGACTTCCTATAGCAATAAAACTTCAAGATCAAGAATAGGTACAAATTTGAAATCAGCATTTTTCAGTATGACAATTTTGGCCTTGGCCATGACTACGGGGCAAGCCTCCTGGGCAAAATCATCTGCACATCCGGATAAAGTTTTAAACTTGGCTTTCGAAGCACCTGATGATGGTTTTGATATGGTCAAAACCTATAATTTTTATAGTGGTAGCGTTGCTGAAGCTATTTTTGAGCCTTTATTGCGTTATGACTATCTGGCGCGGCCGGCAATCTTGGCTCCAAATACAGCTGAATCTTTACCCAAGGTTGAGCAGGATGGCAAAGTTTATACCTTTAAAATCAAGCCAGGAATTTATTTTAGTCCTGATCCTGTATTTCAGGGCAAGAAGCGTGAACTGGTGGCACGTGATTATATCTACTCCATGCAAAGGATCATGGATCCCACAAATCATTCTCCGTCTTTTTCTTTTATTGAGGGAAAAATCCTTGGGGCAGATCAGGTCATCCAGCAGGCTAAAAAAACTGGCAAGTTCAACTACGATGCGCCTATTCCCGGTTTAAAAGCACTAGATAAATATACTTTACAAATCACCTTGACCCGTTCCGATCTGAATTTTCCATATATTCTGGCCTATGTTGCTTTTAGTGGTACCGCACGGGAAGCGATCGAACATTATGGTCATCGGGCAGGTCAGCATCCGGTTGGAACAGGGGCGTATCAGTTACACAAATATGTGCCGCGTAGCCGTATTGAACTGACTGCCAACCCGAATTATCGCGGTTTTGTCTGGAACTTTAAGGGCGATGGTTCCGAATGGGATCAACGTATTGTCAAAGCCATGCAAGGCAAGCAGATGCCGCAAATTGGCAAGGTCAAAATCAGTATTATTGAAGAGGAACAGTCTCGCTGGCTGGCTTTAAAGTCTGGACAACTGGACTATGACAAACTCACTGCGAGCGGCGCCGAACAGGCACTGGAAAATAAGCAGCTGAAAAGTGAATACAAGAAAAAAGGCATCCTGCATTATCCGAATAAAGAACCGGAAATTACCTATACCATCATGAATATGCGTGATCCGTTAATTGGTGGGAATTCACTGGAAAAAATTGCCTTACGTCGTGCTCTCGCCTTGTCCTATAACCAGAAAGAAGCTATCCAGCAGTTGTACAAAGGTCATGCCGATAAAGCTGAAATGATTTTGCCAGAGGGCGTGGGTGGACATGACCCGACGTATAAAAGCAGTATTGCTTATAACCCATTACTGGCCAATAAACTGCTTGACCGCTTTGGCTATAAGAAAGGCGCTGATGGTTACCGAACCTTGCCTGATGGCAAACCTTTGACACTAAAAATGAATTCAACCAGCTCAAGCTCTTCGGTGATTTCTGCAGAGTTATGGAAAAAGAATCTGGATGCGATCGGGGTGCGAATTGAATTCAAGGTCAGTAATTTTGCTGACAATTTAAAAGAAGCCACTCAATGCAAACATATGATGTGGGGTGGAGCCTGGATTGCGGACTATCCGGAAGGGGAAAACTTTGCCCAGTTACTGTATGGGCCAAATGCGCAGCAAGGCAACCTGAGTTGCTATACCTCAAAAGCCTACGACGCATTGTACCAGACCGCGATGAAACTGCCGCCGCAGCAGCGGACGCCATATTATGAGCAGATGAACCGTCAGATGGAAGCCGATAATCCATGGATTCTGCACAATACTCGTATACGTAACTGGTTGATTCATCCGCATGTACAGGGCTTTAAGGCCCATCCGGTGACCAGAGCAGTTTGGCAATATATGGATATTGAACCTGTTAAAAAATAACTTGAGAAGATTAAGAACCAGTATGAATGTGAATAAAAATACTTTAAAAAAACTGGCCAGTGGGGTGTTAGTGGCCGGTTTGATGATGGCAGGGAGTGCATCGACATGGGCCAGCAATCCTGCCAACCCGAATAAGGTTTTAAAAACAGTATTTCTGGCAGCTGAAACCGGTTTTGATCCGGGTTATATCCATGACCGTTATTCAGCCAAAATTAATGCCGCGATTTTTGAAACCTTATTTACCTATGATTATCTGGCCTCGCCAGCAAAATTAGTGCCATTGACTGCGGTCAGTCTGCCTCAAGTCAGTGCGGATGGCCTGACTTATACCATCAAAATCAAAAAGGGTATTTATTTTGCCAATGATCCGGTCTTTGGCGGTAAAAAACGTGAACTGACTTCGTATGACTATGCTTATAGCTTGAAACGTCTACTGGACCCAAAGCTGCATTCACCGAACAGCTGGTTGCTGGATGGCCGAATTAAAGGGCTGGACGCATGGATGGCCCTAACCAAAAAGAATGGCAAAGCCTATGAAAATCCGTTTGAAGGTATTCAGACCCCAGACCGCTATACCTTGGTATTAAAGCTGAATAATCCGGATCAGAACTTTCCGATGTTGCTGGCACATGGGCCTGCCGCTGCAGTAGCTCGTGAAGTGATTGAAAAATATAAAGACAAAGCGGGTTGGGTCATGAATAGGCCAGTGGGAACTGGTCCTTATGTGCTCAGTCGCTGGACACCAGGCTCACGGATTATCTTAAAACCAAATCCAGCTTATCGTGGTTTTGTCTGGGACTTTAAAGCCAGTGGTGCAGAAGATCATGCCATTGTAAAAGCCATGCAGGGCAAAAAAATGCCTCAAATCGGCACTATTGATGTGCGTGTTATTGAAGAAGCGCAATCCCGGATGCTGGCATTTAAGAAGAATGAACTGGACCTGCTCGAAATTGAGGGCGATATCGTCGTACAAGCCCTCGATGGTGATAAATTAAAGCCTGAGCTGGCCCAGCAGGGAGTAAAGCTGTCACGTATTTTAGAGCCCTCCATTAGTTACCATTACTGGAATATGCAAAACCCGGTCGTGGGTGGTTTCGCACCAGAAAAAATTGCCTTACGTCGTGCCATGGCGATGGCATTTTCTGTAGAAAATATGATCAATGTATTACTTAAGGGAGATGGCGCAAAACTGCATATGCCTATTCCCCCAGGAGTAGCAGGCTATTCACCGTCCTATAAAAGCAGTATTCCCTATTCAGTCAAAGCAGCCAATATGTTGCTCGACCGCTATAACTACAAGATCGGTGCAGATGGCTGGCGAAAGACGCCTGAAGGTAAACCTCTGGTGATTGAACTGATTACTGGGAATACCAGTCGGGGCCAGCAGCAGGGTGAATTCTGGAAAAAGACCCTGGACAGTATCCATATTCAGCTGACCAGTAAGGCCATGCCATTCGCTGAAGGCATCAAGCTGGAAAAGCAATGTAAAACCATGTTCAAGAGTTCTGCATGGATTGCCGATTATCCAGATGCTGACAACTTTATGCAGTTGTTCTATGGCAAGAATGTCAATGTCACCAACAATGCCTGTTTCAAGCATCCTGAATTCGACCGTCTATACGAACAAACCCAGAGCATGCCGCCTGGACCGGAGCGTGATCTGCTCTACCGCAAAATGACCCGAATTCTAGAAGTCAACATGCCGACCCTGATGCTCTATAGCACCTACCGTAACGCTTTGACCCAACCCCAAATTATTGGACATAAGTCCCATCCGATTCTGTCTTCAGAATGGATGTATATCGATATTAATACGAAAAAGTAAGAAAAAATCTGGAGATGAATATGAAATCAAAATCTTTAAAATTAAGTACCTTATGTTTAATGATGATGGGGGGATATCAAGGTTTAGCGGCAGATACCCAAGTACAGCTGCTGCCATTGTTCAAGGCTGCAGAAATTCCGTCTTTATGTGATGCCAGTCTGGCTTCCATGCAAAAAGATATCCAGATATTTGAAAATAAGAAAATTAAAAATAAAGCCAAGGCAGGGCCTTATCTGGCTGAATGGGATGAGTTGCATGCCAAAGCCCGGGATTTCGGTGCTGCAGTAGGACTATATAGTAATGTCGATCCGGATCCTGCATTGCGTCAGGCAGCCGATGACTGTGAACTTAAAATCAGCAAATACCAGACCACCCTGTATCAGAATCCGAAACTGTATGCCCAGTTCAAGAAACTGAAAGCCAGTGATCCGATTGATCAGAAATTTTTAGAAGATATTCTGGAGCAGTTTGAGAACACCGGGGTACAACTCAGTGCAGAAAAACAGAAACGACTGAAAGAAATTATTGAAGAAAGTACCAAACTGGGGCAGGACTTTTCCAAAAATGTGCGGGATAACCCTGAAAAAGTTGAATTTACTCCAGCTGAAATGAAAGGCCTGCCAGAAAGTTACATCGCAAATTTAAAGAAAAATGAAAAGGGCAATTATCTGCTTGGCTTTGATTATCCGGAATACCAGCCTTTTATGGAGCTGGCAGAAAGTGATGAAGCACGCAAACGTTACCAGACCGCTTACACGCGTCGCGGGACCGAACAAAACCTGCAATTCATGAAAAAGGCCATTGATCTGCGTTATGAAATGGCACAACTTTTTGACAAGGAAAGCTATGCCCATTCTGCGCTTGAATTCCGCATGGCCAAAACTCCGGAAGCAGTGAACGGTTTTCTGGATGAGGTTTATGCCAAAGTTGCACCTCTAGAAAAGCAGGATGTAGAACAATTACGCCAGTTCAAGGCTGAAACTTTAAAAGTTCCGTTAGAGAAAGCAGAAATTACACGCTGGAATCAGGGTTATTGGAGTGAAAAACTGCGTCAGGCCAAATACAAGGTAGACCAGGAAAAATTGCGGGATTATTTCCCGACAGAAGCATCGCAAAAATGGTTATTCGCTATTTCTTCGGAACTCTATGGCATTGAGTTCAAGCCGGTGAAAGTCAAGGCCTGGCATGATGAAGTGGAATATTATGCGGTACATGACAAGGCTACGGGCGAATTCCTGGGCGGATTATATGTCGATAAATACCCGCGTGAAGGCAAATATGGGCATGCAGCTGTCTGGGGAGCTTATGGCGGCAGTACCCTGAATCAGCGTCGTCCGGTATCGGTACTGGTGACCAATTTTAACCGTAAGGGCTTGAACAGCAACGAACTGGAAACCTTTGTGCATGAAATGGGTCATGCCTTGCACGGGATTCTATCGAAAACCCGCTATACAGAACAGTCTGGTACCTCGGTAGAGCGTGACTTTGTAGAAGCGCCATCACAGATGTATGAAGAGTGGGCACGCCGTCTGGAAACCTTGTCAAAAGTAGCAGATTACTGTGAGCCGGCATGTCCTCGGGTGGATGCTGCCATGACCGAGCGCTTAAAGAATGTGAAGAATTACGGCCGAGGCCTGCATTATGCCCGTCAGGCTTTATATGCCCAATATGATATGGCCTTGCATGGTAAAGATGCAAAAAACATTGAGCCTTTAAAACTCTGGCAGGATATGGAAGGCAAGACCGCCTTGGGTTATGTCAGCGGTCAGCAGTTCCCGGGACAGTTCGGGCATCTGATGGGCGGCTATCAGGCAGGTTACTACAGCTATATGTGGTCTGAAGTCATTGCCCTGGATATGCTTTCATCCTTTGGTGATCAGCTCATGGACAAGAAAGTCGGTGCGCATTATCGTAATACGGTCCTGGCTCAAGGCGGACAAAAGCATGGCGAGCAAATGGTGAAAGACTTCTTGGGTCGTGATCCGGACAGCAAAGCTTTCTTTAATGAAATCTCTGGAAAAAATTAAGGAAGGCAAGCGATGCTGGCATATATTATTCGACGGCTTTGGCAAATGATCCCGACCATGCTCGGGGTGATTTTGCTGATATTCCTGCTGTTTAACTGGGTAGGCGGAGACCCTGCCTATATTCTGGCCGGTAAAATGGCCAATGCGGAACAGATTGAGAACATCCGTCAGCAACTGGGTGTGGATCAACCGTATTACGTACAACTCTGGATCTTTATCAAGCAGATTTTAACCTTTGATTATGGGGTGAGCTGGAGCACCGGGGAATCGGTGGCACAGATTATCACTACCCGTTTGGGGCCCTCACTGACCATTTTGATTCCACTGACCATTCTGCAAACTATTATTTCTATCATTTTGGCTTTGGGGGTGGCTTCGGTTCGTGGTTCTTTGACTGATCGCATGATCATGATGCTGTGTACGATCGGTATGTCGATCAGTATTCTGGTTTACATCATCGTGTTCCAGTATTTCCTGGCTTATGAATTGAGCTGGTTTCCGGTACAGGGCTGGAGTGATAATTTCGCCGATAATCTTTTCAAATATGCCTTGTTACCTGTGCTGATTATGTTGGTGGTAAGTATCGCACCAACACTACGCCTGTATCGTAGTTTTGTACTGGATGAAGTCAATCAGGACTATGTACGTACTGCGCGTGCCAAAGGCCTGGGTGAAAACCGTATCATGGGCGTGCATGTCCTGCGCAATGCCTCTATTCCGATTATTACCGATGTCATGGCAGGACTTCCGGCACTGCTGATCGGTGCTTTCCTGATTGAGCGTTTTTTTGGTATTCCGGGAATTGGCCGTGAAGTCATTATTGCAGTAGAACGTTCCGATTTTCCTGTGATTAAAGCCATTACAGTCTATGTCGCTGCTGCGACCATGATATTCAACCTGATTGCCGATCTGATCTATAAATGGGTCGATCCGCGTGTACAGTTGAAGTAGGTGAATTATGCTGAGTGCGATATTTAAAAAAGAACAAGCGGCTGAAGCAGCACCTGAATCGGCTTCAACAGGCTTATGGCAACTGGCCATGCGCCGTTTGAAACGTGACCGGATTGCCATGTTTTCCCTGTATGTGGTGCTGTTTTATCTGCTGCTGCTGGTACTGTCAATGAGCGGCCTGATTGCCAAAGACTGGAATAAAGAAGTAGCGGTCAGCTATGCACCGCCGAGTTTTATCAGTGCAGCGCCAGTTCTGGCTGGATCTGATGCAGAGCAGGGCACAGAATCTGTGCCTCTACCGGTCAATCCAGTTGATCCTTTAAAAGATGTCATTGCTGAATTGAATGCTGAAATTGCTGCTGAGCAGGGTGCTGGTGCAGGCATCGATTATTATGGAGTGGTCGATCCGCTGGCAGAAGACATGAAGGCCATTAATCAGGAGCTCGGCGGCCAGCTGATGGATGAAAGTGGGGAACTCAAGCAAAGTCTGGTCTTCGGCGCCGATAAATGGGGACAGGATGTTTTACAGAAAACCATCAAGGGGGCTGAAACCTCGATTCTGGTTGGATTGATTGCAGCCTTTGTCGCTGTACTGATTGGGACTGCACTGGGTGCAATAGCAGGGTATTTTGGTGGTTGGGTCGATGATGTCCTCAACTGGTTTTATAATATCTTTACCTCGATTCCCTATCTGTTGCTGGTTTTGGCCATTGCCGCAGTGTTACAGCAGAAAGGTATTTTATCAATCATCCTGATTTTAGGTCTGACTGGCTGGACCGGGGTCTTCCGTTTGGTTCGTGCCGAATACATGAAACATACGGCACGTGAATATGTGCTGGCTGCCAAGGCGATTGGCGTGAGTAATATGCGTCGTATGTTTGTCCATATTTTTCCCAATGTCAGCCATATTGCCCTGGTACAGATGTCTATTCTGGTGGTGGCATTTATCAAGTCTGAAGTCATTTTGAGCTTCCTTGGTTTCGGTGTGCCTATCGGGGTAGTGTCATGGGGCAGTATGCTAAATGAAGCGCAAAGCGAGCTGATTTTGGGTAAATGGTGGCAACTGGCGGCAGCCTCAATCGCCATGGCGGTATTGGTGACTGCTTTCTCGATGTTTACCGATGCACTCCGTGATGCATTAGATCCAAAACTGAAATAGGAGCGCAACGATGTCTGAAATCAATCCAAGCACAGCACCTGCGCTACTTCGCGTAGAAAATCTGCGAGTCAGTTTTAAAGGTGAAAATAAAGAATATATTGAGACTGTAAAAGGGGTTTCTTTCGAGATTCCGGCCAATACCACAGTTGCACTGGTAGGCGAATCGGGAAGTGGCAAGTCGGTCACTTCCCTCGCCACTATGGGCCTGCTTCCGGCAGAAAGCGCACGTATTTCAGAAGATAGCCAGATCATCTTTGAAGGGAAAAACCTGCTCAAGCTTAAAACCCGTGAAATGCGCCAGATGTGCGGCAAAGACATTGCCATGATTTTTCAGGAGCCGATGTCTTCGCTAAATCCGGTATTTACGGTAGGCATGCAGATTGCAGAAATCCTGCAACTACATTTGGGCATGAATAAAAAACAGGCGCGGCAACGTACCCTGGAGCTGCTCAAAGAAGTGGGGATCCCTGCGCCAGAAACTAAAATTGATGCCTATCCGGGGCAGCTTTCCGGTGGACAGCAGCAACGGGTCATGATTGCCATGGCCATTGCCTGTGAACCTAAACTATTGATTGCAGATGAACCGACCACAGCTCTGGATGTGACTATTCAAAAGCAGATTCTGGACTTGCTGGAATCGCTGCGTCAGCGTCGCCAGATGTCGATGCTGTTTATTACCCATGATCTGGCATTGGTTGGTGAAATTGCCGATCAGGTGATTGTGATGCGCCATGGGGAAATCCGTGAACAGGGTCCGGTTCGGGAGGTGCTGGACCGGCCTCAGGACATGTATACCAAAGCCTTGTTGCACTGCCGCCCGCAACTCTCGCAACGTCCGTTACGTTTGCCGATGATCAGCGATTTTATGAAACAGGATGGCTCAACCTGGCTGGAGGATATCCGTCTGAATACTCAGCTTCCGCAACGTTCACGTGGACTAAAAGGCGGAGAGGAAATTATTCTGGATGTACGGGATCTGAAAAAATCTTTTTATAGTCGTAAAGGACTGTTTGGCAAAGATGAGTTTCAAGCAGTAAAAGGAATTTCTTTCCAACTGGCCAAAGGCAAGACCTTAGGGCTGGTCGGGGAATCTGGTTCGGGTAAAACCACCATCGGTTTATTGCTGATGCGTCTGCAACAGGCTACGGGCGGTAAAGCACTGTTTCAGGGTCGGGATATTTTGGACATGTCGGAACAGGAATTTACCCAGTATCAACGTAAAATCCAGATCATTTTCCAGAATCCCTATGCTTCTCTAAATCCACGTTTTACTGTTGGACAAATCCTGATGGAACCGATGCAGATTCATAAAATTGGTCAGGATGATGCAGAGCGCAAACAAATGGCCTTGGATCTGTTGGAGCGGGTCAGCTTGCCTGCACAGGCTTTTTATCGTTACCCGCATGAGTTTTCCGGTGGTCAGCGCCAGCGGATTGCAATTGCACGTTGCCTGACCTTAAAACCCGAGATTTTAATCTGTGATGAATCGGTTTCGGCGCTGGATGTATCAGTACAGGCGCAGGTGCTGAATTTACTACAAGATTTACAGGATGAATTTGGACTGAGCTATATCTTTATTTCGCATGATTTGTCGGTAGTAAAATATATTTCTGATCAGATCATGGTGATGAATCATGG
>ERZ1292642.1002-Hain-H14-01um-R1-1002-length-14058-cov-6_pt1 | contig 14058 bp, 26 predicted proteins | sample MGYA00564403_ERZ1292642 | MGnify/ENA primary metagenome ERZ1292642 (study PRJEB36523, sample SAMEA6512643) | groundwater metagenome | collected 2019-01-09 | study: AquaDiva: Metagenomics assemblies of 32 groundwater samples | reverse complement strand
CGCAGGTAGGTCTGCTCGCCATACTGCCCGACGTTGCCCTGAGCGCGGAAGCCACCGGCTTGAAGCTGTGAGCCGAACGTCAGTCTCTCATTGGGTGACAAGTAGCCGAGGAACTGAGTCGGCACATTGAGAAACGGCTGTGGCCCGGTCGCGGAGTAGAACGTATTGGGAGCCGTGGGGGGAGGCGTGGGAACGCCCCCCGCGCCAGGCGGTGGGGGCGCACTCGGCCCCCCTGGGGATTGCCCAACCGTGGTAAAGCCCGCGTGCGGCACGCGATTGTTATAGGCGTCGTAGTACCACATCTCGCCCCAGGTCGTGAGGACGCCGTAGTTGCCATTGTTGTAGCGCACGGTGATCGTGCCGAACTCGTGCGGCTCGTTAGTCGTGACGCCTTCGAGACCTTGCACGGTGGACGGGACGTACTGACCTGGAGCGGGGCCCGTGAGACCGGCTGTGCCTAGCGGGGCGACCTGAGCGAGTGCAGCAGCACCAGGGGATGCGCCCGGAACACCCGCGCCAGGCGGGAGCGGAGCGCCACCCGTACTCGGAACGTAGGGCGAAGCGGCACTGGGATAGTTCTGCGCGTTGATGAGCGAGACGGGAGAAGCCGCACCCGCTCCGAACAGGCCCGTGCTTCCCGGCTGATTGTAGGGCGGCGGGCCGAGGTAGCCAGGGTAGCGATAGTTGGGCGGGCGACGACGACCCGGCGTGGACGCGCGCGGTGCGAAGCCAGGCTGACCGGGATACCTCGTCGGCGTGGTGATGATCTTGGGCGGCTTGTAAAGACCAGCGCCAGGCCGAGTACGAGACTTGGACTTGGGTGGGAACATAGCTACTCCTCTTCGGGATCAGGCTCAACGCTCCCGCCTCTCTCGTACTTGACGGCCCGGTCAAGCCAAACGAGCCACTTCTGCAACTGGTTCATCAGCAGGTAAATGGCTTCGCGATAGAGTGAAATCTCTGGTAACTCCGTCATACCGGTGACGTGCCACGACTGATGAAACATCCAGCGGCCATCGCGAACCAGACCCCCGCCTTGAACATACTTGCACTCTGGAACGTCAAACGATATTGAAACGTCAAGACCGCTACCAGAGTGTAAGAACGTAATGCTACCTGTAGTCATGTGCTTTCCTTCCTTTCGTATTATGGACGCGGCGGCGTCATAGCACGTCTATTCTGTGACATTTCGAGTGTAGGTAACTCCGGTATCTCGTCGGCGGGCTGCATCATGGTCTGGGACGGCAGCGTCTCAGGCGGGGGGCCACCATTTGTTGGCAGGGGCGGGGGTGCACCAGGCGGTAACTGCGGCGCGGCCTGAGCTTGCGCGATCTGGGCCATCATCGCTTGAAGCTGTGCCATCTGCTCGACACTCAGTGGCGGTAGGCCCGTGCGCTTCTCCGCCAGCTTCACCAATTCCTTGTTCTCTTCCATCCACTCGTATTCCGAAGCGGAGAGAATGATCGTTTGCACCGTCTGAGACGTGCTCGGCAGAAGTTGTTCACGTACCCGTCGCGCTACGGTGTCAGGATGCTCAATTTCCAATATCTTTTCGAGTATGGTCTGGTCGTCCAGCAGCGGCTTGCCGTCCACGCCGGGAGCGCGATAGGCTTGCGCGAGTTGCGCCTTGACCATGCGGTCATTGGGCATCTCAGGCGTGATGGTAACTTCCAGGTAGGGGTGCTCGCCCACGTCTTCGGGCGTGAGTTCGAGCATGGTGGACTGCTTCGCGCCGCGCATACTCTCACCGTACTCGTAGCTGGACGGAACGCGCGTGGAGAAGCCCGTGGCGTACCCATTGTCGCGGATGAGTTCGAGCTTGTGGGTGAAGTCCCAGGCTAAGGCGCACTCCAGGTTCGTCTTCTTGTCGTAAATCTTGTCCATGATCTGCGACAGGACTTGAGCCACGGCGAAGCCGGACTGCAAGTTGGTGGGCTCGATGCCCCAGGCGATGTCCGGGATTGCGCCGAGAGATATATCCCCTTGCAACACAGCGTGAAGCTGTGCGAGCACTTGTGCATTCGGCGTGGGACTGATGACCGTCACCTTCGCGTCCGGTGGGATGGTGGTCTCCACACCCGGTGCGCCACTGTCGAGAATGACGGTTGCGCCCGAGGGGGACTGAACGAGTATCTTAGGCCAGTAGAACAGGTCTACACCGGTCGCCATCTTGGACATGAGCACGTACTGCTGCTTCATGCTGTCCATGATGGGAGCGAGAACCGATTGGTAGGCCCACTCCATGTCGGCTAGGGGCGTGTCCATACAGTGCGCGACTTCGATGGGCACGAAGCCGTAGTTGTGCTCACGGACGTACAAGAGTTCGTCGTCCACGAGTGCGCCGCAATACTTCGCGTCCCAGTATTCGGTGATCGTGACGCGCCCGTTGTCGTCATCGCCCAAGTCAACGGGCCGCCACTTATCCTTCTTCTTGCCCGTCCTGCGCATCGCGAGTTCTGACTTGATGTCCCACACGTCACGCTCGTACTCGCAGGTGTACCAGCCGACGCCGTTCTCGCCCCAGACGGGGAAGACGCAGTTCGGGTCACGCACGAAGGTGCGGATGGGAAGGTACTCACTGCCGATGTAGGCCGGGTCAAGGCGCGTCTCGATGTTGCCGCGTCCGCGCAGAAGATACCAGTAGACGAAGTGACGCCAGAGAGGGCGTTTCGTTTCCATCTGGTAACGGCGCTGGTAGCCCATGACCCAGTTCTCCAGCTTCGACGTGCGGCGCATCTCTTGCTCACCGGTGGAGTTCGGGATAGCGCGCACCTTCATCGTAGCGCGGACGGAGAGCAGCGTCAGGAACTTTTCGAGTGTGGCGCGGGCCTTCGCTGGTTTCATAATGCGTGGGCCACTGGGCGTCTGGGTGTCGGCGGTATCGTGCGGGATGTTGAAGTCTGACTTGAAGAGTTCTTCGACTTCATCCGCGAGCTTGAGTGCGCCGCCATAGAGCGACTTGGCGTAGGCGTGCTGTTTTAGAATCCACTCAGCGTCAGAAGGCTTGTCACGGCGTCCAGGCATGATACGTCCTTATCCCCACACGAGCGTGTCCCAAGTGCTCGACTTGCCATCCCAGGGAGCGGGAAGCGCGGGTCGAGCCAGGGTCACGACTGGGAGAAACAGTAGTGTGAACAAAGTGCGCATGAAGGTACGGCGTGTCATGTGTACGCACTTTCTATAGCGCGTGAAGTCGTCAGGCTAGGCTTGGCGTAACGTTTGCGATGCTGCTCATCAGGCGTGTCACGCGGGAGAAGATTGTACGCAGCCAGTCTCACCAGATAGGTCGCATCGAGCGTATCGTTGAGCGGGTCTGTGCCGAAGCCGACCCACTGGTCGCGAAAGACTTTCAGGAAGGCGAGTGGCGCGTCAGAGACCATGATTGCACCGTTGCGGAAGTCAGGCTCCATCTCGGACATGCGTGTGCCCTTGTTCTTGGTGGTCGTGATGGGAACGACGGAGAGCCACGCCAGGCCACGCTCGATCTTACGCCGCATGAGATTGTTGTAGTAGAGTCGGTTCTGAGCGTTGACTTCCACGGCGCTACGGACGGGCCGGATGCGTTCGGCAAAGGTGAAGAAGGTCTCTTCGGCTTCGCCCATTGCAATCAAGTCGTCGTATCCGTCTTCGAGAACGAGATGCGTCCCGGTGTAGGCCATGACCGCTAAGGCGAAGTGAGAGTGCTTGGCTTCGTCACGGGGTGAGAGTTCCTGAAGCTTCTGCGCGAAGTCCACGCCGATGTAGCGTTGCCACTTCGCGACGATATGCAAGTGGGGGAAGTCACGCAGAGCTTCGAGCTTGAGCAGTATACCACGCGCGGCGTCGGCATCGCACATGAAGACGAGTTTCCACTCCACGTCGGTGATGAGACGACGTTCCCCTTCAAGACGCGACACGGGCCACTGGTCGGGCCAGTAGGACGAGCCGTCGGCGAGAAGCGCGGGATGAGTGAAGACCTTGACGCCGACACTCGCCAGATAGCCAATCGAGTCCAGCGGGTTCCAGCGAGTTTGAAAGAACACGGTACGACCCCGAACGGTGACACGGCGTAGGAACGTATCTTTCACGAAGTCTACCACTTCTTTGCAAATGGCGGCAGACGTGCGCGACTTGCGGTCGTGCAAGTCGTCCGCGATAGCCAAGCCCGTGATACGCTTGCCGTTGACGGACGCGCTGCCCACTCCGCCGAAGGCGAGAGACGGGTCTTTGCGCGCCCCGATGCGCTTGGCCCAGTCCGCGTCAGACAGCGATGTGTCACGCACCCACCAGCCTTCACGAGACCAACCGCGCGACTTATCGGGAACGACGGACGGGAAGCAGAGTTTCCACTTGTCGTTGAACTCAATGGTGTAGATGACGGACTCGGCGATGTCCGAGGCCAGTCCTTCGCCGCTACTCACGACTAAGTTCGTCGCCAGTGGGTAACGCCCCATCCAGTACGAGACCAGGATGATGCCCCAGGTCGTCTTGGCGGACTCAGGCGGGGCAGTGATGGCGACACGCGAGTTGTGAAAGATGGCTTCGATCCAGGCTTTGTGGTGCTCGGCGGGACGCAGGTTGAAGACGAGCAGGGCGTAAGCGTAGAGAGCGTCCGGGCCACGACCGCGTGCTTCAACTGCCAGGCGTGCATCGTCGAGTGCGAGTAGCTGCTCATCCGTGATGGAGGCTGCGAGCGCGTCTTGCACGGCCCGCTTCTCATCGTCGGTCATGGACGAGTAGGGCTTGGGAAGTGTAAGTCCCGGCAGAGCGGGCAACGGGGGCTCGCTTCGCGCGACGGGCTCAACGGGTGCGGACTTCTGCTTCTTACTCGCCATGTCTCACTCAGTTAGAAATTGGTTAGCGTCTCACTACTTCCAGACGAGTAGGTTCACGTCATGCACGAGGATGAACAGGTCAGGCCGTGACGCATCCAGCAGTTCCAGCGTGGGCCAAACTTCGATCCCCCACTCCACCCCTGCCCACTGAACCACCGTCACGCCACTCGGGAAGCACGCCCCCTGTCCCAGCACCACGCTCTGCGTCCCCTTGTCGTACACCGTGAAGACCCGCATCGCACTACTTGGGTCGCTCATCTCGCATCGCCTTCAAACCAGCTTCTAACTGTTCCCGTGTAAAGACCCCATCATGGCGCAGTGACGAGAGCAGCACGTGCATCGAATGGTAGTGCCCCTTGCGCTTCACACTCTTCCCACACGTGAAGCAATAATCGTCGTACCAGGTCACGATCCCGTCTAGCTTCGACCCGTCCCCGTGCTCCGTGTGGTACGCATGTAGCTCACTCATGCCCTACTCCTGTCTCACCCTATCAGTACGAGGTCGTGTCCCTTAGTGTACACCGAATTGTCCAGATGTGAAAGATTTTGTGGGTGGACTAGGGCGGTAGTGGTGTCGTGAGTGTGAATGTGGTGGTGGGGGTGTGGGGGTGTTGCTAGTGCTGTCGTTGTTGTGCCCACGTCGGTGCTGGTGTGCGTCTAGGTGTGGGTGTAGTGGGTATGTGGTGCGTGTGGTGTGATGGCTGTGCTGTGTGTCGTGTCGTCGTCTGCCCGCGCTGGTGCTGAGTCGTGGCGAGTGTGGGTTATGGTATGTCGTGTGAGTGTAGTGTTATGTGATGGTCGTGTGATGCGTGTGGTTATGTGATGTCGTCGGGTAGCGTGGTGCTGTCGGGTGGTGGTGCTGCGCGCAGTTGGGCCAGGCGTTCACTGAGTTGTGGGTTGTGGGCGATGATGTCGTTGACGAGGAGGGCGAAGTCGTCGAGTGCAGAGTGTGTCGCCTGAGTGAGGGTGTCGCGCATCGTATCGAGCGCACCCATCGCGCGGCCTACTGCCAGGTATGCGCGCGTGTCACCTCGCAAAGCCTTACTCGCCTGCTCGCGCGTCATCTTCAACCACGCTTCAAACGAGTTCGCGCTGTCCGTGCCCGCCGCCGCACCAGCAGCAGCACGTGCGCGATACTGAGTCCATCGCTTGTTCGCTAACGTTCGTGCATCTTCCGTGTTGCGAACGGGAGTAAATGCGTCTGGTATGCGTCTCGTTGTGGTTGTTACGTCAAGGGGAGTGACTGCCGTTTGCTCGTCCATTGCGTGGAGTGTAGCACGTCTGTGCAGTGTGCGTCAAGCGGTGTATGACTGAGTGGATCCGAGCGTGGTTTGTTACCCCTCCCTCCACCCAAGTATAACCTACGTGTCAAGTAACACGCTTTACCAGCACTAACCACACTCTAACCTGTGCAAGGTAGTGAGCATGACATATGCACTATCGGGAACAGCGATAGATTACACGTATGTCATCGAGTTTGAATTTGGTTTGTCACGCAATCTTTATACTCTGTATCGAAACTATAACGGAAGTCTAACGAAAGTCTATTGACAACGAACTCGAAAGAGCGTATCTTGTGAACGTATCGAAAACGAAACAGGAAGGAAACGCGAACATGTACTACATCATTTGGTTATCCTACGATACAGACACGGGGGGCTACCGCTCGTGGAGACTGGTCAAGCACGAGCCTGAACCAGACGACACATACACGCAATTCACAACGCGCGAGGAAGCTATCACTTGGCTAGAAGACAACGGGCTAATCATGCCAGAAGGGATGTAACATGACAGACATTACCAGCACGCTTCAGCTACTCATCGGCATCTTCGTAGGCATCTTCGCGTTAGCGATGGTGATGACAGCACGGAGACTGAACAGGAGTTGACATGCGACAGCGTATCGTACTCTCACTCACGACGTTAGCACTCATCGTACTTGTGTGCGTCAACCTTGCACCACACGTCACGCATACGCACTTTGAAGATGGCAGCGGGATACTCACGCTCGGGCACAGCGTCTACATCGAGTACTGTCTACCGTTCACACTCTGCGACGTGAACTTTGCCGACTACGCGGACATTGACTGACACACTCACTCACACGAAAGGACACGACATGTCAGCCTTCTTAGTGACTCACGAACACATCAACACCCTGCTACGCTACGCCAGTCATCAGAAGTTTGCACCCCACTTCCGACTTCCGAGTGAGCGAGTCATTGACTTGACTCACCCATATGACTTGCAGTATGCAGCCGAAGTCTTACTGGCTCAGAATGTGGCGAGTCTCAACGCGTGCTATCCTGATACCATTGCCAAACCTGAGAACATGCCGGGCAAGTGTGACGAGATCGGATTACCCATCACGTACCGCCCATTCAGCCACAAGGTAAGCCGCCCGGTTGAGATCATCAAGGCTTGCGATTGCTACGACTACCAGGCATGTGAAACGGACGACTACCATCAGACCGATGCCGCCCGACTCGTGAGTAGCATCCGCCATTGTGCGATTGGCAACCTACCCGGATACGAGGAAGCGGAGTGGGACATTGACTAACGTAGTACACTCTCCCCCCCTGCCGCCGTAGTGCGTAGCTCATGCCATGAGCAGCGGACACGGTACGCCACGTGAGCCAGGACGCGCACGACCTGGCCGGCAGGGGTCACAGGACAGACACGAAAGGAGTACGCTATGGCTCCGATGATCGTCGAAACACTTGACAAGGCGTCAAAGGTTGTAACGGTGGAAACATTACGCAACCACGTGCGAGGCCTGACTGACCTGGGCGTAAAGGGCAAGTTGAACTATGTGCTAGACCTGTGCGACGGCAACGTTATGCAGAATACACAGGTGGCGCATCGCGTGAAGGGCATTGCTCACACGTGGGAATGGTAACACACAAGGCCGTTCGCTCTAACGTCACGGACGACACCTAACCGGGTAGCACAGGCAGTTCGACTCTGCCAACGGCCACTGGCACGACACGCTACACGACCTAGCACACGAAAGGACCGACGATGCTATACACCCACAACAAACGGACGAACGAGATCGTCATTGTGGATAGTACTGACCACGAATACACGTACTATCACGTCGTTCGCAGTCAAACGGCATGGCGGGGTGAGTCTGTTAACCCGGAGGACTACCCTCTGAGAGTGCTGGACTCAACGACATTTCATCGGGTGTTCTCACCGTACACCGTCGACCACTCACACGACATAGACGATTGACACGAAAGGACTGACCATGACCCCGACGACGCAACACAAGTTCACTGAGCTACGCCTAGCCGTGGAACTCATCGGCCAATCCATTCTGCACGACGAGTACCCCACGTGGGCTAACCATCTGGCCGTGTGTGATGCAGTCGGCAACGCCGAGCGACAGATGACCGACCTGCTGGCGGCGCTGGAAGACATCATGCAGTTACCGTACACACTGAATAGCAGAATGGTGCGCAATGTCGAGATACCGCGCGCACTTGTGAAGCGTGCAACTGAAGCACTCGCCGCCGTGAAGGGAGCGTGAGCCATGACACAGGACACGACCCACACGCTTTACGAGATTGCGCTCATCCGCCAGATCGCCCGCGCGCTATCGTCTGACGTGGTGACGGTGGACGAAATAGCTACACTCGGCCCAACCTGGTACGCCCTCAAGGACTGGGCGCAGTACATTGCTGACCGCTACGCGCGGCGCTATGGGTGTCACGAGAAGGGAGCGTCACCCGATGAGCGATAGGGACAGGGTGCGCTTGCTGATCCTGGACAGCGCGCACCGGACGGTGAGCGAAGCCTACGCCGAGTACAAGGCGCACCGGTCAAGTGACGCCCTGCACGAGTGGGAGCAGGTGTATCACCTGTTCTGCCTGTTGCACGGGTGCAAGGACTGGGCGGGCACGGAGCGCACCACGCGCCTGCAAAGGCGCATCAGGTTCGGGAAGGGAGCGTAACATGCACAAGATCACGAGTATCACGGTTGCCACACACGAGGCGAGCCGACTGAACGAGCACGTGGCGTTCCTACGAGACAACCCGTCTGAGCCTTGCCACTCGTACTTCATGCCCGCCACGTCTGACTCGTTCTGGCGTGCGCTGCGTGCCCTGCGCGTGCTCGCCATGCGCAAGCATCAGGCCACGGCTCAACCGGACGCGCCCTGGCGAGACAAGACGGTACTCGTCAGCGCACCGTGGACGCGCGAGGACTTGGACTGGATCACGCCCAATGACACACAAGGCATGACGTTCCCGATCCGGCTCGACCTGGGGAACGGGCGGGTGGGACACATCAACCAGGATGGGGACGGCGTGTACTGGGACGTGTGGGACAACATGCACCACTTGGACGGGGGGCGGGTCGATGACGAGGACGTGGACTATGCGCGCGGTCTGGTCGAAGACTGGCGGGACGCATGAAGCACCCCATTGACAAGCGGCTATCCGACTTGCGGGCCTACGAGTGGGACAAGGCGCTGCGCGATGACGAGTACCGGCGCTACACCTGGCGCATCGTGATGCAACGGGTGTTCCCGTGCGCCGTCCTACTGTTCGTCATGCTGTGCCTGTTCTTCGCCGTGCTGTACGTGACCGGCTGGTAAGCTAGGCGTCCAGGTCGTGCTCGTGGTACGCACACCGTAGGCACAGCGTGACGCCCGCTGCGTTCGTGTGCGTGAAGCGCAGGGCGTGACCGCAGGGCATGACCGCCTCGTACAGGGTGAGCTTCGTCTGAGCTTTGGCGAGTTCGTGCGCCAGGGCCAGGTGGTCATCGCTCAGTTCGGACGCGGCGAGTAGCGCCAACTCGTGCTCGTCCGAAAGCCGCTCGTACTGGGCGCGAGTGGGTAGGTAGGTGTAGGGCAGCGTGTCGTCCACGTTCGTGCGTCCATCGTCGCTCATGGTTCGCTCCTCGTGTAATAGTCATGGGCATACACTCGACACCGTTTCACCAGTCGGGTGTCAAAGCCCGGTGTCGTCATGGCTTCGTAGCACAGACGGAAGTAGTTCACGTCCCAGGCCCCCTCTTCCAGACGCGCAATGAGCGGACTGCCCTGCAAATCATACCACTCTGTCCCCTCGTCACACGACCTATGATAAGGCGTAAAGACCCAGTGGAGAGTTGACTCAAGCTCGGGTGCACAGTTCGTCTCAATGATGCAGAACACCTGCGGCTCACACTTGCGCAGCGTGTACAACCTGCGACCTAAGTCTTGCGTTCGACCTATCTTCACCAGGCCATTGACCTGAGAAGTCAGGAAGTATACGCAATCTCTGAACCTCGGTTGCTCTGCTGGACGTTGCATCACCCATAAGATTATGCTTTCTATCTCGTCATTCGTCACCGTCTTGAAGTCACGGCCATAATAGTACTCGTGCAACCAGTCCAACAAGTCGAACGTGTCTGTGCCAAAGTCCATGCTAAAGTCCATATTTATGCCATACACTACTAATAACGTTTGTGTGTGGTTATGTTATATATAGTGTTCACGATAATTTAGCAGTTTGGCAAGCACTTTGGCACAGTCATTTGAGTTTGAGACCTGTGTAGCCCCATAGCCACTGTTCTTTCCACTCACGGCGCACTCGTTGCAACTTGAGACGACGACAGCACCCGCCCAGAGCGAAGGAGTTGCTACGAGTTACACCGCTCAAGCCATACAGTCTTTCAAGGACAGTGGCGGTTGGCTCCCACCAGGTCACACGACGCGCATCTACCCGGTAGTGCTGCTTGAGCAACCCTTCAATGGGGTCTTCCGTCTCGTATCGTTCATTGATGTCTTGTGCCTGCTTGTCTTCCGTCCGCGTCAGTTGCCACGCTTCACCGTCGAGAAAGGCGGCATAGGCTTCGGCCCACACCTGGTCAAGACGTATCTTCTTAGTGTAGTCCCAATCAATCTTCACGACCTGACAGATGAGAAAGCGGCGTGACCCGGTGGGATCGTTGAGGATGCCCGCCTCGTCATTGACTGTGCCGATGAGTGACGCCAGGGCATCGAGCGTCACGTCACTGTGCCCATACGGAGGACGCACTCGCACACTCCTCTGACTGATGAAAGACTTGAGAGCTTCCCGGTCAGCCCGGCGCACCGTTGCGCCCAGTTCGGCTACTTCCCAAATCCAACACCCGGCCAAGCGCAGGCGATGATCCTTGTCGTCCGGGTTGATAGCCGACTCGATGAAGTAGTCCTTGAGCGGGCACAGCCAACGGGAGAACTCGCTCTTGCCTATTCCCTGCTCGCCGTCCATGACCAGCATCGGGTTCTGCTCGGCTAGGAACACCTTAGCGCACGCTCCGATGAGCCAGCGCCGGAGCCATGTACCGAACACACCATCCGTATCCGTGACGTGGGCCGCCAGCGCCGCAATGGGCAAGCCGCGCTTGTACTTGATTGACTTGAGGTAGTCCTTGACGGGGTGATACTTGTTCTGTTCAGCAGCGGAGGAGATGACATCTTTCACGAGTTGAAAGTTGTTGACGTTGTGCTCTCTGAGTTTGAGACGGATCGTTGCCGCTTCTCCGTCCGACATCGGTACGTCATTGACTTCGATATACTGCGTGCATTGGTTGAGTCGAAAGTGGTAGTCAAGCTTCGTGAGAAGCTGGAGAACTTCTGCGGGTCGAGTAATCGTGGAAGGCATGACAAAAGTCCTTTGGGCGCTGGCTGGGTGGGTGTACCACTGCGCTTGACGGGCGCAAACCCAACCAGTCCCCAAAGGACTCTTATTGGGCACACCGCTTTGCCGTCTATTGCAGGGCGTCACTCCTGCGGGCAACGAGATTGTACCACATCATACGGGCCGCGTGTCAAGGGTCAACTGTTCGGGCGGCATCACGAACAGCGGCGGCTGGGTGTTGGCGACTCGCTCCCGCGCACGCTCGGCGGTGTCCGGGTCAATCTCGAAGGCGAGATAGTTTCGGCCCAGCATCTTGCACACGGCGGGGACTGTTCCGCCACCTGTGAAAGGGTCGAAGATCATAGAGTCTGGTTTCGTAAAATCTTCTATCCAATCATGTGACGCTCGCGGGTTTTTCGTCCACTGATGATTGAAGTTCATTCCGCCAACCGTGATACTCTCCAACAAGTCAACGGTAGGGGTACTCAACTTACTCTTCCCCTTTTCAAACCACAAACAGGGAGCGTACTTAGTGAACCCCCATCCCAAGAAGGGGTCTGGACGTTGCCCTAATCTTCGGTCTATGAGTTGCCAACGAAAAGACAAGAAAGTAGCAAGCGCATTGATAACTTCTGGCAAGTAACCTATTCCGAGCCAAACGAGTAATGCGCTATCAGGTTTCAAAATTCGCAATGCCGTTTCTGCCAACCATCGGTAGTCGTCCAGCCTATCGTACATCGGGTCAGTGAAAATCAAATCCACGCTCTCGTCGGGGATGGCTTTGGAGAGTTCGCGCGCATCGCCGGTGACAATCGTGTTGAGTTCATACGGGCCAAGTTGCATCGTGTGTCCTTCAGGCGGGGCGCGTGTCAAGCCCGGAGCTGGGCCTTGCGCTCCCGCTGGTAGGCGTTCAGGTGCGTGCGGCATAGGAGCGGCTTCCCGGAGCGTGAGGCCGACGTGTAGCGCGGCTTCGTGCACCCGCGCTTGCGGCAGAGCGAGTCGTCCTTCTTCGTCACGTTGCGCCCGGCGTTGCGCTTGACCCGCCCGAAGGCCGCCACGAGCACCGGACAGTTCGCCAGCTGCAAGTCCGTGGTGTGCTTCCCCTTGCAGAATGGGCAATCGAGCTTCATGGCGTGTGTCATACCGTCACGATCCGTTGCTTGTAGTGCCTACGCTTGCTCTCCCTGCCGTGTCGCCGGACGCAGGGCCGACAGTACGAGTGATAACGCGAGTACCGCTTGCCCGTGCATCCCACTGTGCTGCACAACATCCCGATGTGCGCCGTGTGCCAAGCGTAGTGTACTTCCTTGCCAGCCATACTCAAATCGAGTTAGTCTCTACTCACGAAACTCTAATGTTTGAGTTTCCTAACCTTTGGCCTGTAACGTACTGTCACGCCAGTTCACGGTCTGTCACCATAAAGCCGAGTTTTGCCACTCGTTGCACGAAGCGGTTGACCATACGTCCGAGTGCGTAGCAGAACACTTCTTCCACACGCCAGGCATCGAGCTTCCCTAGCCGTTCCCGGTAGGCGAAGGTGGCATGTCCGAACTCGTGCGTCACCGTCTCGTGCGTCAGACCCCTGACGTACAGGTTGACACTCCCGATGCACGCCGGAGTCGTGCTCGACTTGTACCCCTGCATCGCCCCTTGCGTCTTACGATTGTAGCGTGGCAGTCCCCACGCCTTCGCTTCGACATTCAGAGCGCGCAGCATCTCGCCCTTCGTGGCAAACACACGAACGTACACGAACAGGCCGCGCTGGTCGTGCACCCCACAGTACACCCGGAACTTCACAAAGCGTAGCATTACGCTCGCCTGCTCGTCTCGCTCTCTCCCCCGGCGCGGATGGATTTCTCAAAGGCATCGTTCACGCATTTCGTGCTGCAATAGACAAGCGTTATTCTGATAGGTTTCCCGCAACCCGCGCAAGGATGGCGCGGAAGTCTACCTTGTCCCTTTTTTCTTCCTCCCCCTTTCCCTTGTCTATTCCCCTCCCTAAACAGGGCCTCTATTTTTTCAAACGGGATGGGATAGACGATTCGATAACGAATGGGTTTCATGGTCTTATCTTTTCAATCCAACAGATTCTCACCTGCCAGCGCGGATGGCTTGCGCGATTTCATTGCGTGTTGCGCCGATCATGCTAGTAGCGAGACGGGCGTCCTCTTCCTGCTTCTGGGCGCGGGCGTAGAAGACGGCGGCGCGGATTTCTTTCGTCAATCCATCACAAGCAGGACTGGAATATACACCCATGAACTTGAGCCAACGTCGTGCTCGTTCTTCGGGCGTCGGCGGGGTCATGGCTTGACTCTCCGTGTGAGTAGTTTAGAGCAGCGCTTCATGTAATACAGAGTGATCCAGCGCCAGAGTAAGGCAAGTTGTTTGAGTGTCAAACGTGTAATCCATACTTGAAGCGTATCGGCATCGTCTTGCGTCATGGCTTTTCCCACATGGGATGCGGTCTGTGCCAGGTGCTATGCTCCCGCCCATCGCTGAAACAGTACGCGCCGCACTTGTGACACCACATGACTTGATGTCCAGGTCGCGCGCCTTCGAGAACATCGGCTGTAACTGAGCGAGAGGGATGCTGGCATCGGCCTTGCAGCCATTCGAGTAATCGGTCTAG
>ERZ1292642.392-Hain-H14-01um-R1-392-length-26344-cov-5_pt1 | contig 14069 bp, 26 predicted proteins | sample MGYA00564403_ERZ1292642 | MGnify/ENA primary metagenome ERZ1292642 (study PRJEB36523, sample SAMEA6512643) | groundwater metagenome | collected 2019-01-09 | study: AquaDiva: Metagenomics assemblies of 32 groundwater samples | reverse complement strand
GAAGCTTGATTTATTAAAAGTTTTATATCATGAAGAAAAGAAGAAGCCAGATAATAATCGTTCATTAGAAATAATAATAGCAGAAACACAAATAGTATTTAAAAGAATACGAGAGGGGAGACACTAAAATGTGCATTGAAGATTTTATAATTATAGTTAAAGAAATGGAATCCAACTTAGTATACTCGTATGATAAAGAGGAGCTAAGAAATTTATTATACACCTTAGAAGATATAACTACAACAGTTCAAAGAAAGTTAAGGGATATCTAATGTGGCTTTTAAACAACATAAAAGGCGTTAATGTGGCATGTATGCCTCGGCGCACTATATAGTAATAGAGGGGACCCTTACTACATAGTATAACACCTAATTAACTATTTGTCAAGGAGAAAAGAGAAATAAATATTAAACACCTAATAAGTTTGACTTTAAATAAAATATGTGTCATAATATAATTACTTACATAGTAAAACAAGAAGAGAGAAAGTAGTGGAAACAATAAGTATAAGGTGGCTTAAGGAACTTGCGGAACAACTAGGACTACCTTGTATAGAGGCAGAAAATTGTTTAACTATAGTAGGTGAGAAACAATTGATAATTTTTAATAAACGGGAGGAACAACAATGTCAACTAATAGAAATATACTGACATCACCAGTTGGAAGCATTCATTTCATGGCTGCCGAAAAACCGGTTAAATCTACAAATGATAAAATGGTTTATACGATTAGAATAGCATTTGATAGTAAGAAAGATGCTGCGTTTCTAAAACAAATAGCAGAAATTAATGATGCTAAAGTTGTCACTGAGAAAACATACAGAGGAAAATCAGAAGCAACTAAAGCAATTCTCAGTGGAGGTAAATCATTAGTGAGTGCCAATTCTAATTTCAAGCCGATGGTATTTGATAGTGAAGGTAATGAAATAGAAAATGCACCTATGTTCTTTGCAGACTCGAAAGGAACAGCTCAAATGATGGTGCAGCCATTTGTTGGAGGCAAAGGAGGAACTATTAATTTAGTAGGCATTAAAATCCATGACATAACCACAACAGAGGGTACGGGAGAGACAACAGATAGAGAAAGTCGATTGGCTCAATTAAGAGCAGCAGCAAAAGCAGAGACAGAATAGCAGCATGACGCGCCACCTGGGTAAAATGTGAGCTTCGTATATACGACAGCGTCTAAGTGTTAAAACTGCCCAACTAATTTTAGGTGAAAACTATTCTTCTTGTAGAGGGAACTCCTTCCTAGAAAGCAAGAGGTGTCTTTTCTTAGGAAAAGAGGTGTGATACATCACTAATAATGTGTAAGCCATCAAATTTTTCATGATAAAGCTAGTAGGTGCGCTAGTGGCGACAGAGCACCAACTTTTTAATAAAGGGGAATGTATGATGAATTTTAGAATGGAAGTGTCCCAGTTTTGTGATATAAGAGACATTTTAACATTTATCACAGAGACTGTAGAAGAGACGAGTATACAAGGTAGAAAGGCAGAAGAATTGTTACTAATTATCTCTAAATTTACAAAAGAACAAAGTCATAAGCAGCGAAAGGAAATATTAAGAGAAGATGTGTTAAGGTCAGATTTAATAGCAGATAGAGTAAGAGATATTGGACATCTACTATGAATATAATATCATGTGATTTCGAGAGTTATTTAATATCAGATGATAATGTATTCCCTAAACCTGTATGTCTCTCAGCGTATAATGGAGTGGATACATTTCTGTTTAATAGAGAGGACGGAAAAGAATATTTAAAGAAGCATTTAAATTCCTCTCTTATAATAGCCCACAATGCTGTATTCGAATGTGGAGTTATAATCACTCACTACCCAGAATTAGCTGAACAAACCTTTGAAGCTTTAGATAATGGTTTAATATATTGCACTAAAATAAATGAATCCTTATGGAATATACAAAGAGAAAAATCAATCCATGGGTTGACATTAGCAGGGCTTGTTCAACATTATTTTGCCACGGATATTTCAGCAGGTAAGGGCGAGGATGCCTGGAGAATGCGTTATTCAGAATTAGACGGCATTCCAATTAAAGAATGGCCTAAAGAGGCCGTTGAATACGCTATAGACGACTCAATTTGGGCGTATAAAATATATAATAGGCAGCAGCCTATTCATCAAGAGTTAGCATTAAAATCAGCCGTATATCTTAACTTAATGGGAGCACAAGGCTTTAACATAGATCAAGACCGTGTACTACTATTAGAAAAAGAAATATGGGCATATCTCACTCCTAGATATGACTTCTTAGTTGCCGAAGGATTCTGTGATTATATTTCTAAACAGAAACAGCCTAGAAAGCAAGTTAAGAAGCTTAAAGAGTATGTAGAAAGTTTAAATTTAGATTTAATGTATACAGATAAAGGAGGTACAGCAACTAGTGGGGAAGCTTTAGAGTCATATTTAACACAAAAAGAAGACACAGTCTTAAGGGCATTTTCAGAACTATCTAAATATGAAAAAATTCTAACGTCGTATATAAAGAATCTAAAAGGTGCCAAAAAGATATTTTCACAATATTCTACAACATTAAACACTGGACGTACATCTTCTAGTGGCTCCAAATTATTTTCATCTGTTAATATACAACAAATGCCTAGAGGTGTTGAAGGTGTCACATATGATGTGCGTAATTGTTTTATACCACGTCCAGGATTTAAGATATGTAGTATCGATTACAGCGGATTAGAACTATGCTCAGCGGCACATCAATTATACAGCACACTAGGGTACAGCTATATGAGAGATGCTCTTAATGAAGGCGACAAGCCCACTGATATGCATTCTAAGCTGGCCGCTAAATTTAAAAAAATGCCTTATGAAGAATTCATGTTACGTAAAGCAGAATTTAAAGAAGACAGACAAAAAGCAAAACCAATTAATCTAGGGTTTCCGGGAGGCATAGGATATGACACAATGCGCCATCTTATGTGGAGAGACGGAATTAAAACCAAATATAAAATATTAGAAAAAGCTAAAAGAAAGAATGATTTATATTACTACTTAACAAACTTAGCAATGCCAGATTTAAGAATAAAACGTTTAAATAAAAATGAATTTGGACTCGTACAAGACGAATTGGTAATGCTTAAGAGATATATATTTGACCTATATCCAGACTTAGAACAATTCCTTAAAGAAACACATAATAAATTTTTAACAGGAAAGGTGAGGTATAAAAAGAATGACTTTGGAGAGTGGGAAGAAGAACCAATGTACATGTATGACACTCATGGATTTAAACGTGATTGGTGTACCTACACAGCATTATGTAATGGCTTCTTAATGCAAACACCTTCAGCTATAGGAGCCCAAAAAGCTGTAAATGCTGTGTGTAGAAAATTTTATAAGTGTCCAGATATAATTCCACAGGCATTTATTCACGATGAAATCGTATTTGAAGTGAATCCTAACCGAATTGATTTAATAGATGAAGCAGCAGATATTATGATTAGTGAAATGCAAACAGTGCTTAGTTCAGTGAGAGTTGCTGTTGAGGCAAGCATGTCAGATTATTGGCAAAAAGCAGACGGTTTTTGGACAAACAGCTATTTTAAAAATAAAGGGGAATAAATATGAATAATGAAGAGATGATTAAAAAAATAAAAGAATTAGAAGACAGAATAAATATATTAGAAGAAAAAGAAAAGAACGGCACTAGTGTGTCCATAACATATATACCAGAATCTAGTACTGGAAAGGAGGTACATTGAACCAGCCAAAATTGATACAACATAACGGAGAAGTGTATGGACGATTTGTTCTTAAAAATGTTCAAGAAAATACACAAGAAATAGTTTATATATCTAAGAATGGAAAGTTTATATTATCTGTTAAAGAAGGACAGTGGAAACAATCTAATGTATTTTAGGAGAATAATATGAAGTGGTTTAAATATAGAATAACTACAGATAATTACAAAGGATATGAACTACAATATAAATTTATTTTATGTCCTTATTGGACATCTGATAGTAAAAGTTTTGCTTCCTCGGAAGAAGTGGAAATGTATTATCATAGGGTTTATAATAAAAGAATAATTAAATATTTAATTTAAGGAATATAATGAATCTATTATTTATATTAATCATCATGATGGGAATTATTTTAATAGTGGAGAATATATAAATGGCTAAAAAATATGAATTGTCGTCTAAACCGAAAGAAGGTAAGAATTATTCAATATCTATTTGGGACAATATAGAAGGATATGAAGAGTATGATAAATTAATAGAAACAATGAAAGGCATCACTAAAAAAGACAGTGTCACACTGAAAGTGTCTACACCTGGAGGAAGATGTGATGTAGGTTTTATGTTAATAGATAGAATAATGGAATTAGAATGTACGGTTGATGTAATAGTGCCCTACCCCACTTATTCTATGGGGGCTATTATGGCACTATGTGGTGATTCATTAAAGGTGAGCCCAGGGGCATATTTAATGTTTCATGATTATAGTGGTGGGGGAGGGAGGTCGAAAGGGAATGAAGCGTTTAAACATACTGAGGCTTATTGTGAAGTGTTTGCATATAGATTTAATGACATTTGTCAACCATTCCTAACTAAAAACGAATGCGAAGACATTCTCCAAGGAAAGGATTTATATATAAAATGGAACACCTCTAAATTAGAAGAACGAATTAGGAGGCATTTCAAATGAAATATTTAATAGAATTACAACAAGAAGTAACTAGGATATTACATAAATTTATAGAGAACGAGCCAGAAGATAATGAGGAGTATAATAAATTACTGAAAATAAAACAAGATATAGATTATTATATAGCGTCAAAAAAAGCATCGGATAGCCAGGTATGAAGCATATAGTTAAAAACGAGGAAGACTGGCTAGAATTACGTAAACAATATATAACAGCTTCAGGAGCAGCCGTATTAGTTGGTGCCGATCCATATTCTAGTCCAGCTAAACTTCGTACGCCAGCACCATTTTTTGGGAATGCTTATACGTTTGTAGGGCAAATGTTAGAACCAATTGTTGTTAACGTAACAAATGACGTTTTAAAGCTCACAGGAGCCTCTAGGTTCGTTCTTTATGAAACCCCTGAGGGATACAAGGAGTTTTATACAGAAGGCTTTCTAGGGGCAACACCGGACGCTCACAGCGAACGCAAAATATTATTAGAATGTAAGACGACAAGACCACAAACATATTTGAAATATTCAGCTGTGCCTCCAAGTAAATATTTAATTCAATTAATAGTTCAAATGATGTGTACAGAAATAAAGGAGGGATATTTAGCAATAATGTCAACAAACCTTACACAAGCTAATGCAACATTAACATGGCCCATAACAATATTTAAAGTGTTGCCAGATGAAAGAATATGTAGTATACTAAAAATACAGGCAGAAAAATTTACAAACAATAAAACGTTTAGAGTGGATTCAAAAATTAAGCAAAAAGTGAAATTATTATTAACTTTATGTTATAAGAGGGCACATTAATGAGAAAACTTAAATTTAGAGTATGGGATAGTATAAATAAAAGATTTAATGAAGCTATTGATTATTATACATTCGATATTAAAATAACCCCCGAGTCTATTGAAGATGGATTAGTCTCTCAATATACAGGACTTACGGATAGGAACGGAACAGAAATATATGAAGGAGACATAGTAAAGTTAAGTAATGAACAAGTAGGTGAGGTTATATACGATGAAATATCAAATGCAGCATATTGTGTACATTTTACATTAGACCAGGGAAAGGAATTAGTATTAATAGATTTAGGAAAAGCTAAACATGCTTTTAAATGTGTAGTGATAGGTAATATTTTCGGAGAAAAAAATGGCAGTTAAGAATCCCAGTGCAATTGGACAAAGTATAAATCTAGCAGCAGCAGACGCTAGACAATGTGGTAGAGAATCAGACGTCACATACATATATAAACGATTTGTGTTTTGGTCTGTAATATGTGAAGCTATACAAAGTGCCGACATAGAAGAAATACAAGAAGTTATAGGTCTCAAAGATTTCGACGATATTATTAAAAAACTAAAGGAAACATTAATATGATTGAATGTAGGCAACAAATTGCAGACATGTTAGAGGAAGTGGCTCTAGATGTTATACAAGTGTTTGACTTCGGAGCTAAGAAACATCCTGATAGTGGCACCACCCCTAATTTTTTAATGCCAGAGGGTAATAAATGTTCTTTAAAGGAGCGAGGAAGTAGTGTATTAAGACATGCTGCTAGGACGTTTATGAACCCATCTGTAAGGGATGAGGAAAGTAATTTAATCGAATTGTTGCATTTACTCTCTTCAACTGCTATAATATATATTAGGCTAAAGAGAAACATAATACATCCAGATGATGTTAAGGACTAATAAATGCAATCTAAGAAGGGGAGTATAACAGAAGCTTGTATAAATGTATTTAGTGGAATGTTAATTGCGTTTACAATATCCCAATTGGCTCACACGTATGAAGGAGAAATACAAATATATATTTGGAAAGGGTTTGAATGGAATGTAACAGCGGCAAGTAGTGCAATGATGACAATAGTTTTCACTATGGTGTCAGTGGTGAGAGGATATGCTTGGAGAAGATTTTTTAACAAATTAGGGGAACATGTATGAAACTACAAAAAAAAGAATATAACATGGAAGTGATGTCTATAGAGGATTATTTAAAATTAGCTCAAAAAGATAGTTCAGTGTTAGACAGCGCCGCTCAAAGAATGTTAAAAGCCATAGGAGACCCTGTAAAGAAAGACACTTCTAAAGACCCTAGACTAAGTAGGATATTTGGAAACAGAGTTATTAGAACATATGAAGCATTTTCTAATTTTTATGGTCTAGAAGATGTTGTGGCTAGAATAATTTCTTTCTTCCAACATGCAGCACAGAACTTGGAAGAGAGCCGTCAAATACTATATTTATTAGGCCCTGTAGGCAGTGCAAAATCTTCTCTTGTGGAATGTTTAAAATCTTTGATGGAAAAAGAGCCTATTTATATATTAGCAGACAGTGAAGGTAATGCTAGTCCCATTCATGAGAGCCCCTTAGGAATATGTGGAGACGACATTTTAAAAGACTTAAAAATAGAAGCATCTACAGTTATTCCAAGTCCTTGGGCAACTAAAAGGCTGAAAGAATATAAAGGGGATTTGTCAAAATTCAAAGTTATAAAAAGATTTCCAAATCAATTAGAACAAATAGCAATATCTAAAACAGAACCGGGAGATGAAAACAACCAAGATATATCAGCTCTTGTAGGTAAAGTTGACATACGTAAACTAGAGCATTATTCTCAAAACGACCCTGATGCTTATAGTTATTGTGGAGGACTGTGTTTAAGCAACCAAGGAATATTAGAGTTTGTAGAAATGTTTAAGGCTCCTATTAAAATGCTCCATCCATTGTTAACAGCTACACAAGAAAGAAACTATAAAGGAACAGAAGCAATACCAGCTATTCCATTTCAAGGCATTATAATTGCTCACAGTAATGAATCTGAATGGGATACGTTTAAGAACAATAAGAATAATGAAGCATTCTTAGATAGAGTTTATGCTGTCGAAGTGCCTTATTGTTTACAAATAGACGAGGAACAAAAGATTTATAAGAAGCTTCTTAATAGTAGTACCCTTAAGAATGCTCCTACAGCTCCTTATACGTTGGATTTGTTAGCACAATTTAGTGTTCTAACAAGACTGGAAGCACCAGAAAATTCTCGTATAGTCACTAAAATGAGGGTTTATAATGGAGAGAACGTTAAAGAAAAAGATTCTAATGCTAAATCATATCAGGAATATAAAGATTTAGTGACTTCTAATGAGGGCTTTTCAGGAATTAGTACACGTCTTGGATATAAAATATTAGCAGAAGTGTACAATTTTGACCAAGATGAAATAGCTGCCGACCCTGTACATCTGCTGTACGTATTAGAAAAGACAATTAATAAAAGTAGACTTCCTAAAGATGTTACAGAGAAATATTTAGAATATATAAAAGAATACCTAGTGCCTTATTATGCAGCAAAGGTGGGCAAAGACATTCAAACAGCCTATCTAGACTCTTATGATGAGTTTGGACAAAGCTTGTTTGATAGATATATAATGTTTGCCGATCATTGGGTGCAAAATAATGATTATAGAGATGTCGACACAGGTCAAATGTTCGATAGGGAGGCTCTTAATAAAGAACTAGAAAAGATTGAGAAGCCAGCAGAAATATCCAACCCTAAAGACTTTAGACATGAAGTGGTTAATTTTGCTCTGCGACAACAGGCTAAAAATAATGGAGACAATCCTAATTGGAAGTCTTATGAAAAATTAAAACGTGTCATAGAAGCAACAATGTTCAGCAAGACACAAGACCTATTACCTGTAATATCTTTCACAGGACAAGGGAATAAGTCTGAGAAGAAAAAGCATGACTCCTTTGTTAACAGAATGCAAGAGCTAGGATATACAGAACGCCAAACTAGAAGAATCACAGAATGGCATCTAAGGGTAATATCTTCATGAAAGATTTTATATTCGTAATATTATGTATAGTGTGTGGGATGATATTTGTCCCACTATTTTTTGCAGGGACACTACTAATAATACCTGCTTTAGAATGGGCGGTGGCATTAATATGAATGACGAACATAAGAGACAACGGTATAATTGTACAAGAATGATGGAAGCATTAGAATTAGCTAAAAGTTATTGCGAGTTAATGAGAAGTTGTGCTCCAGATACATCAGAGTATGCTTTAATGGCGGATGTTGAACCTGGAAACATTCAGAAGTTTATAAGTGATGCAGAATATCAACTAAGTTTAATAGGGGCTGAATGGGAAAGCATAACTCGTCCTGATAAGGAGCATTAGAATGAAATTATCCACTGACAATTTAGAATATGGAGAGGTTGAAACACTAAGTGAACACAATATTGTTGAAGTGGCACTTAGACACGGATTTGACCCAACTCTAAAAGAAGAGTTTCTCAAATGGGTGAAAGACGCTATCGAGGAACATATCGGATATAGAATGTGGGAAGAATCAATGGGAGAAGACTTATGACTATTGTAGACAAAAGAGCTTCTAAGAATAAGAGTGTGGGAAACAGACAGAAGTTTATTAAAAGATATAAATCTAGGATTAAACATTCTATAGATGGGATAACTTCTGATAAAGGTATTACAGACGTATTAAATGACAGAAAAGTTACAATAGACCAATATGAAATAGAAGAACCTAGTTTCGAATTTGATATGACAACAGGTGATAGAGATATAATATTCACGGGAAATAAATCATTACAAAAAGGAGACAAGGTGTATAGACCTCCCTCCTCAGATGAGGAAGGAACAGAAGGTAGTGATTCAGGTGAAGGATTAGATGAGTTTTCTTTTACGCTCACTAAAGAGGAGTTTTTAGAATTATACTTTAGTGACATGGCATTGCCTTCTTTTATTAAAGAAAGCTTGAAAGGTACAACAAAATATAAATTAAAACGAACAGGATATTCTAAGGAAGGTATTCCTCCTAGATTAGATTTAGTGAAGACATTGAAACAAGCTATGGCTAGAAGAAAAGCTACAGGGTCTAAAAGGTTTTTAGACGATATAGATATGAGATATAAGCATTTCACTAAAAAGCCTTTTCCCATTAGACAAGCTACAATGATTTTGCTTATGGACGTGTCTGGAAGTATGGGTGAGTTTGAAAAGATGTTGGCTAAGAAGTTCTTTCTTTTGTTATATTTATTCTTAAACAAAGTTTATAAGAATGTAGACGTAATATTTATATCACACACACAAGAAGCAAAAGAAGTGGACGAGCAGGAATTCTTTTATGGGAGAGAGACAGGATGGACAGTTGTGTCTTCAGGATTACAGAAAGTTAAAGACATAATTGATGAGCGTATAGATTTAAGCACAACAAATGTATATATTTCCCAGGCATCTGATGGAGATAATTGGGACGGAGATGAGGACCTATCAGCCTCTTTAGTTGAAGACCTTCTATCTAAAGTGCAATATTTTGCTTATATACAGACAGAAGAACATTCTAGAAGAGAAGCAAAAGAAAGACGTCATATAGAAGATATGTTAACAATATATAAAGATTTAGAAGCTAAACATAGAAATTTAAAAGCTAAGAGCGTATGTGAAGAATCAGATGTGTATCCTGTACTTCGTAGTTTATTTGAGAAGGAATAGAAATGAAAAATTTTAATGATGAGGCCCTTCAAATGATGAAAGACCTTGATGTGTATTGGGGAGGACAAGCATTAATAGATGCCTTTTCAGCTAAGCTTAGACAAGCGTATGAGAAAGGGGTTAGTGATACATTAAAAGAATTATATAAAGAAAATCAATTTAAAGTTTTATAGGAGAAAGTTATGAAAACAATTTCTATGCCAGACTTTTATACATGGGCAGAAAATATATTGAACACTTCTAGAAAGTATGGAACAGCTCAAGATGAAGTGATGAAGGCTCTTGAGGAGGCTTTTAATCAAGGCTACCATCTAGGAAAGAGAGAAGGGCAATATGTTAAAATATCTCCACCTATAGTTGAGAGTTTTAGAGGCATCTGCTAGTGAAACTGATTTGGGCCAGTGATGTGCATTTGAACTTTTTAAATGAAGCTTTTCGTTTAGAGTTTTATGAAAGCATTAAGAAGGCTCAAGGAGACGCTGTAATAATTTCTGGAGATATAGCAGGGAGTCATAATGTTGCACATATAATAACAGAAATGTCCGACGCAGTTGGAATACCTGTTTATTTCGTTCTAGGAAACCATGACTATTATGGCTCACCTATTAAAGATGTAAAGAACAGTGTGTCTCATTTAAACTATCTTCCTAAGGAAATGGTACCACTTAGTGACACTACAATACTTATAGGTGTTGATGGATGGGGTGATTGTAGAAACGGGGATTATGATAATAGTCGTATGGTGATGAGTGATTGGATACATATAAAAGATTTAAACATTCCATATATGAAAGGCAAAGAAGCTCTTAAAATAAAGCTTCAAGAATTAGCAGACAAAGACGCTTCTTTGTTAAAAAGATATGTTAAAGATGCTATTAAGAAGGGATACACAAAAATAATTATTGTAACACATGTACCTGCTTTTGAAGAGGCTAGTTTGTATGCAGGACGTAAGAGTGGGCCAGATGGGCTGCCTTTTTTCTCTTCTAAATGTCTAGGTGATAGTATACTACCTTTAGCTAAATCTGCTCCAAAGGTTGACTTTTTATGGCTTTCAGGTCATACTCACAGTAGGGCCAAATATAAGCCATGTAATAACATGACAGTTAAAGTGGCCAAAAGTGAATATTACTTGCCACAAATTGAGGAGTGCTTTAATGTCTAGAACTGAATTAATATTTGGAAAGGGGCACATAAATATGAAATCTAAATACCTCTACACCGGCTCAGAATGGAACATGCCTTTAATAGAAAAGTTGTGGGACGCCATACATAAAATAGCTATTCAATTTGGATTCGACCCATACACTCCTCAAATAGAAATCATCACTAGTGAGCAAATGCTTGATTGTTATTCTTCTGTTGCTATGCCTGTTATGTACAATCATTGGAGTTTTGGTAAGACATTCATACAGAACGAACAACAGTACAATAAAGGCACTCAGGGGCTCGCTTACGAGGTTGTAATCAACACCAACCCCTGTATAGCCTATTTAATGGAAAACAACACAGCAACGCTCCAAGCCCTTGTATTGGCACATGCTTCTGTAGGGCATTCACATTTCTTTAAAAACAATTATTTATTTAAGAAATGGACAGATGCCGACACAATTGTTCCTTATTTAAAGTTTGCTAAAAATTATATAAAATCATGTGAAGAAAAATATGGAGAAAGAAGAGTTGAACAGCTTCTAGATAGTTGCCACAGTTTGCAGAATCACAGTATAGACAAATACAAAAAACCGACATCTCTGAGCAGTGAATTAAAAAGACAAAAGAATAAACAATGGGAAAATTATTTTGAATCTACATTTAACGATATATGGAGGACAGTGCCAGATAAAGAAATAACAGAAGTACAGAGACAAAAAGACGACAGGTTCCCAGAAGAAAACATATTATATTTCATAGAAAAGAACAGTCCTATATTAGAAGATTGGGAAAAAGAAATTGTGCGCATAGTGCGTAAAGTGAGCCAATATTTTTATCCTCAAAGACAAACACAATTATTAAATGAAGGGTTTGCCACATTCACTCACCATTTAATTATGACAGAAATGCACGACCAAGGGTTAATAGATGACGGCAGCTATATAGAGTTCCTACAGAACCATACAGCTGTAGTGACACAAAGAGGATGGGAGAATAAACACTATTCAGGAATAAATGTATACGCATTAGGTTTCGCCATGTTAATGGACATTAAACGTATGTGCACATCTCCAGACGAAGAAGATAAGAGATGGTTCCCAGATGTGTGTGGTAAGCCTTGGCTAGAAACAATATTATATATAGTGGAAAACTATAGAGATGAGTCCTTCGTCCTACAGTATTTGTCTCCTAAAGTGGCTAGACATTTCCAATTGTTTTCTTTTAATATTAGTGAAGGGAAAGATTATTTAAAAGTTAATGCTACACATGATGACGAGAGTTTCTTATATATACGTAAAGCACTTTCAGAACAATACGACCTATCTAGAGCAATTCCCCAAATAGAAATAGTTGGTGTCGATTGGAAAGGGGACAGATGGCTATTTTTGGAACATAGGACTAAAAACAATCAGAGGCTTAACTATAGTTCTATGAAAAAAACTGTGAGTCATATACACAAACTATGGGGGTTTACAGTGAAGATGGAATATAAAGACCTTGATGGCAACGAGCTGGAGGATGTATAGATGAATAAAGAAGAATTAATAATAAAATCAGTGACAGGCAAGTCTTTTAATTTAGTGAGCGTATTAAAAAAGATGCGCCCTGTAGTAGAATTATGTCCAAATATAGATTGTAACAAGGGAGTTGACGAAGAGAATTTTGACACACCTTGTGCTAGATGTAAAGGTAAAGGATACATAGTTCGTCCTTTAATTGCTGTAGGGAAATATGAAGGGGACGAAAAAAGTTATGCCACTGTTGAATTAGAATTTCTAGAAGAACTAATGAGGAATTATTAAATGAGAGTGGAACGAACACGTAATTTAAATACAGAAACGGAGAGTGAGCATATGGGGAAAATACGTAGTGCTCTAAGAAGACTTTCAAGATTCTGGAAGCCAGCCTTAGCAGCTTTAGAAAGTGTTAAAAGGCCTTATACAGGTCTAGATAAGCGTACTAAATGGGAATATAAATGTAAAGAATGTCTAATTTGGACCGTTCGTAAGAATGTTCAAATTAACCATGTAGTGCCTTGTGGTACATTAAAGAGTTATGAAGATACACCTTCCTTTTTAAGTAGACTATTTTGTGAAGATGTTAAAAAGGGATATTCTATTCTATGTAAAGAATGCCATATAGGCGTTACTAAGGAGCAAAGAAAATGATTGATGATGACGATATAGAAATGTCTTTTGAAGCTTCAGGATGTTTTTTAGAATCCTTAATGAGAAGTAGAAGATATGTATCAGATGCTCTTCTAAGTAAATTAGATGAGGTGATTCTAATCGAACTAGAATTGGCCTTAATGGGAGCTAGTAAAGCCAAGAGTGAAATTCTTAAACAAAATAAACCTAACACAACAGTGAGGCCAATAAAATGAGCATGGAATTTAAACACACACATACAGATATACAAGGCAACATCACATCTAATATCTCATATGTGTTAGAAGATGATAGTGGTATATCAGAAGTGATAGAAGCATTTAGATATTTCTTATTAGCTGTTAGTTTCCAGCCAGCAACTATAGATGAATATATAGGAGGCGAATAATATGACACATCATTTGTGGGGAGACGAATTCGATTGGGAAGGCTTAGATGAAGCTGGGAATTATTTAAGAAAGAGATGTAGACAATTTGCTAGAATGGGGGTATGGATTAAAGAGAAATATGGGTCATTACGTGTTAGTACAACTTGTGCTTATTTT
>ERZ1292642.1001-Hain-H14-01um-R1-1001-length-14070-cov-7_pt1 | contig 14070 bp, 11 predicted proteins | sample MGYA00564403_ERZ1292642 | MGnify/ENA primary metagenome ERZ1292642 (study PRJEB36523, sample SAMEA6512643) | groundwater metagenome | collected 2019-01-09 | study: AquaDiva: Metagenomics assemblies of 32 groundwater samples | reverse complement strand
GGCTGCTCTGGCTGCTCTGGCTGCTCTGGCTGCTCTGGCTGCTCTGGCTGCTCTGACTGCTCTGGCTGCTCTGGCTGCTCTGGCTGCTCTGACTGCTCTGACTGCTCTGGCTGCTCTGACTGCTCTGACTTAAATTGGAAAAACAATATTAAAAACCAAGCCACCAAGAACCCTGTTTCTGGCTTCCCGAATGTTCCAATTATAAAAGACATTCATCAGAAGCTATACGAAACCTTGAAGCCAAATGGTCATTCAAACAAATTGGAAATGGGCGACTGGCATACTTGTGATACCACACATTGCAGAGCCGGATGGATTACTTTCTTAGCAGGTGAAGAAGGCAAGATATTAGAACAAAAAACATCAACACAATTTGCAGCTATGCAGATTTATAAAGCATCTTCACCGATCAGGGTTTCACCTGTTCGTTTCTTTGAATCAAATGAAGTTGCAATGTCTGATATTATCAGATGTGCTGAGGAAGAAAAACTGCTTAACTCTTAATCATTCATCTATAAACTCAAAACAATGAAATGGACACCCATCGCTAAGGCGAAATTAAAATTTGATCAGCAGTATTTAGTAGCCATGCAGAGCAACAGGCCCGCCTGCGGCTTCCTGGCAAAGTCAGAGATATTGCCTTCTGGCATCTTACACACATTCGATGTTGACGGCTTTGATACGCCGCAGATCGCCACTCACGTTGCTATCGTTACAGATCCGAACGAATGACCAATCAGACCATGACCCTCCCTGAGATCAAACAGAGGATATGGGCCTTATCAAACGGCAACTTGCAGACCATAACAATGGCTGCTTGTTCCGTTGGGGTTGATATCCCGATCACAGATGAACAAGGTGCCGAAAAAGTATTAACAGAGATAACCAGGAGAAAAAATAATATTCAAGATCCCGGATTATCTATTTTAATGTCACCAAACCAGCGCCGTAAATTACCCCCGATCAAACCAATCACGGATAGCCACGACTGGAAGCAGCGTTACCATGATGCTCATAAAATCAACTGTCAGCGGGAATATCCTAACGCATATAGGAACGGACATTACCCGGCCCTGAAGTCTAAGGACCTGCCAGATGTTACCAAGCACGGAGGATTGATCACGTTTATGGTGAACATGATCCGTTGGCACGGTGGCAATGCTATGCCCCTGAATAACGCTACCAGGGTTTCGGATAAAATTGTTACCGATGAATCGGGGGCGAAGTTTACAGAGAAGCGTTACATAAAATCGTCACGGAAAGGAGTTGCAGACGTACAGGGTACAGTACGGGGGAAAAAATTGCAACTCGATGCGAAGGTTGGCCGGGACGTGCCATCTACGTTTCAGTTGAACGAGCAACGCAGGGAGCGAAAAGCGGGCGGGATATATGAGTTTATTCATGGGCCTGATGAGTTTTTTCATGTTTTTGATCCATTGTTTTATGGATAAAGTATTATATTTGTCGGAACAATTCATTTACTGGAAGTAGAGAGCCGGAGAATGAATTTAATGGGTTAGATTTAATTCGGGGCGACAAGGTGTTTTACTCTCTACACTTGCTCGCCTCGTTTTTATTTTATGCAATACACCACTTGCCAGACTGACTTTATTACGGCAGTCAACAACGGCGATAATATTTTTCTAACAGGTAAAGCAGGTACTGGTAAATCATTTATAATCCGGGAGGCAATAGCCATGCTCCGAGAAAGTGGTAAGAAAGTTATTGCCATCGCTCCAACCGGGATCGCTGCTAATAATATAGACGGACAAACAATCCACTCGATGTTCGGACTTACTCCTTTCGGTGTTCTTTCATTTGATACCTGTAAGTTTTTAAAGTCAGGCAAAAAAGAAGTTATCCGAAAGGCTGATGTTATAATAATAGACGAGGTGTCAATGCTTCGCCCCGATATCCTTGATGCAATAAACTGGACCATGAAAAAGAACGGCCTGCCAGGGCTTAAAACAAAACAGGTAATATTTGTCGGCGATCTTGCACAGCTCCCCGCAGTACTTGACGACAATACCCGTTCAGTATTATACGAGACATACGATGGCGATCAATTTTTTTACTCCAAAATACACAAAGACTTAAACGTAAAAGAAATTGAATTAAGCGAAGTGCTCCGGCAAACAAACGAAGAGTTTATATCTCACCTGAATATTATACGCATGGGTGGAAAATCCGAATATTTTAAGCAATTTGTCAATAACGAACCCGAAGGCATTATACTGGCCCCGCATAATACAACTGTTCAGTTCTACAACGAAAAGGGGCTGGCTGCACAAAAAGGAGAAACATTTACTTTTAATGCTATCATAACCGGAACGGCTAAGCCGGAAGAATTTCAGTTTGAAAAAACGGTCAGGGTCAAAAATGGATGCAAAATAATGTACCTTGTAAACAGTCAAGATAACCCACTTAGAAACGGAACGCTTGGTATATTCGTATCGCATAACGATTGTCATTATATCCGTGTCGGTGGCGTTGACTACGCATTATCTCCTATAAATATTACAAAGAAGGTTTATGTTTATAGTCCGATTACTGACAAACTGGAATTGAAAGAGGTGGGGAGTATAGAGCAAATTCCGATAAAATTGGCTTATGCGCTATCTATACATAAATCGCAGGGGCTTACGTTTGATAGTGTAACAATAGATTTGACATTACCTTGTTTTCAAAAGGGGCAAATGTATGTTGCGCTGAGCCGGGTACGAACGCCGGAAGGATAAAGGATATTAACATCTACAAAATGAAACTATGACCCCGCCTATTATCAAAATCTCTGCTTACAAAGCATGGAAAAATCGCCCCGGCTGCAAGCCATACGACACAGACTTTTATACAGAAATGAACCGCATCAAAGACGGTTACTACAAAGTCATTGCGGATAAATACCGATCAATAACTGACAAGGAACAAAAACAAAGCTATAAAATAAACGAACTTCCATCCCTTACTATCAGCGCCGTTTGTAAGGTGTGGCGCAAAACTGACAACGTAGTAAATCACACCGGGCTTTTAAATCTTGATATTGACCAAAAGGCAAACCCGCATATAACAGATTGGGGGGCGGTCCGTGATCAGATCTTCGGCATGAAAGGAGTTGTGGCTTGTTTCCTTTCGGTGTCTGGCGAAGGTGTGACATTCGTGGTTAAGATTAATCCAGACCATCATAAAGACGCTTTCTTTTCAATCGTTGATGGAATGAAACAGCACATGGGTATTAATATTGATCCGGGCCTGCATGATGTTGTACGGTTGCGTTTTGTTTCAGACGATCCCGAAGCCAAGATCAGAACAAACTTTGACGAGATACCAATATCAGAACCCTCACAACAATACTTAGAAAATAAAAAACATTTTGGAGCCGAACAAACAATACTGGAGCCGGTTGGCGAAGCTGATAGCGAATACAATTTTAATGAGGCGGTTAAAAAAGCGCAGTCGGAGTATGACTTTAATAAAAATCAAAAATGGTCTTTTCTTGTATCGGTGGCGGGGTGTTGTAATGTTATGGGTATGGATCAGGATTATTGCAAGTCAATGGTTTTAAAATATTATCGTAGTCAAACTGAGATAAGTAACGAGAGGTTGTTAAAACCTATTATTGATGTGTACCGATTGTATAAGCATCAGCACGGATCGTTTAATATTGAAATAGCTTTTGAGAAACTTAATCATCGACTGAAAAGACATTTAATATTTGATTGGCTGCACCAGGGGAAACAGCCAAAGGGCGATGAGGTTACAAATATTTGCGAACAGTTTGAAGCAAATAAAGAACGGGTGTTAATGATGATTGATAGGGTATTTGGTGAATACCGTGAAGAATTTGGCTACAAAGATTTTCCTACTGTTCAGAAAATTCAGGTATGGCTTGCTAAACGATATTACTTTAAACTTAATTGTGTAACAGCGCAGCCGGAAATGTGTAATGTTGGCAGCAATGAATTTACAAACGTAAACCCGGATGAAATTTACCGTCAAACCAGCATGGCTAAATTCAAATATTCATTAACCGACCTGAGATCACTATTAAAATCAGACTTCGTTCATTCTTACGATCCGATACTTGATTACTTTAAATCCCTGACCTATGACGGAAAGGATCATATCTCGAAACTTGCATCATATATTAAAACAGATGATGAAGGTTTTTGGGAGAAACAATTTAAAAAATCTTTAGTACGTTCAATAGCCTGCGGACTCGGTAAAAAAGAAAACCGTATTGTTATGGTTTTATACGGCAAGAAACAGGAAACGGGTAAGACTACTTTTATCCGGTTCCTTTCTCCCTGGGGTGTTAAACAATACTTTACCGAATCGCCTATTATCGGCGGGAACCAAAAAGATACTGAGATCCGTTTCAGCGAAAACTTTATTTATAACATTGAAGAGCTTGCCGGACTGTCACGAATAGATATTAATAAACTTAAGGCTGATATAAGTAAATCTTCAATAAAGGAACGAAGGGCTTACGCTTCATTTGAGGTGTCGGCGCCGAGGCGTTGTAATTTTTGGGCCAGCACAAACCAAAAAGAATTTCTACATGATGAAGAAAATACCCGATGGCTTGTTTTTAATACCGTGTCGATAGATTGGGGTTATAAACAGAATGTTGATATTAATAAGGTTTGGGGCCAAGCGTGGTATCTTTATAACAATGGTTTCAATTACGAACTTGATGCCGAGGACCGGGCAATCAGAGAATATTTAAACGAAGATTATCGTTTCAAAAGATCGGAGGAAGAATTGATCGCCCGTTATTTTAAGCCTGCAGAATCAGGACAAGGTAAATTTATGTCGGCGACCGAGGTGGCTATGTACTTAAATAGTAAATCAGCACACCTTAAAATCAATCCTAATAATATCGGGAAAACTATGGCCGCCGTGTTCAATCTTGAATCGGTACAGGTTAAAATTAACGGTAAGAATACCAGGGGCTATTGGTTATGGGCCGGATTTACTGAGGCCGAAGGTGAAAAGCCGGAACAATTAAACGGATCAATTTGGCATCCTGTTCCTGAAATGTGACGCAAAAACCCGCAATTTTTCAAAATTGGTAACAGGCGTGTTACCTTTGATAATCAGCAAGGTAACAAGAGTAACACCTGTTTCCCTATATTAATATATTTACGATTCATTTAATAAAGGTGCTAAACCCCTGTTACTCCTGTTACTCCTGTTACTTCCTTAATACTCTATTACTTATAATACTCTTTATCCTGTTACCTCCTGTTACTGATGTTACCATTTACCTTTACTACCTATTTTATAGGTTGCGGCTTTTTGCAACCCACCCAACCTCCCCGAATCCGGGGTAATTAAAATGTCATGCAACCTACATTACACCGGTCCCTGCATGATCGTTATTGTAATGCATTCTGCACTTAATTTCCCCATCCCAACTTTTCGGCGTAGATTGCAAAATATGGCAGATGAAGCGATAATAACGCAAGAAACCGCAAAGAGAGTAATTGGCACACCATTCAAGCTGGGTAATGCTGGGCGCCCTCCGGGCATACAGAATAAGCTAAGTAAAACTGTAAAGGAAACCGTATTAGCTGTTTTTAATGAGCTGCAGGATGATCCTGATCACAATTTAGCCGCCTTCGCTAAAAAGGAACCTTTAGAGTTTTATAGAATCGCCGCCAAACTTATTCCAACCGAACTGACCGGATCAGTAAAACATATCATCAATGTAACTGACCAAGATAATGACTGAAACTGAAGTCATCATCCCCACCTCAGTTTACCTGCCATGTTACCGGCATCTGAATAATTCTGCTGCTGACCTGCACATTTTGTGGGGAGGCCGGGACTCTGGTAAGTCTCATTACATAGCACAGCGATTGATAAGGAAGTGTATGAAAGCAAAATACTTTCGTTGTATCATGGTTAAAAAAACTGGCAACTCGATAGAGGCGTCTCAATGGCAGACCGTTAAAGATATTGTTGAAGAGTGGGAATTGTCGGAGTTGTTTACATTTAAAAAATCACCACTTTCTATTGAGTGTAAAAACGGAAATAAATTTATTGCAAGAGGATGTGATGACGTTGCTAATTTAAAGTCGATTAAGGATCCTACCGATGTTTGGTATGAAGAGTTTAACCAACTTACTCAAACAGATTTTATTACAACTGCAACAACTCTCAGGAGTAATAAGGTTAATATCGAGCAATGGGCGTCGCTCAACCCGGAAGCTGATGGAGATTTTGAAGAGTTCTGGATTTATAAGATTTTTTTTAGTGAAAACGGGAGAGATATTTATCAAAACTTTACTTCCTCATGGTCTATTGATCTTCCAAATGATGAAAAATATGATTTTACTTTTACTTCAACTCATACCGTTTATCAAGACAACCCACATTGCAAAGCATCCCGAAAAGCATTTTTAGAGCAACTCGCAACACTCGACCCGTATTACTACAAAGTATTCACCTTAGGAAAGTGGGGAAATATTCAGGTCGGAGATCCTTTCTGTTTAACGTTTGATAGAAAGAAGCATGTTGGAACGACGACGCTGAATCGAAAATACGAAGTTCATTTATCACTTGACTTTAATGTGAATCCTATCACTTGCCAGGTTAGGCAATTTTATAACAATTGGTATTACGGCATCGAATCCATTAAGCTGGATAGTTCTGATATTTACAAACTATGTGATTATATCCAGCTTAAATATCGGGGTTGTTTGTTTATCGTTACCGGCGATGCAACCGGACAGAATACTTCAGCATTGGTTCAGGACGGGATTAATTATTACACGGTTATAAAATCAAAGCTAAACTTATCGGTCACACAAATAAGGGTGCCGACCGTTAATCCAAAGGTGAAAGACAACCGGGTATTGGTGAACGCTTTTTTTACTACTGTAAACTGCACCTTTGACCCGGTAAATTGTAAGGGATTAATCTTTGACTTGGAGAATGTTTCGGTAAATGATATGGGTGAGATCGATAAAGGGGACAGGTCAAATCCACGTAAGAGAGCTGACCATTTGGACGGGTTCCGGTATGACCTAAATACTTTCTTTAAGAATATTCTAAAAATGTAATAACTTAGCCCTCGGCGGGGCGGCAGATGGTGCTGGTATGTCGACCCCGCTAATTTTAAAATTATGTTAGACAATAATTGTTCCTGCTGTTTCACAGATACGCTCGCTAAGTGCGAGAATCAAATCCGTGTCAACATTATTTTACCGCCTTACGATGAGTACAGATGGGTGATTACAGATAAATTTGGGAACAAATATCAAGGTGAATTACAATCTAACGAAGAGGGTTATTACATCCCACTTTCTGAGTTACCCGATGGCTTACTGACACAATACTCAGGCGATTTTACTTTACAAATATTTCCATTAGGTGATCAATCATGTGGCCCGGTTAATTTCAAAGTTCTTGGTCAGTATGACTGCATTTCGTTTAGCATAACAGGTGGAACGTTTGAGAAAAATAATTTGGGGTGTGAGATATGAAACTATGTGCAGGCATTATATTATTCTTTGCAATCATCGTTTTAATAATTGAATTAACTCATTAACATGGCTTGCTGTGATGCAATATACAGAACCTTTGTAAACGAAGCTGTAACAACTATTCCGTTTTCAGGTGCTGTTCCGACCACGACGGTAATGTACCTGATTGAGGGCGAATGGACATTAGGTGTGGCACAGGTTGTTAAAATACTCGGTGGAAATGTTATTGTAGATCATGGTGGAGTTATGACCGGGATTGTAAAAATAATACCGTGATCGAAAAAATAATAATCATAGCTCTTATCGTTTTCGCTATTTGGTATAGCATGCAGGAGGGTGAAATATTTGGCTGGTTGGGAGCGTGGTTTGAAAGGGTGTTACCCGGTTGGATGCACAACCCTGTTTTTGCTTGTTTTATTTGTATGACCCCATGGTATGGTACGGGACTTTATTTTTTAATTCCGATTCTGCCAGAATGGATTCCCATAGTGATAGCAGCAATGGGATTGAATGGAATGGCTGGTAATTTATTTGCAAAAGAAGAAATAGAGGTAAATGTGCGCAAGGTAAAGAAACTAAAAAGAATTGACCCAGAAAAAGAGGCGCAAGATATTTACAAATGATCGACCTTTTATCACTCGGCTTTGTCTTTATCGGAACCTGCAACTGTAACGGTTCTCACAACAAAAAATATAAACGTTCTGAATATTTAATTTACTTAACCCGAACAAAATTTAAAATTAAGCGTGACGGCTCAACGATCAAAAACTACTCTCCTATTGCGGATCTGGAAAGCTACCTTCGGTCAGCGCTTCCGTTCTTATTTGCTTGAAAATAAATATCGCATTGATCCCGCCTTTTCTTTAGGCGGCGTTGATTATTACCAATTCACTAACCAGGAGGAAGTGCCAACAGGCAGGCAGTTTGCGGCTCTGATGGTTTACAATGAGATGGATATGCGTTGCGACCGGGAGTATTTGGAATTACATACTAAGGCGATGGATAAACTGCTTAGTGATCCAAAGAAAATCAGCATCGGTTATATTGCTCAGATCAATGCCAACCTAAAAGACCGGCTGAACCTTATGGTTGTTCCTGATTTTATTTACAAGTTAGCGAGTGTTGTTTTCTTTGACAAGACGGAATCGCCTTATAAGTATGACCTGGATTATAATACGGCGAAGATTAAGAAGTGGAAGGAGGCGCCGGGTACTCTGGATTTTTTTTTGCAGACTCCGTTAAAAGACTTAGTTCCTTTCTTGAAAGCGCAAGCGGACGTTTCAAGCACATTTTCAATACTGGCGGAGCAGGTCGCAGAAACACACCACAGGCTCCTTACCGATATATTGTCGGAAAAGGAATAGATGACCGAATGGCGCAGCTTTATTGGATAGCTGATAATGACCCGGTGAAGATTGAATCGTATTTGAGATTACCTTTGTGGGATTATTGGACTATCTTAGACAACAGGATTAATAGTTTTGAGAAACAGAAACAAAAGAATAGTTTTAAGAAATGATAGAAAATATAAACATAGCGCCTTTTTATGCAGGACAGAAAGTTGTCGGCAGTGGGGCACACCCGGGGAGTAGAATTTTAAAAGACCATTCGTACATAATAAGTGGTTGTGAATATAAGCCTTCAATTAACCCAATAGCGAATGGGAAACGCTTTTGGTACATAGGTATAGAAGGTCATGCTGATGGAGCTGTGTGGTTATCTCCGTCTTTAGTTGTTCCTGTTTTAGGAAGTTTTGTTTCGATAGAATTTAAAGAAGTTATCGAAAAAGAAAATATTATTACCTGCGCTAATTAAATAACGGGCTTCGGCCAATATCTAACATGGTTATGATTAATGGCAACAACCCAAACGGTTATTATAGACTTTCAGGCTGATTTTACATCGCTTGAATCCGGCATCGACTCCCTTGAAAAAATGGGCAAGGTCGACAAAGACTTAGCCGACCAATTCAGAAAAACAAATACAGAAGTAAAAAAACAGGGCGACGCTTTTGACCAGACAGGTAAAAAGGCACAAGGTCCGACACAATCCTTTGGTAAGTTGGCCGACCTGATGAAACAATTCCCAAAGTCGGGGCTGAATCGTTTTCTGTTACAGATAGGTGACGAGTTAGCGAAGGCCGGTGTTAATGCAAAAGATTTTTACAATAAACTTGACCCGAAGGATGCTGTTACGAAACAGACAACTTTACGCAATGAATTACGACAGGTAAAAGAACAGATGCAAGCAGCTGCATTGGCAGGAGGCACATTGGGAGCGGAATATCAAAAGTTAAAAAAACGTGCCGGTGAGTTAGATGATACAATACGGGACGTTGCCAATGATATTAAAAATGCCGGTTCAGATACCAGGGGGATTGATAATGTGGTAGGATCAATATCTGCACTCGCTGGAGGTTACTCAGCGGTTCAAGGTGCTGCTGCATTGTTTGGTGATGAGTCAGAAGATTTGCAGAAGGCTTTATTAAGGGTCAACTCTGCAATGGCACTCGCTACCGGGATTCAGCAGGTGAGCAATGCTCTGCAAAAGGAAGGCTCTTTGGCTCGTCTTGCTGATACCGTCGCAACAAATGGGCAGATAGCCGCTCAAAAACTTTATGCTATTGTCGTCGGTGAATCAGTAGGTGCAATGAAGCTATTTAAGATTGCTTTGGCGTCAACCGGCATAGGGCTACTGGTCACCGGGCTTGTATCGCTTATCAATAATATGGGCGGCGCAAGCAGAGCGACAAAACAATTTAAAAAAGATTTGGAGGATTTAAGAACAGCTACTGATGCTGCCAGAGATGCTATACAAAAAGAAGGCGAGATCGACTTAGCGTTGCTGGAAAAACAAGGAGCGGCTGCATCTAAGCAATCCAAATTAAAAATAGAGAATCTTAGGAAAGAGCAAGAGGCCGAGGAAGGGACGCTTTTAAAATTAGATGCCGATAGAGCAAGGGTTTTGAAAGGCTTAAAATCTAAGAATATTCAAGAGGTATTATCGGTTACTGATAAACTAAAGGCCATTGATGAGCAAGAAAAAATATCAAATAAAAACTTGCTTGATATTCGCCAGCAGCTAAGGGTTGATACAATAAAGGCTGATACGGAAGCGAACCAGGAGAAAGAAAAGCTGGATAAAGATGCGGCGGCAAAGCAAAAAGAAAGAAATGACAAAGCTCTCGAAGCTGCAAAAAAAACCCGTGCTTTAGAGTTTGAAGATTACAAAGCGGGTATCGAGGTTAAACTATTGGCATCGGAGAAAGGAAGTGCCGAAGAGTTGGATTTGCAAAAACAATTACTCAGGGCTAAATTACAAATTGACCTTGAAGGGGAAGACCTAACACTCAATCAACGCCGGTTATTAATTCAAACCTTTTTTAAGGATCGTTTGGAGTTAGAAAAAAAGTTCAACAAAGATTTGGTTGCTGCCGGTATCGAGGATCAAAAGAGTCGGGATGCTGCGATACTGGAAGACCTTAATCTGACTGAGAAAGAAAAATTGGATGTTAAGATTGAGTATTTACAGTTGACGGCAGCTCAGGAAATTATATCCGCTGAGGGTAACGCTGCGAAGATACTTGCGATTAATGCAAAATTGAACAGCGATATCACGGCAGCTAAGATTGAGTCTATTAAAAAGCAAGCTGATTTTGAAATTGCTTTATCTTCTGCTCAGGGTGGCGGGCAGAAACGGGCTTTAGATGCTGTTGCTGCAAATGAGAAACTTAAATCAGATGTAAGGATAAACGCTATTGTTCAACTCGGTCAGCGTGAGCAAACGATCATTGACCGACAGATAAAGGCAAATCGTGACGCTGCCGCCGTACAGGGTTCGGACCAACAGGCTTTGGCTTTGGAGTATGCTCAGTTGTTGGATCAAAAAGCAGCTAAGGCTGAAGAGACAGAAAAGAAAATTACAGATATAACCAAAGCAGAGAACGAAAAACGTAAAGAAGCTGATATCGTATATATCACTGCAACCATAGCAGCTTTGCAAGGCATTGCCGATGTGATTGGTAATATTCAATCCAACGAGCAGGAAAGAACAAAGAACGCTATTGATAATCGCCGAACCGAAGTAAAAGAGTTGTTAGATTCCGGTGCTATTACTGAAAAAGAGGCAAGGTTAAGGAATAGGAGAATAGATGATGAAGAAAAGAAGTCTAAACAAAAAGCAGCCAGACAAATAAAAAATCTTGCAGTGTTCCAGGCATTGCTCGCTATACCGCAGGCCTATTTAGCAGGATTGCAAACCCCTATCATTGGGGCTATTATTGGGCCGCTTTATGCAGCCATTGCAGCGGTAGAGGCTGGTATCATTGCTTCCCGACCTCTTCCATCTTTTGCTACAGGTAAGAAAGGGTCATACAGGGGGTTTGCTAATGTTGGCGAGGCCGGCGCTGAGTTAATCCAACGGGCAGACGGGTCTATGGAAGTTGCTACCCGAAGAAGCATGGTATATCTGGGTGCACGGGATAAAGTATTTACAGCATCGGAAACAAAACAGATGTTGCCGTTTGTGAATAAAGAATCAATGTCGGTAAGCAAGAGTGGGGCTGATTTTAATTATGAGAAAATGGGTCAGGCTGTAGGAAAGTATTTTAAACAATCAGGAACTAATATTAATATCGACAAAGATGGTATAACAGAGTGGACAACTGATAGCCTTTCGAGAAACAACTACTTTAATAAGACTTATTCAAGTAAAGGATGATCTGGACTTTCTACCTTGACGGAATATTAATTGACGAGCCGGTAGGCTTTGCCGATATTGTATTGAAGATAAAAAGGGACGACCAGTGGCATGGAATTTTCTTTGAAGCTACAACCTCAGACCTTCAGTTTTATGGCGATGCGGCCGATTATCTGATGAATAAAAAACGAATGGAAGGGTTCGGGGCCGACGTTACTTTTAGCGCAGAGGTTGATTGCGGCGAAACACAGGAAGTATTTACCGGTAAATTAGATTTCAGGCAGTATAAAGAACGCTGTGGAAATACTTGTTTCGTAGTTGTCCCGATTGAGCAAACGGGCTGCACCATGACACTCAGAAACCGTTACGACCAGAAGGTGGACCTGTCCGAACGATTGGCCTTCGATAAACAAACGGTACTGCCAGATTACAACGGGTTAAATTTCGGGATGGAGTTAGCAGCACAGGAGGTATTGTTAGGGGACCAGGCTGAGGCTACCGAATCTGTGACGGTCGTAATAAGCGATGAGCCCGTATGGAATAACGGATTGAATAGCTTCATTGGTTATATATCTCCCGTGTTCGGCAACGTTATAAACTCTTCCCTCGGAAATTTTAACAACACCGATGTTTTCCAAATTACAGAGCCCTGGTTTAACAATAAACCGCCTTATCCTGATTTTCCGTTGGCGATAGGGACAGCTGACCTGGTTACTGAAAATACTTGCGAACTGAGTAATACCATCGCAACATTCCGGCATAAGGGAACGGTTAATATTCAGCAGTCAGGGGTCGGAGCAACGCAGTTTTTAAGGCTGAAGCTTTTCAGGCTACCCGCCGGCTTAGATGGAACAAATTCAGCCAACTGGATCCAGGAATACGATAACCATTTTTATGAACTTAATTTTGATGGCCCGGTTAATTTTGACGTATCGGGAACCGTACCGCTTACACTTGCTCCCGGTGATTTTATTTACTATGGCATTTATGTAGCCAATGGGGACAGATTTAATGTTACCTCTTTTATTTACACTCAGGATATCGAATCGTTTTTCTCCCTAACAGCTAATTCAGTCTGCCCTCCGACAAATGCTGAAGTATCTCTTATCCACGAAACAGCATCAAGAGTTGTTGAAGCAATTACAGACCGATGCCTTGTTGTCAAGTCTGATTATTACGGAAGGACAGATAGCGAACCTTACGAAGCTGCTGAAGATGGATGTGGATCTTTGAGAGTATTGACAAGTGGTTTAAGATTGCGCAACGCTGAAACGCCCAAACACTTTTTATCAGTAAAAGAAATATTCGAATCGCTTAATGCCATTGATAATATCGGAATGGGGATCGAGCAAGGCGGTGTATACGACCCGTTGAATTTAAGAATTGAGCCAGTGGAATATTTTTACCCCGATGTTGAAATTGCCCGGCACCTTCATATCCCCCGTGCCGAGTTTTCCCTGCAATCGGGTATGGTCTTTTCGGTTATAAAAATCGGGTATAAAAAGTGGGAAACAGAAAATATTAATGGGCTGGATGAATTTAACAGTAACAAAGATTTTAGAACTTCATTAAAATCTATCAATAACACTTTAGACCAGACCAGCGGTTTTGTTGCGGGAGGTTATCCAATAGAAAAAACCCGTGTTCAGAGTTTTGTAAATACCGGTGCCGCCGATACCAGTTACGATAACGATACTTTTATTATTTGCGTTCGAAGGGATTATGCAGCTTATGGAAATTATGAAGTTGAGCAAGGGAATATTGATAGTGCGGCGAATATGTATAGCCCGGCAACGGCTTATAATTGGCGAATCAGGCCGATGTATAATTTGATACGGTGGTGGAAGTCTATTGCTCAGTCTTATGTAAATTTATTAAACAC
>ERZ1292642.999-Hain-H14-01um-R1-999-length-14092-cov-5_pt1 | contig 14092 bp, 18 predicted proteins | sample MGYA00564403_ERZ1292642 | MGnify/ENA primary metagenome ERZ1292642 (study PRJEB36523, sample SAMEA6512643) | groundwater metagenome | collected 2019-01-09 | study: AquaDiva: Metagenomics assemblies of 32 groundwater samples | reverse complement strand
CCAGTGTCACGGGCCGTTCGACGTAGTCGTTCCACTCCTGGCAGTACAGCGTGCAGGCTTCGTACACGCTCAGGCCAGTTGCTTTGCCGTAGGCGTGGCGGAAATTCTCTCTGGCGAGCTTGAGTGGCCGCTCGATGTCTTCCAGGAATTGTGCCCGGAGTTCCAACTCGACTTTCTTATCGGGATCGGTGAGGGCTCTTCCCTTGGTAAAGTGTTTGCGTGCCCAGTCCTTGAGCGGGATCACGTACTCCCATGCCTTATTGCGTGCCCCGTGGCAGCGCTCACACGAGATGCCGTTATGCACCCGGCCATCCTTGCCCACGCGATGGGGGCTGTCATCTGGGCCGAGCTGATCGGGCGCAGAGTCCTGGGATAGCCCCTTGCCGTCGAAGAGCGCATTGCCAGGCAACCCATTGGGGAGTGGGAAGATGTGGCGCTCGGCATCGGGGACGAACTCGGCGCGGCGCAAGTTCCGCTTGCCAACCCCTCTGCCCTGTTCCCGGAAGGTGTCCAGGGTGAACATGCCCCAACCGCCCACGCCGTTGGCGCTCTCGGCAAAGCGCCCCTGCTGGCTGATCCCCGAGACGGGCACAAACGCGCGTAGCTCCAGGAGGCGCTTGTTGGTCTCCTTCTTGTCGATCCCCACGAGGTCGAAATACTCATCGCGATTCTGAAACTGAAGGAAGTCCCTGTAGCCGGCCCCCTCACGCTGATTCCGAATGGATATATCCCGGGCGCTCTGCACCAGCGCCCACTGGGCGTTGACGATCGGCACCTCGGTGATCAGGCACGCTCTCAGGCGATCCATCATCTCCTGGGGCAAGTAGTAGGCAGGGGCATCGACGCTGCCACCCTTGCCAACGGTGACCTTGACCGCACCCCTCGCGTAGTGCTTCTTGTCCTTGGGATCGACGCCTCCTGGCCAGTATTGCTGGATGACGCTCTCCACCACGTAAGTTTTCTTCGAGTGGAAGTAGACATCGTGGGCGGCGAACTGCTCCCACACGGTGGCAGGAAGTTTGTAGTCGCGCAAATCGATCCGCAGGAGCCTGGGGCTCACCTGTGTTGGCGTGCCCATGCTCTTGTGCCGGGAGAGCTTGTTCCAGTGGAGCTTCTGCACCAGGCGCGCCCTGGGGAGGTCCTCGTCCTTGTGGGGGAGAACCAGGTAGCGCTGATAGGGGGCATCTCCGGGAGTCAGGCGTGCGGCATCGCTATCCGCGGCCCGAACAGCGCCAACGGGATCGTAGGTGTGCAGCGGTGCCGCCACGGCGAGCAGGGCCAGAAGGTATCCGTACACGCGCATCCTCACCTCAGATTCGGGTCAACTTGAAGCGGGCGGTTTCTTTGCCGCTTTTGCCCAGGATGATCATCTGGTCCGGCTCGTCCCCGCCAGGTGGTGGCATCGGCACCCTGGGCGAACCATAGAGCGCCACCATGCGCTGGATGTCCCCCGGGCGCGGGCCATCGATCTTCAGGGAGTAGGTCGGGTCCATGAGGTTGCCACTGCCCTGGGGTGAGTGATCCAGTCCCCAGAAGTGGCCGAACTCGTGGCGAAGCACGCGCTCCAGATCGATCTTGTTGCGTGGCACTTGAGTGCCAAGCTGGATGACCCAGGGCTCGGAGGCATCGATCATGGAATGCTGCACCTTTGGCCCAGGCAGCTCGCACCATGCCAGGATCTTCGATGGCCCGTCGATTCGACCAGTAGCGATAACCAGGTCGGCATCGGTGAGTAACATCGCCTCCTCGTGGTTGACCCCACTCACCTCCGACCAGGCATTCATGGCCTGGGCCACGGCAAGGCGCAGATCAAAGCGCTCGAAGCCTGGCAGATCGCCATCCACCCACCAGCGGCACTGGAAGTTCCGTTTGGTCTGGAACTCAGCCAGGTGCATGATGGGCGGATGGCCACAGAAGTAGAGGGGCTCGCTCATGGCTGCCATGAGAAGCTCTCCAAGGATGGGCCAGTGGTAATGCTCCGGAGTGGGCACCACGGGACCGGACTGCTCGGACACGACGCCCACGATGGGCGTCATCTTGATGCTCGGGCGACTGCGAAACCAGCACATGGTTCATGCCCCCCCCGACTGCTTGTCCGTCTTCACGCCGTTGCTGGCCTTGTGAACTTCGGCTACGGTGGCGTTAACGGCATCGAGCTTCTCGGCAACGGCATCGAGCTTTTCGTTCTGGGCGGCGGTTTCCTTGACGAGCGTCTTTTTGACCTGTGAGACCTCGACGGCGGCGGCATCGAGCTTTTTGTTCTGGGCGGCGGTTTCCTTGATGAGTGTCTTTTCGACCTGTGAGGCCAGGGCGATGGCGGCCTCCGCGCGCGCGCGGTCGAAGTATTCTTTGATGATCATCACCAGGATCCCAAGAGCTGTCTGCACGGCCAGGCCAACCGCTGCCACGATGGCTATTTGCACAGGTTCTGAAAACATGGTTTGGTCCCCTGGCCGTTCTGGCTGTTTGACGGGATGTTGACTCTCACGCCTTCTGGGCGAATGTCCATGAGGCGTTCGTCACTCTTGTAGCCACGGGCGATGGCCTGGCGGAACTCCTCGCCGATGGCGTCCGAGGTGAGAATCATGGGCTTGCCCACGCACTTCCTCTTGTGGTGGCCGGCCCAGGCGTCCCAGTTGACGTACTGGGGCACTCCAGCCAGCGAGAGGTTGCGGGTGAAGTAGACGTCCTCCGTGGTCGCCTTCCTTGTGTTGAAGGGCGGGTCAGCGTAGGTGTAGTCAAACCAGGGGGGAGAGATTGCTTGGAGGCAGCGCACATCGATGAGGATCAGGCCAGTGGGCAGAGCCGCCACTTCCTCGAAGCCCATGCGCAGAGATGCTTCTTCACGGTCGTAGCTGATCAGCTTCATGTCCGGGTTGGGATGATCGCTCTGGAGCCTGGCCCAGCGGAAGATGTACGGGTTCTCTACGGGCGGCGGGCCGCAGTAGGGGGCAGCGACCACGCACGGGCCACGGTGATTCAACATGAAGTCCAGGGAGGACTCAAAGAAGGGCTTCACGCTGGGACCAGGCTGCCCGAGGTAGAGGTCCGGCTTCATGTCGGAGTCCACCATGCACACCAGATCCACCTGGTTGTCCTGAGCGTATTTCAGCACACGATTGCGCGAGATCGTCACGGGGGTGTCATCCACATCCATGTCCTCGATCTCGCCGATGCGCGGATCTTTCTTGGCCGCGAGGATGGTGCGCGTGAACCACTTCCTGATGTCCGGGTTCTCGCTGTGGCCGTAGGGGAAGTTGGCGATGAGTAGTTTCAGCTTCATGCTTGGACTCCGATTGAGGGTTCGGATCGATCACACATGCTTGCGGGCGTTCACGAAGAGCTTGCCAACCACGGCACCCGCGCCCGAGGCCAGGGTGATGATCAGTGCCGAGTTCTTGACTGCGTTACACAGGGGCGGATCAAAGGTGATGGCGCCAGGGCCGGAGGCCGCGATGTCCAGCGAGAACACCGTGGTGCCCGAGACGTCCTCGACCTTGATGTTGCCGCCCGTAGGGGCAGCCGAGTAGCTCCACGCAATCTGGCTGAGGACATTGGGCCTGTCCGTATCGGCTGCAATGGTCACCACGGCCGCGGTGGCGGCGCTGGGAAGATGGATGTTGGCGGCATCGAACGGGACCACGGCCCCGATGGTCTCCTGGAGGTTCTGCCCGTGGATCTGCACCGACTGCACCATGCTGAACCTCCCCAAGAAAAACACGTCCGGAGGTGGTTTAAGCCCCCGGACGTGCCCTCAACCGTCCCCCGCCCAGAGGACAGTTTCGCTGGACAATGCGGGACCCAGGAGTTGCACCTGGCTCCAAGGGATATGAGCCCGAGGTGGGCACTGGCCCGTCCCTCCCAAAACAATCACTGCCGTAATTCCCAGAAGAGGTGGTAGTAGAGCCACATCCAGACTGGGATCGCGATCCAGCGCAGCCAGTGGTACTTGCCCGAGAGCCACTGGCAAAGGTTCGAGATGGTCGGCCGGCCTTCCACGATGGCGCCTACATCGAAGAGGAGAACGAACAGGCCGACACACAGCAGAAGCCAGAATGCCGGCACGTGGTCGTTCATGGGCTTCTCCGCACTCTGTTCACCACTTTCCGACCTCGACCAAAAGGTCGCCGTTTGAATTGGCCGTCGTCGCGGCACTCAGGGCCATGCCTACACGCAACGCCGCGCTGGTGAGGGCCGAGAAGTCGATCGGTGCGATGCGTCCAGCCGTGGTCGCCTGGCTGGTGACCGCCGTGAGGGCGGCCACATACAGGCCTACGGTGAAGACGTTGTTGGCGCCTGCGGCGAGGTCTGTCTTGATGAGTGCCGGCCCCTCGACGACGACCCAGAAGAGGTCGTTGGCGGGCACCCCTGCCGCGGGGAGGTACTCGTCGATGGGGTAGCCGCGCTGGCCCGTGAGCGTGGTGTAGCCATCGGCGCGACCCAGGGCGTACTTGCCGTCGGTGCCCGTGATCTGGAGGTTGGCCAGGCGCTTGGGCAGGAGTGCGATGCCGGAGACATTGCGCACGCACATGCACTTGATGCGCCTGTTCGAGCGGATCTGGCGAATGCCTGTCGAGGCGGTGGAGTAGTCCACGTCCTCGAATTCCCAGACTTTGCCCTCGTGGTTGACGCCGCCGAGGTTGGCGGTGTCGATCGTGGTCCCATTATAGTAGGTTGACCCGCGCGCGAATGGCGGATTGTTATCCATGATCCGGCTCCTTTCTCAGGTGACTGGTTTCCAGCTGGTGAAGTAGCGCGGATTCATGCGAGCGTTGCCGAACATGTCGATGGAGAACCTCCAGGACTGGGCAGCGATATCGAAGTCCGGCCCCTCGGGCACGAAGAGCTGGCCCTGGAGCGAGCAGAGTTCCATGTTGTCCATGCTCCAGCCGTAGCCGAACGTGCTGGGCACGCCGTACTCGTAGGAGATGTCCACGCCGTCGAAGTTGGTCACGTCCGAGAAGCCGAGCGAGTAGAGCGAGCCCTTCTTGTCGCCCCTCTGCACCACCAGGCGTTCCTCGGCGTCGAGGGCGTTGAGGAACTGCCTGTAGAGTTCATCCGTGAGCAGGATGAGATCGAGCTGGCCCTTCTTGGACTTGTTCTTCTTGCCCTTGATGATGCCGTAGCGCAGGGCCTCCTTGCAGGTGTTGGGCCAGGTCTTGGTCGCGGCGCTCCAGGCGGTGTCCGTGTAGTCCACGATCAGCGGGGACCAGAAATCATAGTGGGCATCGCCCGTGCCGCTGGGCCACTCGACGTTGGCACCCGACAGGGTCCAGCCGCCGCCGTAGTTGCCCAGGCTGCAACTGAGACCAGCGTAGGTGGAGTTGGGGCTGGCGATGTAGCCATTGGCCGCGGCGCCCGAGTAGCCCATGATCGACTCGATGCCGTGGATTCGCTTGGAATTGCCCGTGGCATTGCCGTCGATGTAGAACTCTTCGCCGAACTGGTCATCGAGATCGTCCATGAGGTTCATGGCGATCTCGGAGTACACCTTGACGATAGCTTCGGTGTTCTTGTTCTTGAGGAGCTCCAGCTTGGTCATCGAGTCCGTGCCGGCGTAGCCACGCCAGTCGAGCTGGGCCGTCTTCCAGCGATCGCGCCGGGAGAACGAGAGCGTGTCCGAGTCCGCGTAGCCCTGCATGGGGGCACGCTTGAACTTGGCCTTCCAGTCCATGAGATCGCCGGAGTGGTTGAAACTGATCCGGCCACGCTCGCGCATCATGGCGAGGAGTTTGCGATTGCGGAGGATGTTCTCCTCCACTTGTCGGATAAACTGATGCGTAGTTGTGTTGACAATTCGGCTCCAATCTTGGGCCATGTCCTTACCCCTCCTTGACTTGTGGCGAGTGGAGTCTTAATCCACCCGCTCGTTCGAGGTAGGCGACGGCAAGCCTCAAGCCGTCCGGACTGTCCCCCAGGAGTCCGATCCCGGCATTGCAAGCCGGGCAGAGGAGCCCACGGATATCCCCCGTGGTGTGGTCGTGATCAACCAGCAACTGTTTCTTGGGTACATCGCCGCAGCAGTCGCACTTGCCGCTGCGTTCGGCAACCATCCGGTTGAAGTCAGCCAGGGTGATGCCGTACATCTTCCGAAGATGCCCGTTCCGGCTGATCTGCTTTTGTCTCTGCGGGTTCTTCTCAGTCCATCGCTTCCGAATGCGTTTGTGCTGTTCCTTCACATCAGGCCGCTGGCTCCGCAGTTTCGCCCGCTCACGAATCGTATGGTCATCCCTGTACCGCTCTCGCGCCCGCCGGTTTACGCAGTCTTTGCACCAGCAATGGAGGCCGTCCGGCGTTCGAGGTGCCTTGTTATAGCACTCCAGCGACCGATCCATATTGCAGCGAGTGCATACCTTGCCCATGCCGAGTTGTCCCCTTAGCGTCCGAGGTTCACGGTCTCGCCGCGCCGGAAGCCGCCGGCTTCCATCTGCTGAAGCATGAGGTTCTGGAGATCGCGGACCCCGTTGATGGGCGTGGGGTTGGCGGGTGCCCCGTTGGAGCCCACGGCGCCGTTGGCACCGGTCTGGGCGGCCCGCTGAGCAGAGTTGGCCAGGAAGCGATCCTTGGCCGCGTCGCCCGTGGTCTGCGCCTGCTGGCCCTGGCCCTGTTGCTTGAGCTGCGCCGTGAGGTAGGCATTCTGAGTCAAGGCGATGGCGTAGTCGTGCTGGGCCTGGGAGTTTTGTAACCCCATCTGCTGGGCGCGCTGCACCTGCCCGGCGTAATACTGCCCCAGCTCAGAGAGCGCTGGCTTGCCCGTCTGGGGGTTGAACACTACTTGCCCCTGAGCATCCCGGGCATGCAGCCACTGGGAGTTCTGCTCGATGAGCTGTGCCGCCTGGGTCTGCTCGCGATAGCCGCCGAGGTGTTGCTGGATGAGCTGCTGGGCGCGCTGATCGATGAGTTGCTCGATGCCGGGCTGGATGGCCTTCATCGGGTCCTGGGAGAAGCGTTCCAGGAAGCCCCTCTGGTGTTCGGTCCAGGCGAGGTACTTCTGCACCAGGCTGGGGTCGGCGCCGGGGAGTGCCCGCAGTTCGCCGGTATTGGGGTCGCGGGTGAGCTTGCTGGCCCAGGAAGGGTCGTACTCGGGAGCCTTCCACCACTGCTGGGTCTTGGATTGCTCTTTTGCCTGGGCCTCTTGCCGTTCGCGCATCCACGCCTGGAAGCTGTCTGCGTGGCGGACGTACTCCTGGCCGTACTGGGCCATGCGCTGGAGGTCCGAATTCTGGCGATACGCACTGGCCAGGGCAGCGATGGCGCTCTGGTCGTCAGAGAAACCCGAGGGGTCCAGGCCGTACTGGCGAAGCGAGTCGCGCAAACTGGCCTGTGCGGGTGCAGCACCCGTCGAAGAAGTGTCAATCCCGCTCGGGGTGGGTGTACTGGCTGGCGCCGGGTTCGGAACGCTCGCGACAGGGGCTGTTTGCCCTGTTTGCGTGGTATCGACAGCCGGCGCGGTGCTTCCAGGTTCCAGGGGCATGAAAAACTCCGCTGAAAACGCTCGTTGAGGGCTTACAAGAGCATCTTCGACCATTTGCCTATCACCTGTCGAGCCTCGCAAGAGTGCTTCTGGCCTGCTTTTGCACCAAAGAGATACTACACTCGCCACAACCAGCTTGCGAAGCGCGCGTGGTGTGGTTCAAGTGGCAAACTGGGCTCGATTCTTGGCCTTGAGATGGCCGATGATAGAAGGTACATAGCCCCTGGTTGGGCAAACGCGCTTTGGTTCCGCGAGGGCCGTCCCGAGGAGAGGCCGCGAACCAAGAGGGAGTGATCCCGGTCCGTCGAGAACGGGCAGTGAATCACCCTGGTGCCTGGACCTATAGTTCCGGCTGGGGAAATCGTGGAAGTGGGGAGAGCGGTACGACAAGCGGCCCCAGGGCATGTCAGCAGGGTGCTGGCCACACGACGGTGCGCGGGTGTAAGCCGGGCAGCACCGGATAAACAAGGCCCGGACAAGTACGCCGCGGCTCGTGCTTTATACGCAGAGACCATGTTGTACACGACCCCGGTTGTAGGTGAAGTTCACCTGCGCCCGGGGTCGTTGTATCCGCTCTCTTGCATTACCGCAGTGGAGTTAAAGAGAAGAGAAGATGATAACCAAGCAAGAGAGGCGAGAGCGGACGAAACGCTTCTCGGAAGATATCGAGCGGATTACAGCCGAGGCAAACGAGCTGGGGCTTCAGCTCCGTATCGGCGAGTCCTATGGTTCGCCATTCTATTGGATGTTCGACCACACTGATCGGGCACGCGATGGCCGGCTGCATGTCCTTGAATACTGGCCTGGTACAGGCTCCTTCAAGGCCACGTTCCGGAGCGGGCGTTACTACTGTTCCGGGAAGCACAACGGCCCGCGTCTCACGCCAGATGAGGCCCTCAAGGTGGCCGTCCATGTCCTGGAACACGATACCATGCCACCTGGCAGTAACCGCACCCTCTTCCCGGAGTGATCTATGAGCGAATCCGCCGAGACTGTGCTGCGTACCAAGATCCAGGAGTACCTGGCCAATTCAGAAGCGAGCATGGCCAAGCACCGAGAGTTTCTGAATCGCGCGAACGACTCTCAGATGCATCTTGCTTTCATCGATGCGCTCTGCCAGGACAGGGATCGGCTGAAGGCCAGGGTTGACCAGCTGGATGCTGAACTTTCGCAGATTCAACTGGCCTTCGCGAGCCACAGTGTTCTCCACCATGCCGAGATCCGGCGTGCAGAGGATCTGCGGCGGGCGCTGGCGGAACTGGTTGAGGCTTGCGACGACACGCCCGCCGTCAAACTGCTGACGGTGCGCAACGCGGTCTCACGAGCGCGGGATGTCCTGGAGAGGAACAAGAGGTGACTCATGAGCGCCACAGTCTTTCCAAGCTCCGATGATCCGACCTGGTGGCTCGCCGCCATTTCGGATGTCCACCGGCGGATCCCGCTCAAGGGCAACAAGATCCGCTTCCATTGGCCCCTGCCAGGCCATCTCGGCGGTGGCAATATCAACCTGCCTGCCGAGGAGTACCTTCGCCATGTCCTTGCCGTCCTGGAAGCGGCGCAACGAAGGGTGAACGAGTTGGAGGCTGCCATTGACGTAGTCATCAAGCAGCGCTGGCTCGATCGCGGCCAGGTCTGCGAGCTGCTCCAGGCGGCCCTCGATACGCAACCGGAGGAACCGAAATGAGCCCTGATGATTGCCTGAACCTTTTGACGCCACCACCGCCGGCTGCGCGACGGACCTGGCAGGAAATCCTCCTTGCCGGGCTTCCAGCCTACCTGGCGCGGCAGGAACAGGAGGCACTCGCTGCACGACGCATGAGCCAGTCTCTGCACGGCCGGACCGTCACTCTCACCTACTTCGACGAGGTCCAGAAGTGATCTACAGCCTCCGGTGCCTACTCTGCCTCGCCACCTGGTCCTCATCCGGCGAGGACGATCCCGACACCAACTGCCTGGAACTGGATGACACCATTTGCCCACTGTGCGGCCACGAAGACTTCGAGGTGATTGACCAGACCCCGCCTGAACCACTCGATTGGGACCTCTACCAATGATCACCGACGCCCACCTCAACACCCTCCGCCGCATCGCCCGGGGCTCGGATGACACCCCGCTCTCGTGGTCCGACGCGGCCGAGGCGGCGATCCAAACCATCGCCAACCTGGAGTCCGCCCTGGCCATCGAGAAACAGCTCTCCGCTGACTTCCTCGCCCAGCGTGACCAGTGGTTGCTCAAGGCCAAGCAGAACCACCCGTCTGACGCCGCACGCCTGCTGCTCATCGCCGAAGCCCGCCTCGATCTCTACCATAACCACTTCCGGGAGATCATCCCCAACCCCAAGTTGAGCGCCCGCCAGATCCAGGCTCGCCTGACCAGTCTCATCGAGTCAACAGATTCTGATCCAGAACAACCAATTCCGTACTGAATATGATCTATCTCAACGAGCATGATGCTTACGCCGCCCAGTGGCTCAGGAACCTGATGCAGGCCGGGCACATCCCGCAGGGGCTGGTCGATGGTCGGGACATTCAGGAGGTAACGGCTGATGACATCAAAGCGTACACCCAGTGCCACTTCTTCGCCGGAATCGCCGGCTGGCCCCTCGCCCTCGACCTCGCCGGCTGGCCAAGGACTCGACCTGTTTGGACAGCCTCTTGCCCCTGCCAGCCCTTCTCAGCAGCAGGCAAAGGCCAGGGCGAAGAAGACGCGCGCCACCTCTGGCCGGTTCTCGCTGCCCTCGTCCGCCAGTGTCTCCCTGACTGCATCCTTGGGGAACAGGTTGCAAGCAGTGCTGGATACCAATGGCTCGATGGAGTGCGTGCTGACCTGGAAGCGGCGGGCTACGCCTTCGGGGCTGCGGATTTGCCGGCTGCATGCGCGGGGGCGCCGCACATCCGATCCCGCCTCTTCTGGGTTGCACAGTTACGGGACTCCGTCATCTCGGGACGGCAAGGATGCAGGACCAGCGTTCGAGGCGAATCCGGCAATCGTGCCGGTACAGAGCCGCCTTCCGAGGCAGGCGGCTCTGGCGATTCACGCGACACCCAATGCCATCGACGGCGAGAATGCCAACACGCCGGAGACGTGGTACGCCCGGCAGGAGCGGAACCCGAACATGAGCAACTCCTCCTCACCGACAGCGCTCTCGGTCCTGGCGCAGATGGCCCTGCATCCGACACCGAGGTCGGACGACACGCACAACAAAAAGGGGAACAACAGCGAGTTGACAAGGACCGGAAGAGTGATACGGAGTTCGGGGGAGACGTTCGCGCTGGCCCTGTCGGACGTCTCGAAGATGGCAATTTCTGGGACGACTTCGACGTCCTCGACTACCGAGACGGCAAGCGCCGGCGTGTTGAACCCGGAATTGTCAAGATGGTTGATGGGGTTCCCGGTAGAATGGAGCATCTGCGCTCCGAAGACAATTCCGAAGGACTGACCCATGCCGAATCCGAGGAAGCCGGACCCATTCAAGCAGTGCCAGAAGTGCGGGAAGACACTTCAGAGGAAACGGTTCAAGTGGACTCTGGAGTCCATGAACGCCTTTCTACGTCGAAAATACTGCGATCAGGTGTGCATGGCAGCGGGGATGGAGGGCGTAATCAAAGTCCTCAACCCGAAGAACAGCAGGAGGCAATCGGGCAAGGCGATCAAGCGTCAGTGCGAACGCTGCGGCAAGGCGACGAAGCGACACGTCCACCACAAGGACGAGAATCCGCTCAACAACGATCCCTCCAATTTGGAGACGTTGTGCGCTTCCTGCCATCAGCTCTCGCACTCGCCCAACTGGGACGCGACAACCGGACAGTTGAAGCCCTGTCTGCACTGCTCGCAACCCGCACGCCGGAAGGGGTTGTGCTGGACACACCTGACAAGGTTGAAGCACTATGGCGATCCCTTGGGCAAGATGGGCAAGTAAGGCTCTGGCAGGATCTGGTCGCAAACGGGTTTGGGCTCGGCTGCGTCTTCCCGCTAGCTCGGAGGGTTCCCGCCCGAGTGGGCAAGCTGCGCGCCTACGGTAACGCCATCGTCCCGCAAGTAGCCGCCCTGTTCATCCGGGCATTCCTGGACCGCTAATTTGCTACAATTAAGATCCGACTTTGTGTCGAGGCGTGCGGCGTGTGCGTGATCCATCACCCGTGCGTGATCCATCATTACACGGGCGCGCCCGATAGACACAATAAGTAACTTCCCCTGCCTTTCTGCTTTCCGTTCTCTCCGTGGCCGTGCCCTTTGCCACTGCGCCTGACCCGTTTTCGATTTGGTGGAAAATTGTACAGGTGGATAGTGACTATATAGAGGTGGTCAGGTTGGGGGCCGGGGTGGGGTTGTAGCGGATGTGCTGGCTGTGCCGCACGTAGTACCATCCCAGTGCGGACCGTCAGCGAAACGGACCCGCCAGTACCGTTATATTAGGCATGCCTAAATGCATACCTTAGCGCCGCCTAATGTTGGGCTGCCGGTGCCGGGGCCTTTATGGTACGGCATGGTAGGGGCAGGTCATCCTGCCCAGAGCCTGCTCGCATCCTGCTGCGCTGCGCGGTAGCTACCGTGTGCTGTAAGTGCTGCTGTGTGCGGGGATTACAGGCGCGAGGTGGAGATTGTTGATTCTCCCTGGGGCTCGTGCTACAATGCAACTCTCGTACCGATCCGACCAGCGATCCGGCAGCGGCGCGAGCCGGGCTCGACAGTCCCAGGGACTGCAGGATTTCCTCTCTCTAATATCCGCTGTTTTTAGGCTAGCCTAACTGGCCTGACCAGTCCGGAATCTTGCGGGCCGACGTGCGGTTTTCCAGGCTGCGCACGGCCAGTTCAGGAAAAATCGAGGGCTGGCTATTGACACGATCGCAGCGAGCGGATAGGATCTCTTCACTGGCCGACAGTGCGGCCAGAAAGTCTTACGGCCGCAGCACATGCGGTGAGCCGCCCGCCCCGGCAGCAGGCAGTGGGAGTACAGAGATGGAGCAGCACACGACCGTCGAGCAGCAGGTAGCCACACTGGGTCAGCAGCGGCAGCAGCTGGTAGCTCAGCTGGCTCTCGTCGAGCAGCAACTGGCGGCCCTGACGAGCGTGCGGCCGGCTGCTACGGCCGCAGCGGTGTGGCCTGTGGCAGCCCGTGAGGCTGGCCGCATCCGGCAGGGCAACCTCCGCATCGGGGGCATCGTCAAGGTGCCCGACCTGACCGACGCGGTGCTGGGGGCCGTGAGTCCGCTCACGGCCCCCGCGTTCCACGGCATGCTCCAGCAGTGGCAGCGTGAGGACCGCCTCACGCTCCAGCTGTGCAACGATCCCCGCCTGGAGCCCAGGGCAGCGGAGGGCATCCACACGGACTGTGGGCTCCGCTACTACGTCCAGCTGCGGGCCTGATCGCCCTGACTACCCTTCACGGTGCCAATCGCTGGGCAGTGTGCCCGGCAGCCCGTGGGGGAATGAGAGTGGGCCAGCGGGTCTAGCCACCCGCCGGCCCTGTGGCCCATGCCGAAGGAGCATGAACCATGACGCAGTCTACCACGTCCCCGTCCCCCGTGTCCACCCCGGCCAACCTGACCGACGTCCCCATGTACGCCGCAGCGACGCCTGACCAGCGTCTGGCCCTGGAGGCCGACATGGTCGCCTGCCAGGAGCAGGGCGCCGACCGGGCCGAGTACCTCCACGGGCTTGCCACCTGGCCCGGCGACGCCGCCAGCTACCTCGCCAGCGTGACCGTGGACAACAGCCCCACGCCCTCACCGGATGAGCCCACCGAGCCGGACACCCAAGACAGCACACCGGCCCCGCAGGACGCTCCGGCCCCCTCCTCGACGTTGGCCCAGGCCAACGCCACCCTGGCCAAGTTCGGCGGCGAGTGTCGCCGTCAGGCGGACAGCAACTACACCCTGGCCACCCTCGCCTGGCAGTACGTCGACCAGTTCCTCGGTGCCGCCCCCGGCAAGGCCCAGCGGGCCACGGCCGTCGCTTGCCTGGCGGATGAGTACGCCCGCTGGTCCGACGAGTCGCTGTACACGGACCCCGCTACCCTCCGGCGCCGTGCCGGAGAGCGAGTCAACGCCCTGCTCCGTGGCCATGCCGTGGCCACCCTGCTGGGTGACGGCAAGGGCGTCCCCAAGGGGGACGGCACCCGCAAGGGCAAGGGCGCCGGCAAGGCCGACACCCGTATCCCGTGGTCCACACTCCGGGAGCTGTCCCCCCTCGTCACCCGGGAGGATTCCGACCACGCCGAACGCTGGAGCATCCTCCCCAGCGTCGCCACCGAAGCCCGCCAGCTGGTCCCCGAGATCGCCCTGTCCGGCCTTGCCCGCAAGGACGTGGTCGCTGCCGTCGCCAAACTCATGCTCAGCGACGCCACCCTGGAGCTGGCCGCTGCCCGGGCCAGCGGTGATAAGGACCGCATCAAGCGGGCCGAAGCGGCCGTCGAGCGGTGGGGTGGGAAGGTGGAGCGGACCACCCCGAAGCCCCCGCCCGCTCCGCCAGTGACTCCCCCGGTGGATCCCGTGGCCACCGTGAAGCAGCCCGCCACTGAGCCCGCCACGCCCCCCGCCGGCACCATCGTCCCCCCCACCGATGCCGCCACCTCCGCCACCTACCATTTTAACTTTAATAGCTTTGCAATTTGCTGGA
>ERZ1292642.500-Hain-H14-01um-R1-500-length-22427-cov-8_pt1 | contig 14104 bp, 22 predicted proteins | sample MGYA00564403_ERZ1292642 | MGnify/ENA primary metagenome ERZ1292642 (study PRJEB36523, sample SAMEA6512643) | groundwater metagenome | collected 2019-01-09 | study: AquaDiva: Metagenomics assemblies of 32 groundwater samples | reverse complement strand
CCAAAGGTACGAAACACCCGAGCGTCATATCGCTCGGCCACCAATACGGTCTCGACGTGCTCCGGCATCCACGCCTTGGTCTCCAGCAGCAGCTCCTCAGGCAGGAGCTCCCTGAGCGCCGCCAGCTTGCCCACGTCGTAGGTCGGTGAGGGGTGCTCTAGCTTCACCACCAGGTCCGGGTGCGGGAGCTCCGTGGCGCCCCGCGCCTCCAAGCGCCGCTGCAGCTCGTGCTCCTGGCGTTGGCGGATTTCGCGGTAATTGCGCTCCATCTCGGAGAGACGGGCGATATCCGACGCCAGGGCCACGTCGTCCATGTCGGTGTATTCGTTCATGGCGTCACCTCCTCTTGCTTCACCCACTCCACCGGCGGCAGCGGCCCGCCGTAGATGCGCTGGTGGAAGTCGAAAGCTAATCCCTCAAGGCTGTCCCACCATCCGTAAATCTGGTTAGCCTTCTCTGCGATTACCATAACAGCCAGCCGGTAGCACTCCAGGCGGCGCGTCACCGGGCCGGGCCGGATGTCGCTCATGGCGTCACCACCTCCGAGCCGAACAGATGCTCCTCAGTCTGCCTCAGGGTCTTGGCGCAGGTCTTGCGGAAGCGTCCGGTCAGGGGCTTCTGCCGGTACTTCACCGCCATCAGATAGAACTCCGAGTAGGGCAGCTTCTCCGCCAGCCAGCTGATCTCGTGGTCCTCGAACATGGGCAGAGGCCGGGGTCGAGGTTTCGTGCTGGTCATCATCGTGCCTCCTCTTACCTCTTGCCTCTGACGGGGGCCTTGGCCTCTGGCTGGGACTTGCGTATGCACTTCTCGCAGCGCCTCGCGAACATGGTGCCGATCAGGTCGATGCTCTTACCGCAGGTCTGGCAATTCATCTGCATAAACTTCTCCTTGCCGGTGTCGCTTGGTACAGTCTTATTATATATTTGGTGTATCTTATGGTCAACCTCCCAGGGTCACAAAAGGGAGACAAACAAATGAAGGCCCCCGAGACTCGACCTCGGGGGCCTTCTGGAGGAAAGTCCGCGGCCCTGTGGGTGAGGGCTGCGGTCAGCGGGAGAGCAGGCTACACGCCGCTCATCCGGTAGGTGTACGCCGCGCTGGGCCCGCCCGATCCGGCCATCGAGGCCACGACCAACCGGGCGATAACGCCCTGGGGGTTGTCTGCGCCGACGAAGTTCCCGTTCAAGGCGATCACCTCAATCCCGTTGGGCTGGCGATACCAATGGGTAGCCAAGTTCTTCGGTTCCACCCTCGGGATGATAATCTTCGTGAGAAGCTGGTTCTTGATCGCGCCGCCCTGGCGCGGCGTCCCGTCTGGGTTAGGCGGGAATGGCTTCATCCGCAAGTGGAATATCTCGATGCTGGCTCCGGGTCGGGAGGTATCAATCAGGGCTGGCTTGCCGGCCATGTAGGGGTAAGGCGCCAGCCCCTGGGTTTCGCCGGGCCCGGAGAAGGGATTTTCCACCATGCCGCGGTCGTTTATCTGGTTCGTCGAGCCATAGTCCTGGAACATGAAACGGATCACACTGGCATAGTCGTGCCCAGCGCCGTCGGGCTTTCGGTCCTGGTGCTGCCAGATAACCCAGGCTGTTTCATAACCGATGCGGTCGCTGGTGCCCCTGCCGTTGGCCCAGCGCCAAAGTCCCCGGTTGTGCCCGAACTCCGCCACGTCCGCGGGCTTAACCGGCAGATCTCGCGCCGGCACGGACGTCATGGCGAACTCCCAGAGGAGCTTGCCCTGCCCTGGCGCGTTTGCCGGAGGCGGCCCGTTGGCCCGCTGGAAGATCGAGAAGGGTCCGGGCGCTGCGGCCTGGGGATTAACGGGTTGGACCATCAAGACAAGACCTCAAAAGAGAATCGGCCTTGCGTATGCATGCTTTAGCCAACGAGTTAGAAAACCAACCAAGCCAAAGGAAAAAGTCACTAGATCGCAACAAACACTTAGCCGCTAAGAAGTACATCCTACCACTCCTCAGGAGTGATGTGTAGGTTGGTGGCCACCAGGCCCGGGACTTGGATCGCCCCCGCCTGCGCCTCATAGGCCTTCAGCTGTCGCTTCAGAATGATGCTGAAGGCCTTGGCGTGGGCGTGGGACATCCGCACCAGGGCTTTGGCCTCGGGCAGCATCGTCACCGGCTCGCTGCTGGGCACGAGCGTGGGAACCGGCGGTTTACTGGACCGTAAGTCCAGGGTCAGGCCCCAATCCGAGATGAAGATCGAGATGGAATCGGTGTAGATGTCAGGGATGTTTTCCAAGCAACTCCTCCATTTGCTCAAACTCTTCATGGTAACCAAAGTATGCGAATGCCCACCGGGTGAACTCGAAGTCCCAGGCGTAGTCGATGTTGGCCAGGCTCTGCTCCCGGCGGCATTCCCGGGGCAGTAGCCTGGGACCGAATAGCCAGCCCTGGCGGATGGTGTCGGCCCGCAGCAAATAGAAAAGGCCATTCTCCCGCATCCTGGGGGCCATCTGCTGCTTCTCGACGCCGGGCCTGTACTCGGGCTCGTAGTAGCCGTCCAGGTTCATCGCCCCCAGCTTATATGCCCCAATATCCACCGTCAGCAGACCGTCCACATTATCCGCCCGGTTATAGCTGAGTTTGTAGAGTGCCAACGTCTTTTCGATCCACCCCCGGCACTGCTGCAGCAAGCGCAGCGGGGACGTAGGCTGGAGCAGCACTACCCAGTCGGCTAAATACGGGTTGTCGGCCAGGGCATACTGGACCGTCTCCAGCATGTGGGCGCCATCGGCCAACGCCGCCGGCAGGTGGCACGCCTCAGCGCCCCAGGCCCGGCCAGCCTCCAGGATCGCCTCCCCGTCGGACACAACCACCACCCGGTCGATCTCCGGGATGCTACGGGCCAGCAGTATCGAGTAGGCCAGCAGCGGCCGTCCACCCAGCTCCATCAGGTTCTTGCCGGGGAGACGCTCACTGCCGGCGCGAGCGGGGATGACGGCTACTATCATAGTAGGCTCCTGCTCCAACTTCTACCGGATTCATGCCCATTGAGATGACCAATGACTCCACAACATTTAGGGTGTGGAACGCCCCATCAAAACTTTCAAGATCACCACTATCACCACCGGCACACCAGTTAAGAAACCAACGCTCCTCCTGCAGGAATTGGATATTGCGGTCTGTGGGGATTTCAACGGTTCGATTCTTACCTGGCCCCATGATTCTCACTGTACCCCGATCATGGTCCCAATCAAGCGTTCCCTTCTCTCCCAGAATCCTCACCCGCCGGTTGTAACTGCGGTCGATCAGGTCCATGTGGCAGGTGAAGCGGGTGTCTCCCATCCATCCTCGGATGTCGGCCAGGTCGTCCGAGCTGATCTGCAGGGTCTCGTCCACATGGTCAACGAAGGCGTCGGCCTGGCGCACCGGAGCCACCAACCACTGGAGGTAGTCCAGCTCGTGGCTCAGATCCAGGATGGCCCCGCCGCCCTGCTCTTTCTTGGCCATGTACCACTCGCGGTAGTCCTCGGTGGGGTGCCACTGAGGCAGGTGCTGGCCCACCTCGGCGTGGGCGTAGATCACTCGCCCAATTTCCGGCAGGTGCTCTTTGATGGCCTGGATCGCCGGGTGGAAGCGCATCGTGTAGCCGACCCGGATCTGCTTGGCGTAGTGCCGCAGCAGCTCGGCAGACTCTACGGTGTGGGCCAAGGGCTTCTCAATCAGCACCGGCAGACCCAGCTTCAGCAAGGGCAGAGCACACTCGGCATGGAGGTGGGTCGGGACTGCGACGATGGCGCCAGAAAAATAGTCGCCATGGTGGGAGGCGAAGCCGAGAGCCAATTCAACTGAGGTGTGAATCGGTCCCGTGATATTGTAACTTAGCTTTCCGAGTGCCCATAGTTGGCCTATCCGCCCCGGATCCGGCTCGACTACTCCTACAGAGGCTCCTACGCTCAGCAGGTTCTTGACGTGCCGCTGGCCGATGGATCCGCCTCCGACCACCAGGATGCGGGGTTGGTTCATGGTGCTAGTTACCATCTCTGTACCTCCATCGTTCATCGCCCGACGGGCGCCAGATGATCTCCGTCTCGTCGCCAGCGTGGGCCGCCATGTACTCCTGCAGCTCCTGGCCAACGCTGTGCCGGTTCTCCGGCGTATCCTCCAGGCCCAGCATCAGCACAATGTCCGCCAGGTTGAACACCGCGTTGCCGTCCCGGTCCAGGTACATGCCGGGCAGGACTTGCTGAAACGGCCCTTGGGGTCCCTGTAGCGGGTCGGTCATTCCCTACCTCCGCTCAGCTTCTATCTCTTCACGCCACGACCAGGATGTGGGGCTGATATTGGCTGCTCATCCCGCCATGCCATGTTGTGGTCAGAGATACCGCGCAGGGTGTCCTTGCAGATACCTTGATGCCTGGGAGGCAACATACACATTGGGTGAACCCAACGAGTTGCGAAAATCTTGAACCCGAAGATATCGAACATCCATGCTGCTGGAATGCCCTTGGCGGGTGCCTTTGAACAGATCATACAGTCCCTCCGCTCAGCTTCCATCGCATCACGTCGTGAATGATCGCAGCCACGGGAATCTCCGGCGCCCAGCCGATGGCCGCCTTGATCTTGCTCAGGTCCGGCTTCCGGTACGGCATAGTCAGGCTGCCCTGCGGCGGCTTGGTCACCTGCAGCAAAGCGACGTTGGGATTCACCTGCTCCCTCACCCGCTGCGCCAGCTCTCGGATGGTGACGGACTGGTTCGACCCCAGGTTATATACCTGGTTCCGGGGGTCGATGGCGTCGATCCTTGGGCGCGTCATCAAGGTGACCAGCGCCCTCACTACGTCCTTGACGTGGCAGAAGCATCGCACCTGGCTGCCGCCCCCGTACACCCTGATGTCCTCTCCCCGGAGGGCCAGCCCCACGAACTTGGGCAGGACGTACTCTTCAGACTGGCCCGGCCCGGTAGTGTTGAACAAACGCACCACCGTGCCGCCCTGGGCCAGCACCAGGTGCTCCGCAGCGATCTTGGAGGCGGCGTAGCACCAGCGCCGCTCCCGGGAAGGCCCCAGCACCAGGCTGGAGGTGTCCTCGTTGAACTGCTCGTTGGTGCAGAGGCCGTACACCTCGGAGGTGGAAGTGAACAACAGGCGAGCTTTGGGCGAGTAGCGCCCGGCGGCGTCCAACACGTTCTGGGTCCCGGCCACGTTCACCGCTACCGTGTGGTAGGGGTCGGCCACCACCTGGTCCGGGCCGACGCCGGCCGCCAGGTGAACCACCGCGTCGAACCGAAACTGTTCGAACAGGCTGTGCAATGCCCCTCGGTTCAGCACGTCAATGGGATGGTGCTCGGCGGGAACGTTTTGGGGCAGATCCGGGCTGCGGACGTCTACACCATGCGCCAAGTGCCCGCCGAAGACCAACGCCCGCACCAGGTGCGTCCCGATGAAGCCGCTGCTGCCGGTGACGAGGAATCTCATCTCAATCTGAACGGATGATAGGAATATTTGTCCGGGTCGCGCATCCCATCCTCAACAAGTTGATATGCCTTCATTCCATTCAGATACACTTCCTCGTGTTTGTTGGTTGACTGGATTGCCCTCCAGCAATAAACGCAGTAAAAGTTGCCACCGTTTTCTATCCTCGATACATCGGCAAAATGAACCCCACTAGAGCAGCCATTCCAGAAATGATCCAGAAAACGGAAGGAGAACTGCTGCCACGTCAATCTTAGATTCATGCTTCCTCCTCAGTACCTAATCCGCTTCTGGATCGGCGGCAGCTCCATGGTGGCCAGCAGCTCCGCGATCTTCTCCCCGGCGCCGCCGTTGCCGAAGGGCTGCTCCGGCGGGTAGCGGCCGCCGAGTTGGAAGGCGATGGCAGTCTGGACGGTCTTTCGCGTGACCTCGGGCACCGGCAGCACGTTGGCGCTGCAGACCCGAGCTTGTTGGCGAATACCCACGTCCACCACCGGTGTGCCGAAATAGCAGGCTTCCCGTATCCCTGCGCTGGAGTTGCCGACCATGACTGCGGCGTTGGCCATGAGACGGATGAAGTCGGTGTGGGGGAGGGAGAACTCGCAGGCAGTGCCGGTATCGTTCAAGGCATGGTGGACGGCGTCACTTCCCGGGTCGTGGTTAGGGGCCGCCACCGTCAGCCCGTAGCCGCGATCAATCAGCGGATGACAAGCTCCCAGGATCGCCATCATGTGAGCGTAGTTCCCCGCGTCCGAGATCGTCGTCACCGGGTTGTAGCTCACCAGGATGTACGGCTGCGCTGGTGGCTCGCCCACGTCCACCCGCAGCAGCAGGTCGGTGGCCGGGCAGCCCACGTTGAAGATGTAGGCCGGGTCCTCGCCCATGCGCTCGATGCGGTTCGCTGAATCCACGTTCGCTGGGAAGTGTATGTGGGCCAGCTTGGTAATCGCGTGGCGCATGGACTCATCGATGCCCCCCGACACCTCGCCTCCCTGGATGTGGGCCAGGTGGACGTTGGACAGCGCAGCGGCCACCGCGACCGCCAGGGACTCGTAGCGGTCGGTGACCGAGATCACGATGTCGGGTCGGTCCTGTTCGATGTTCAAACCGAGCGTCTCGACGTATTCGCCCGTCAACCGGGCCATCGACCACCCTGTGGGCCTGCTGATGCGTATCTCCACGTCGGGGACGAGGGATGCCGGTCTCGGTTCATGAGAAGCTGGCCCCATCAGTACCAGCTGCAGCTTCAAGTCCTTCCGCCTCTGGATCGCCTCACAGACGGTCAGGGCGCGGGACCAAGTGGCGCGAGAATCCACGGCGACAAGGATGGTCCTCATGCCCGCGTCCCCCTGGGGGTGTCCCAGCGGGCATCTTTGCAGCGCGGGCAGATCACAGGCCGCCGCCCCGCCAGCCGGGGCACCCATTCGTGTCCGCACCGCTCGCACCTAAAGCCTTTGACCAGTATCTCTCCCATACGTGCAGAGTATACCTATAGCGTTGCACCTGTCAATGTAGGCTGGTACAATGCGGACGAGCTGCTGCAGGCATCGGAGGAGAAGCGATGGAAACAATCCGGCTAGGCCCGCTGCGCATAACCCCGACCTCCAAGCCGGTGTACATCTTTGAGGCTGGCATAAATCACAATGGGAATGCGCTCATGGCTCGGCAGTTGGCGTTCTCCGCCAAAGAGGCCGGTGCTCAGGTCGTGAAGTTCCAGCTCCACCTGCCGGCCCAGGAGATGCTGCCAGGGCACCCCTTATGGGACGTCCTTAGCGAGACCGCCCTGGACATCCATCAGATGGCCGAACTCAAACGTCAGGCCGAAGACCTAGGCCTGGTGTTCCTCTGTACCCCATTCTGCCGGGAGGCCGCGGACCAGCTGGAATCCATCGGTGTGGTCGGCTATAAAATGGGCAGCGGCGAGCTGAATAACCTCCCCCTCCAGGTGCATGTATCCCGGAAGGGCAAACCAATGATCGTGAGCACTGGGATGAGCGTCTATGAGGAAGTCGTGACCACTGCAGCTTACATCGCCGCGAACAACCAACAGTTGGTGCTGATGAACTGCGCCTCGACCTATCCCGCCACCCCGATACAGTCGCGGCTCAAGCGCATCGACCTCCTCCAACGCATCGGCTTCATGGTCGGCCAGTCCGACCACACGCCGACGATCAGCACCTGCCTCGGGGCCATTGCCCGGGGCGCGGTGATCATCGAGAAGCACGTCACCCTGGACAAGGGCATGAAGGGCCCGGACCACGCGGCGTCGATAACCCCGGGCGAGTTCGGGCAGATGGTGCGCATGGGCAACGAAGTCTGGGAGGGGCTGCAGGCCACGGATGCGGACTTGGGTGGGATTCTGGAGGGAGAGCGGCCGGTGCGGGCCTGGGCCAACCACTGCCTTGTGGCTCGGCGGGACCTAACCGTGGGGCATGTACTGGCCTGGGACGACCTGGACACCCGGCGGCCGGGCAGCGAAGGGATTCCAGCGGCGATGATCGGTGAGATGATCGGGTTGGCTTCGAGAGGCCCACTGCGGGCAGGACAACCGGTGCCATTGGACCCTTAGTATAGCGAGGCTAAAATGTTAAGCGATGCCGAATATAAGCTCTTAACAGGGCTGCAACCACATGAAAAGCCGCATCATCATCTGTGCCCCATGTGCGGGATGGCCTGGCTGCATGTTAATTACCCTAGGTACTATCCCAATTTTCACGAGCATACGTGTTACAAGGTCTCTGATGGTGCTTATCCTAGCTTGATGTGTCATGGGTGCCGAGGCAACCTGGTCTAACCTGATCGGGAATAGGGAGGAAGTATGCCTAAGACTGAGAAGCAACTTCTGCGCCGGAAAGCCAAGGCCCGAGCCGTGGGGTTAAGCCCCCAGCACGCATTGGGACACTTGCCAGGGACACGGATGTACCCGGGGCAGGCGCCCCGGCTCACCCAGGTGTCGGACGCCATCAGCGCATACGTCGCGACGGTGGTCCGGCCATGACCGCAGAAGTAATGCGTGTCTACGTCGCCGCTCGCCGCAAACGCCGGCGGGCCGAACGCCTCTGTCCTATGTGTGGGAGAGCGCCAGACTCCGATCACATCACCTGCCCGACCTGTTTGGCGAAGCAAGGAGAAGCCCAGCGCCGATACCGCCGACGGCGGACCGCACAATTGGCCTAACCCCTGCCGAACAGCGATCCCTTGACCTCGGCGATCTCCCGGCGCACCGACTCCGCCGCCTCCTGAATCCGGTCCAGCTTCTTGAACGCCTCCTGTTGGCCTTGCACCAGGGTTTTCAGGCTGGTGTCCATTGATGCCAGCAGGTCGTTGCTGATCTTTTGGCTTCCCTCTCCTGCCAACCTCTTGTCCCCACTCTCGCCGCTGGGCTCAGCAGCGCTGACGGAGACGCGCATGCGTTTGGCGATTCGCCATCCCACGATCACGGCAGCAACGGCTCCTCCCGCAAGGCCCAGAACCTTCTCGTCAAACCAGTTGATTGTTGCCAACGCTACGTCGCCTCTTCCAGACTGTATACCGCGCTGAAGGCCAGCCCCATACCCGCGAAGTTGCCCGGCGCCATCTCGTATTCCCCGGCGGTGATGTAGTAGTCCCGGCCAGTGCTAATCTTCAGCCCAGTAGATGTTACCCGGATGCGGTCATTGATGCCCCGCACCAGCAGCTGCTCCACCAGCAAGGTGTCGGACCCGACGACGGACAGCTTGGTGAAATCGGCCTTCCCGGTGCTGTAGAAGGTTGCCAGGTTCACCGAGCGGTCAACCGCGCTCGGCACTTTGTCTGTGAAGAGTAAATCAACTGCCGAGGCCCGACGGCCAAAGGCGGCGATGGAGTCAGCGATGGACGCTGTGGAGGTCCACGGAAGGTCATTGAGTGGTCGGCCCGCCACGTGCAGCGTGGCATTGGTGTCTTCATACCCAGCGGTAGTCATGAGCTCGGCCCGTTTAATGTTGACGCTTTCCACGCCAGTCATGTTTGCGATGCGCAGCCTTAAAGCGGATGCTCCCAGCGGTTGCCCAGTGATCGTCACTTGTGTGTTGGCATAACTGGTGCCGGTGGCGGCACCCACTGCCGCCGACCCTTCGGAAGAGTTCGCGAGGATATTGGGGATGAAGATGAGAGAAGTTGGCGCCGGACTGAGAGGGATGGTGAGGATTAACGTAGTCCCCACAGTGATGGTCGGGAGGACATTGACAGCGACGGTGCCAAGGACAATCGCAGTGGTCTCGTCCCGGCCGTGGACTGTTGCCGCCCCGGCGTTGATGATGTTCCGGGCCGAGAATGCGTGGTCCCAGGCCTGGAACGCCACGTTGAAGTGGTAGAGATGAGTGCTGCCGGCGTTGTGGTCCATGGCGTGGAAGGCGACGTCGCCGTCCTGGTCGATGAATATTTTGCCGCGGAACTCCTGCGCCTCCAGCTCGGTAATGGCCGCTCGCGCGGTTTTGCCATAGGTCCAATAATCCGTAAATGTGGAGCCCTCCTCGCTCAGTTTGCGCCGGGTCGAGCCCCAACTGGCTTCGTCCAGGACAGCGGCAATGGCCCCGACGGTGGTCCCGATTACCTTCACGATGGGACGATTCCCAGAAGATGTATTGAATCCACCGGTAGCTCCCGTGACACTGTTGGGGTAGGAGACAAACTTTCGGCTCAGCTCCTCCATGCCGTCCACCACAAACAGGGTAGCGCGAATCGCGTCCGGCGTTGCCTGGGGGCTGATGCGCTCGATGCGCCCCCGGAACAGGTTGTAGGTGGACGTGTTAAAGATGACCCGGGTCAGCACCTCCTTGCCCACGCGGATGTGGGTGCTGCCCCACTTGGAGGCAGCGTTCAGGGGGTTGTAGTCGGCGTTGGGGTCCTTCAGCTCGATGGTAGCCGTGCCGATGGGCGTCTCCGCCTGCTCGGCCTCCCGGCCCCGGCGCCAGGACAGGCGCATACAGTCGGTGCTGATGTCCTCGGTGCTGGTGAAGGCGCCGTCGGCGTTCAAGTCGATGAATATGCCGATGCTCGGGACGGTGTTGGCGGTGAGCTCGTTGGCCACATTGAAGGTGGAGATGCGCAAAGACGAGGTGGAACCGTTCACGAAGGTGCCCACCGCCATGACGTTGCCGGAGACGTGGGCAAACGTAGGGCCACGGCCCAGACTGGCGTTGGTTATGGTGCCGACGGTGGTGAGAGTGCCATTAACGTCGGATACGAAGGTGCGGAGCTGCGATGGCGAGGCGTCGTCCACCAGCAAGATCAGGGAACGGGACCCCAAGTAAGCCAGTTGGGAGAAAGCTGGAATGGAGGTGGCGCCCATCCTGGTCGAGTGCCCGGTGGTGAGAACGCCGGTGGCGTCCATCAAAGCGGTCTTGAGCAGCCAGTCTCCGCTGGAGTTGTCGTGGTTGAAGGCCACAATTCCGTTGCCGGAATCCAGGGTAAGAATGTGGGACGCAACAAAGGTGCCGCCATGACTGCTCTGGTCTTCGGAAGGGAGGCCGGAAAACAGGCCGCCGACGGTCATGGTGTGGGATTCAATCCCGCCAACGCTGGCGCCCCCGGCGTAGGGGTTGATGATGTGCGAGGTGCGAACGAAAGCGGAATGCTTGGCCCCGGAGCCGCTGGGGGTGGCCAGCTGCTTGGGGCCGTCAAGGGGGATGGTGATCGCCCCACCGGTGGTGATGCTGAAGCTAACCCCGTATTCCCGGACGCTGATGCCGCTGATCAGGAAACCATACGAGGCCAAGTAGACGTTGCCCTCCACACGGGACAGGGTACCGACGCCGGAGACATCGGTGTCAGTCTGCAGAGAGGCGGTTTGCACGAAAGTGAGGCCGCCGGCGGGGGTAACCACATAGGTGCTGATCTTGGCGGCATCCCCAGCGGTGTTATCCCGGTCCGTCCATGCCACGATCACCACGCCGGGGGGGTCGGTGGCGATGGCGTCGAGGGTTGCCTGCCCAACGTTGGCCATGGAACTGAGCTGGGCCTGGGTGATGACGGTGGGCGAAACGACCCCGGCGGTGGAGATCGAGTAAGTGCCCAGAACGATCTGGGGGGCACCATCGGAGCTGCTGATCTCCAGGGCGGAGACGCCGACGAACATCGTGGTGCCGGCGCCACGGACCAGCCGAAACGATTGATTGCTCGGCACAAAGCCAGTATAGGTCAGGAACTGGCTGTCCAGAAGGGCGGTGCTGCCGAAATCGCCGACCGCCATTAGAGGGTCAGACCCCCGATGCGCCGCTCTTCCTGGAGGTAGCGCCCGATCTTCCGGGCGAAGCCCCGGGCCTCGGACTCGCTGCCCATGAAGGGGCCGGTCAGGTTGACCGTAGTGTTGGAGTCCCCGCCGGAGCTGCCGCGGGAGATGGTCTCCCCGCCGTGGACCATGGCCAGCACCCCCTGGGTGGAGGGACCCGGAATCCGGTGCTGCTGGCCGGTGCCCATCTGGTGGCTCATCACGGCGGCGATGGCCCCGCCGATGATGGCCCCCGCCGCGATGGCCAGCGCCACGCCGACAATGGGTATGCCAGCCACGCTGCCCATGGCGGCGATGATCGCCCTGGTCCGCTCCGCCCTGGCCACCGCCAGGATCAGGGGGATCATTCGAGCCAGCCCGCCAGCCAGGGCCGACAGGGCCCCCACGGTGCTAATGATGGTGGTGACGTTCTTCTCCTGCTCTTCGTTGAGGAATCCGAACTGGGCTCCCAGCCGGGCCACCGAGCTCGCCACGGTCAGGGCGGTCGCCCCGAAGAGCAGCAAGGTACGAGAGTAACTAGCTAGGGAGTTCTTGTGTTGTTCCGCAGCTTCTTTGACCTTTTTATGCGCCTCGGCCTGCTTGTCCAGCTTTGTGTTGATTGCGTCAAGTTTCTCTGATATCTCGTCCCGCAGCCGGAAAAGCAGCACCACCTCTGGGCTGGATGCGCTGGTCATACTCTAAAACTCCAGGCTCCCGCCGTGCTCGGCCACCTGCTTTACCTGCTTGTACAGGATCAGCAACTGCAGCCGGTCCAGGTCGGTGTTGTCGATCTGGTCGAAGCTCCAGCCCGTCAGGTCGGCGATGTAGGCGTCGCTGAACTCGTCGGGGAACGGCCGTCGGCCTCTTGACTTGAGGGCAAGGAAGAGGCGCTGAGTAACATCTCGATATTTTTCAAGAGCAAAGGGGCGTAAAGTTTCACCATTCTATCCCCGGCTATTTGGTAGTGGGGCGCTGGCACCTCGTTATGCAGGGTGGCCTCGTTGATCTCGCCGTAGGACCAACCGGTGGTGCATTTGAGCACCAGGGCGTCCATCCGCTGGGCCAGGTCCGCCACCATCTCCGGGTTGCCCACGTCAGGCTTCAGCAAAAGCTGAGTCTTCAGGGCGATGTCGCTGAACTCCCGGTCCAGGCCGACCGAGAGCACCGACCGAATATCCCACCAGTCGCCGGTATCAAAGCTCAGGCGCTCGCTCTTGAACCGGGGAGCGGGGCTGGGTGAAGGCTGGGTCACAAAGTCCCTCCTGAAGGCTGTGCGGGGCGCCCAGGGCCTGCCACGAAGGCCCTAGGTGAAGGTTGAATAAGCAACCACGCCGTCAACTTGTCCGCCGGCGCGGAAGCTCACCGCGGCGCCCACCCTGGCCGGGGCGGTGTAGGTCCGAATCCAGCAGCTGCCGGTGATCCGGCGGTTGGGCGGCGTCTGGCCCGAGGAGTTGCCTGTGGGTCCGTATACGAAGGTGGTGGCGGTGGTCATGCCCAGGAGGTTAGTAAGCACCACGTCCGGCCCGGTGCTGGCGGTCTTTTCGTAGAGGCCCTCCAGGTCGAAACGCCCCATGAACAGGGACGCCACAAAACGGTGCCCGCTGTCGCCCAACCGGGTCACGTCCACCAGCTCCCGCTCGCCGGGCAAGCCGTCAATGGCAGTCAGGTGGCTGCTCAGATCTCGGGTGGTGGTGCCGTCGCTGTCCACGACGGAGAAGAAGGCCGGCCTTGATTCATAGGGCATCGGAGTTACCTCGCTCTAGCTAAACAAACCTACTACCCTGGCGCCCATCTGATCTACCACCCGCTGTACCTCGCCGCTCTGCGCCTCCAGGGTGCGGATGTGGTAGGGGTTTGGTTTCGTGCCGGGATGGTTAACCTCTTTCCTGAACACGTCCCCGGAAGGTCCTACCCAGTGGAGGAAGTTGGCAATCCGGGCCCTGATCTTGTGGGGCGGGGTGCCCCCGCGGACGAAGGCGCCGTAGAAGTGGCCGCCGTAGACCGCCGGCGTCTTGGCCGGTTGTAATATTACCAGGCTCTGGTCCTCGGTCCCGCTGCCCGTCAGCTCGAAGAAGGTGCTGCGGGCCAGCTTCCCCGAGACCTGGGGCGTCGCGTCCGCCAGCGGGCCGGTGCCCTTGGCCGGGACGAAGACCCGTCCGATCTCCCGCAGGCCGTCGTTGAGCACGATCTTGATCTCGGTGCTGCCCGCGCGGTTCATCTTGTCCTGCAACTCCTGCAGGCCCTGGAACTCGAAGCTGAACTCGGTAGGCATCTCTAAGGCTCCAATCGTCCGGGGTCGTAGGTCTCCACCACGCTGACCACCACCGTCTGCAACCCGTAGTGGGGGAAGTCCGCGGTCGGCATCACCGGCGGCCCCAGGGGCCGGACCTGGGCCCGATAGACTCCGGTGGAGTTGTTCAGGGCCGGCCACTTGGCAATTG
>ERZ1292642.736-Hain-H14-01um-R1-736-length-17260-cov-9_pt1 | contig 14112 bp, 19 predicted proteins | sample MGYA00564403_ERZ1292642 | MGnify/ENA primary metagenome ERZ1292642 (study PRJEB36523, sample SAMEA6512643) | groundwater metagenome | collected 2019-01-09 | study: AquaDiva: Metagenomics assemblies of 32 groundwater samples | reverse complement strand
CGTGTGCGTTTCTCGGTACGAAGAACAACTGGAACGAACGCGGGCGCACGACAAACCATTGCGGGGTAGGGAAGAACCCGCGCGTCGCCGCCAAGCGCGCCCTCGCGAAGCTCGGGAAGAGGATCGGTGGGCGCTCCGGCGCTTTCGCGGGGCTAGACGGCTGATGCACAACCGCTGCACCCGCACGAACGAGGAGTGGGGCAACGTCCTCACCGCTTGGGCGCGGCGCGGGATGCGCGGCGACCGCTACGTCGAGGCGTCGCGCGCGACCGACGCCGGGCGCCGGCCTGAGTTGGGCGCGCTCTCGCCCACCGCGGTGGGGCTGCTCACCTCCGTCGTGAGCGAGATCGAGGTGCGTTCGGCGTACTCTCCGCCACAGAAGATCCGCGTGGCCGACCTGGTCGGCGGTCCCGCCGGTCCGCCGAACCCCTACGTGCGGCTCACCCGGCCCACGGTGATCCTGCGAGGCCCCGGCGTCGGGACGCAGGTGGTCGCGCCGGGCGGCGAGGCGTCCCCGGACGAATGGCGCCGCAACCTCGCGGTCGCGGGCGTCGCGCTCGCGCTCGCCGTGGTCGGGGCCGGTGCGGTCGCGTTTGGTCTGGGGGCTGCGCACGGGAGGCGGAGGGCGCGCCGGACGTCGTAGGACGACGGTGAAGGAGATCGCCCTGTACTGGACGTGCCGCCGATGCCACCGGGAGGTGTTCGTGGAGCCGCTGAGGGTGAACGAGAAGAGGAAACACTTCGACGTGCGGTGCCCCCTGTGCGACTCGCTCGTGCGGTTCTTCATTCCGTCGCCGTGGATCGTAGGCAGCGGCCTCAAGATGAGCGACGATGATCCGGCGGAGGTCCACTAGATGATCGTCGTCCACGATGCCCGGCGTCTTGCGGTCGGGGAGATCATCACGTGCACGTGAGGATCGAGAACCGGACGGAGGTCGTGCTGCCTCGCCGCGCGGTGCCAAACCCGACGCCGAACCTGAACCCAGGCGGTGACTGCGGGCCATGCGTGCTGGCCGGCGTGCTCGGGCTCTCCTCGCCTCAGGCGGTCTACGACGAGCACTTCGGCAGCAAACCATGCTCGATTGGCTACGGCGAGATGCAGAGGATCCTCCGCGTTGAGAACGGGCGGCGCCTCGACCGCATCATTGAGCATCCGCCCACGTGGCTCGGGAGCGACGGGGAGTACACCGCGTGGCTCGGGGCGTTTGGTTGGGCGGCGTGGCGGATGGCCGAGCCGTGGTTCCGCCACCTACAGATGGCGGTCGACGCGGGCTACTACGGACTGGCGCAGGTGGATTCCACGAAGACCGGCGGCGACGCCCAGGGCGGCCCGGACCACTGGGTGATGCTCTGCGGCGCGCGTTCGTGGGTCGAGTGGACGGACCGCCCGGAGGGTCGCAGCAGCGGGAAGCCGGTGCAGCAGGTCCTGGTGTCGTGCTCGGCGCGGTCGACGCCCGACGAGGAGTGGGTGTGTGTGCGGGAGTTCTTGCGCGAGCGCGGTGGGTTCAGCACCATCTACGCGAGGCCAACGACATGAGCTACACCGACAAGAAATACTGGGAGGCCGAGGTCGCGCGGAGGCTGGGCAAGAAGAGGCCCCGGCTCAAGCAGGACTACGCGACACGCGAGGAGGCCGTTGCTGCCGTCGAGACGGAGCTAGGTGAGCGCACGACGCGTCGTGAGGAGCGCGGCGACGGAGTGCGCTGGTTCGACGAGGACGGCCGGAAGATCGCCCGCGTGACTGACATCCGCGGGCCGTTTCCAATCGACGTGTTGCCGGCGTTCGATGATCTTGGCTCCACACCGAAGGGTCAGTCCCGGCGGTACCTCATCTGGGTCGAATCCGCCGAGATGTGGACGCCGTTGGCAACAGCGCGCCTGTTCGGCAGCCTCACGAAGTCGCAGGCGGACGCGATCGTGGCGGACATCCGCAAGGGAGCATCGAGTTATTTCCCCGGCGTGAAGAAGACCGCGCGGATTCGCGTGCTCACCGACGACAAGAGGCTCGACTTGTACAGCGGGGAGGAGTTGGGAGCCGTGCGCGTCGGCGGCGAGACGCCCGGCTCTGAAATCACGCCGGACAGCGTGTCCGGCCTGATGCGCGCGCTGAACGCGACGTTCCGGCCAGCAACAAGAAGTTGGATGCTCCGCAACCTGGTGATCTTCGCCCAGGGTCCGGACCGCGAGATGTGGGCGCATTCCGGCACGCCGGAGGAGAAGTGGTTCAGGCGTGACAAGGACGGCGATATCAGCCTTGGCACCCGCGGTGGTGGGCGCGTCGAGAACGTTCGCGCGTCGGTAATCGACCGCATCGGCGCCATGTACGCCGCGTTCGAGTCGGCCGGAATCGGGCACAAGGCGCTGCCGACGCTGGAGGTGGCCTACGGTTGGGGCAATCCGTACAATAGCGAGAAGGTCAACCGGTCTCTGCAAGACGAGGCGCGAGCGCTCATCCGCCGGGTCGCTGGCGAGGCGGATGCGGACGACGTGCTGTCCGATTTCGGCGTCGCTCCGAAGGAGCCTTCGATCTGGATGTACAACTACGTGACAGGCTACTGGCAAGCCGAGTTCACAGGAGTTTCGGCCCAAGAGAGGTTGCGCTACTTTCCAGACGATCCGGGGCGCCGACTCTGTTGTGCAACGGTGAGTGCGCAGAAGCCGAGGAAGCCTCCTCCAGACAATCAAATCCCCCGGGTCGAGCGCAGCCTTGGTGCCACTACCGACGCCGGCCCGACCTACCTGCCGATGTCCGAGCGAACGAAGAATGCCGTGCTGCGCGCGGCGGCGGACCCGGGCGCGGTCCTGCCCTACGCCGCGACCGCGCCGAAGTCCGACGTCAAGCCGTGGCCGGGGGAGGTCCGCACCGAGGCGGACTACGAGGCCCGGAGCGCCTACTACCGCGAGCAGCAGCAGTCGCCGCCGCGGGTGCCGGAGTTCCCGGTTGGCGCGCTCCGGATCGGGCGCGACGGCGTCAAGGTCGAGGAGCTGCGGAGCTTCCGGCCGGATGAACTGGTACCGTCCGAGGACGAGAAGCGCGGTCCGGTCGTCGATAAGTACGTCCGCTGGGTCGAGTCCGGGAGCGCGGTGCCTCCGCTGACGGTACTGGAGGTGCTGCCTCACGGTATGGGCGGCGGTACGGTCGCGGACTGGCAGAACGCCGGGCGCCCGGTCGTCTACCAGGTGAGCGACGGCCACCACCGGATCGCGGCGCTCAAGAAGGCGAAGAAGGGCAAGCGCGCCCGCGTGCTGGCGTGGGTCGGGGTCTCCGCGGTCAAGATCCTGGAGCGCACCGACGGGGAGCTTGTTCCTCACCCGGTGGGCGTGTCGCTGGCGCTGGCGCGGGAGCTGGCGGAGGCGTGAGCGTCGACAAGCTGAAGCCCCTTCGCCGCTGGGTCGTTGGCGACCGGGACGGCAAGTTCAAGTCCATCGCGTTCGGTCCGGACCGCGAGCCCCCGGTCTGCGAGGCTGATGCTTGCACGCCCGAGCCGGCGCCGACGCCGAAGGATCCGGAGCGCCGGCAGTGCGGTACGTGTGGCGACGTGTTCACGCCGTGCTAGGGCTTGAGTCGGTCGAGAGCCCAGAGACCGATCCCTACTGCGTCCCAGACGTCGTGGCGCGCCTTCGGCGGCAGTCGGCGCAGTTCCGCGTCCGACAGCGCCATGCGCACGCGCTTGGTGGCGACATCCTTCGGGGCGTTGCCCTTCCATGTGTGAGGGATCACGAAGTCGACAGATGGGAAGAGCGCCGCGACAGCGCCCGCCACCAGCGTCACGCCGATCAAATCGTTTGGGTCTCCGCGCCACTTGCGCTGGAGGTAGACCTGCGGGCACTCGACGACGGTCCGCTCGTAAAACGCGCAGCGTGCGGCCAAACGGACCTCGTTGAGCATCGCGAGAAGTCCGCCGGCTCTCCAGCACCCGCACTCGACGAGGCGCGTGTCGGCGAAGAGAGCCCAGCCCGTTACGCGCGTCCCGGGGTCGATGGCGAGGAGGCGGTTCATTTCCGCTCCCGCTCGTCGTGCGCCTGATCGATTCGTTCGACGGCCCAGCGCCAGCCGGGGAGCGGCCGGTATCGCCACTCGATCCGGAGTACTGGATATGTGATCGGGTGCCACTTGATCCACATAGCTAGGCGCTCGATCATTCGATAGGCTCCCAGCCCGGCACCGGCGGATGCTCGTCGTTGTGGTCCGGGCTGCACTCGTTGTAGTGGCCGAGCAGGGCGCACTGGACTTCGCGGTAGGAGAAGCCGCTGCGCTGTGCGATCCGCTCGGCGGACTGGTCCCCGTGGCCGTCCGCGGCGTAGCCCTCCCACGCGCGGAGGTGCACGTTCCACGGGATCGTACCGGGAACGCTGCCCGGCGCCCCGCGCGGCCAGCGCCGGTCCGACTGGACCGGCGCGCGGCGTTCATAAGCGGAGGGGCGACCGCACGCCGAACAAATTCCGTTTTCGACGGTCGGCCTGATTCCGAGTGTCCCTAATGCTGGAACGTGTAAGAACGACTTCGGAGTGCAGTCGCAATATTGCGGAGGCGCCGCTGCCGCCTCCGGGGGCGCCGACGGGATGTCGCCGCCGATGATCTCGTGGGGCTGGCGCAGGATCCAGCGCATCACGTACTCCGGCACGTCCTTCCCGTGCTCGCGCACTGCGCGGAGTTGCTCCACGGTGAGACCGGCTGCCTTGCTCGCGAGCAGGTCCGGGACGGTCATCCCTTTGTGCGCAGCCTCGCGGCGGTACCAGTCGTCGAGCTTGTCCGGGACGTCGACGTCGACGGTCTCGAAGGCGTCGGGCAACTCGATCGTGATCTTGCTCATGGCGCGGGCTCCGCCGCCATGCGGTCCATCGCCTGGAGTAGCGCGCGCTCCACGAACCGGGCGAAGCGTACGTCCGTCATGATCGCCGACGCCTTCGCGCGCTTGTAGACGTCGGCCCGGATCCGCACGCTCAGGTGTCTGTAGCGGTCGGCGCTGGGCTCCGCGGGTTTCGTCGCTTCCGGGTCGCGTTTCGGTTTACCCACTCCGCCCAAAATACCGTTCGCTGCCTCGATCGTCAATGCCGGGATTGCACCGGAGCCGATTTCCCCGGACTCTACTGGTAGATGGGACTTCGCAATCCGGCGGCCCTAAATTCCGTCTTCACATTTTCAGGTTTGCTGTGCTTGGCGCCGGCCGCGCGGACGTGCATCGCCCATGGTCTTCCGTCGGTGCCCGACATCATCACGTTCTCGCCGATCGCCTTCGCGAACAACGCGTCGCTCCATCCGTGGTCGGTGGGGCTGGAGAGCTGGAACAGCGTCTCCGCGGTGTTCGTCAACAGCATCTCGTTTGGTCTCGTCGCTTCCGTCGTGATCCAGACCGCCTGGGAGCCGACGCGCTGAATGATTTCTTGACTCTCACACTGAGGAGAAACACGTGGCCCTCCGCAACCCATCCGCCCTCAACACCCGCTTCACGTATTCCGGAGTTTTGTCGCTGGCTTCCGGGGCCAGGACGTGCATCGCGCACGGTCTTCCCGAGACCCCCGACGTCATCCTCTTCTCCCCCATCGCGTACGCGGCGAACGCTTCGCTGCATCCTCACGCGGCGGGCCTGGAGTCGTGGAACGCGGTCAGCGCCGTGTTCGTCAATTCGATCTCGTTCGGCCTCGTGGTTTCGTGTGAGCTGCGGGTCGGATGGTCGCCGACTCTGTAATGTAAGTCCGCTCGACGGCGCCTCTGAGAGATCCTCAGGGGCTTCGTCTTGGGCGAGTGGGTCGGACACGACGGCTTGACGGACAACACGATTACGGAGTAACAAGACAACGTGGCAGACGACGTCAACCCGCAGCTCATCACGTTGGAGGAAGCAGCGGTGATTCTCGGGAAGAGCGTGCGGACGATCGCGAGGCTGATCGAGGCCGGGAAGCTACCGGCGCGGAAGGTGCTCGGCCGCACGATGGTCCTTCGTACCGACGTCGAGGCGCTGCGGTGAAGATCATCGTCGTCTCGGGGATGGGCGTCGTCTGGCAGAACTACAAGCCGGATCGACTCGATGTGGGCGAAGAAGCACTCGGCGGCGGGGAGGGAAGTTTGCTCCGAACCGCGTTCGCCCTCGCCTCCTTCGGCCACGAGGTCGACGTCTTCATCCCGCTCGCGGGTCCGTCTCCGACCATCTACAAAAACGTCCGCTTCTTCCACCTGCGCGAGTTCTACGACGCGCTCTTCTCGGTGGCGGAGCCCTACGACGCGCTCTGCTCCTGGTCCGACGCGAAGGCGATCCAGTACTGCCCGCCCCAGACACGGCGCGTCTTCGTGCAGCAGCTCAACGACATGCCACTGGAGTTGCCCTTCTGGCGCATGGTCGACGTGGTCGTGCCGGCCTCGGCGACGCACGGGCGCTACCTCTCGCGCTGGCAGCCCACGGGAGCCTCGGTCGCCTACGTCCCGCTCTACGGCGGCGTAATCCCGGAACTCTGGAAGGACGCCCCTGCGTGGCCCCTCCGGAAGCGTGTGGTCTCGTGGTGGTCGTCGCCGGACCGGGGGCTACATCACCTCCTGTCCATCTGGCCGCGCGTCCGGCGCGAGGTCCCCGACGCCGAGCTGCGCGTCGCCTACCACGCCTACCGCTTCATCGACGGGATGCGCGACGAACTGATGTTCGGCGAGGGGGCGTGGCGCGCCCGATCGCTGGAGGCGTCGCTCCGCGCGGCGCGGCGCGCGGGCGGCGTCACCATCCTGGGCCCGATCGGGCGCCGCGCGCTCGCGAAGCACCAGGGCGAGACGAAGGTCCTCGCCCAGATGCTCGACCCGATTGTCCCGACCGAGGGTCTCGGCGTGGCCGTCAGCGAGGGGATCGCCGCGGGATGCTGGCCGATCGTGCGCCCCGACGACGCGTTCCGCGAGGTCTACGACGGCTTCGTGCAGTGGGTGCCATCGGCGATCTGCGACGACGCGTGGCGCGACCGCTTCGTCGATGCGATCATCCACGCGCTCCGCGCGGACGTGAACCCGTACGAGGCGCGGTCGAAAGAGTTCTGCAGGCTGTTCACGTGGGAGGTGGCGGGACGCGCGCTGGAGCGCGCCTGCCAGTTGCCGGTCACCCGACCGGATCAAGAATTTGGTCGATATCAGGGGATGTGATGAAGAACCGAATGGCTGTACTCTTTCTTTTCGGCGTTCTCGTTGTTGGCTGCAAGGATGGGGAGTGGTCGAAATGGGAGGCACTCGGCGAGCCCGCGCATGTGAGCTGCTACTCCGGGGGACGGCTGATCTACGACGGCTGGTCAACGGGCGCCATCACCAACGAAGGAAACTCGGACGGCTACTTCTTCAAGGACAAGAAGACGGGGCACCTCGTGCGCATTTCAGGGGACTGCGTTGTCATCGATGAGCCGGAGCCTAAGGAAGACGCCAAGTGATGAAGAAGCCCACCCTCAGCGCCGTGCTGATCTGCGGCGACGCGCACGTCGGCGTGCTCGCGCGCTGCCTGAAGTCGATCCTGGAAGCGCCGGGCGGGCCGGCGTGCGATGAGCTGGTGATTGGTTGGAATGGCAGCGACGATGCGGCGTTCGTCGCCGCACTTGAAGAAGCAGGCGGGCGTAGTCATCCGGACGCGGCTCCGGACTACACTGCTGGGGCGTCCCGAGCAATTCCAGCGGGACGGCTCTTGCCAGTCCCGCTCAACGTCTCGCGCTACGCCTGGAAGGGAGACTTCGCTGCCGCCCGGAACGCCGCGCATGCGCATGCCACCGGCGAGTGGCACTACTACATCGACGCGGACGACCTCTTTGTCGGCGCGGACCACCCGGCCTTCCTCGACTCGCTCGAAGTCGATCCGCCCCGGGCCGCCGTCGAGAGCTACCCGGTCAAGGGCTCGCTCGTCGACTACTTCGCGGCGCTCCCGGCGCACGTCAACGTGGTGCTCGCCCCATACAACTACGTGAGCACCGACAAGGGCCGCCCGGTCATCCGCAAGCGGCGCCCTCGCGCCGTGCGCTGGTTCGAGGGGCACTTCGTGTGGACGTCCGAGGTGCACGAGGTGATCGTCTCCGCGTTCGGTCGCGAGATCCCCCTCTGGGCGCCGGGCTTCGTGCTCGTGCACGCTCCGGTTGTTGCCGAGGAGGTCCGCTTCGAGCGCAACGAAGAGATCCGCGACAAGCAGGTCGCGCGCCTGCAGGCGGAGGGCTACGTCCTCCCGGCGTCGCTGGTCTACGCGCAGGCGATCGGCCTCATGCAGGCGCACCGCTTCGCCGAGGCGTCCGAGGGCTTCGAGTCGGCGGCGCGCAGCAAGGACGCGGGGCCGGAGGACCGCGCCTACTACCTCCTGATGGCCGCGCGCTGCGCGATGGAGGCTGAGGACCACGAGCGGGCGGGGCGGATGGCCGTGTCGGTCGTCGACTGCAACCCGGCGCGACCTGAGGGCTACCTGGCCGCTTCCGAGGCGGCGTTCCGGCGCAACGAGTTCTTGAAGTGCACGGCTTGGTATGAGGCGGCGAAGGGGAAGCGGGTGCCCCCCGCCGCGATGGTCGACGACCGCTTCGAGCGCTGCCTGCGCCCGGTCGCATACGCGGGCATCGCCTACCTCCGGGCGGGGCGCTTCCGCGAGGCCGTCGAGGTCGCCGACCTCGCCCTCAAGGAGGGCTCCGACCCGGTCGCGTCGAAGGTCAAAACCGAGGCCGAGGAGAGGCTGAAGCGCCAGGTCGTGGCGGAGCACGCCACAGGGCTGGCTGAGTCGCTGGTCCAGATGGGCTACCTGATGACGGCCCGGCGCGTGCTGGGCGCCGTCGAGTCCTTCGACGACTTCCTGCAGACGCGCCGCAAGATCGAGGAGCGCCTCGGCGCCGACGAGCCCGCGATCACGGCCGACGCCGAGCCGATGGTCGGGGCGTGGCTTGCCGAACCCGGCGTCGCTGGCCTTACGGTCCCGGTCGACGCGGCGGAGGACCCCGAGGCGCTGCTGGCGGTCACCGTCGGCGCGGTCCCCGACGGCGCGGTCTGCCGCTTCGCCGCGTTCGACCCGAAGCGGGGGGACTCGTTCGCGTCGACTGCGCGCGCCGACGGGATCGAGGCGGAGAGGATCCTGCGTCTGGCGGAGCAGCACGGCGACGTCGAGGCGCTCTCGCTGGTCGACGGCGAGAAGTCGTCCTACCTGCTCGCCGAGGTCCGGCGCCGCCGCGGCGCGCCGAACCCGCGCGTCCCGGACGTCACCTTCTTCTGCCCGGTGTTCGCCGAGCCGTGGGGGCCGTGGCGGATCCTCAAGGACGGGACCGGTGGGTCCGAGGAGTCGGTCGTCTACCTCGCGCGAGAGCTGCAGTCTCGCGGCTACGCGGTCGACGTGTACGCCCCGCTCGACGTCAGCCGCCACAGGGGCGTGCACGTGGAGGGCGGCGTGCGCTGGCGGACGATCGACTCGTTCGACCCGGTCAAGCGCGTGCTGGGCGCCACGATCGCGCACCGGTCGCCGTGGGCCATCCGCTTCCAGGCGTTCGACCCCAAGCGCCTCTTCGTCTGGCACCAGGACGCGCGCTACAACGTCGGGTGGAACGCCGCCATCGCCACCACGGTGCGCAACCTCTGGGTGTCGAAGTGGCAGCGTGGGGAGTTGCTGCGCGCCGTCGGTGTCACGGTGGAGGCGCACTCCATGCTCGACACCACCGGGGCAGTGGTGGGTAATGGGATCCCGCAGTCGGCGATCGATGCTCCGTTCCAGGACCGCCAGCCGTTTTCGTGCGTGTACACGTCCTCGCCGATCCGGGGCCTCGACAAGCTCATTGAGCTGTGGCCGTTCGTGCGCAATTCGTTCCCAGAGGCGACGCTCCGCGTCTACTACGGCTGGGAGACGCTGCTGCGCGGCTGGGGCGGGATGGCGAAGCAGCAGCAGGAGCAACTCCAGGCTATACGCAACACGCCCGGCGTCGAGCACGTCGGGCGCGTACCGCAGTTCGCGCTTGAACGCGAGCTGACGGGCTACTCGCAGTGGACCTACAACTGCCAATTTCCGGAGGGCTGGTGCGTGGCGGGCGTACGCGCGGCCGCGGCCGGGCTGGTGCCGGTCTACGTTCGCACAGCGGCCCTGCCGGAGATCCAGTACCCGTCCCCCTACAGCGTGCCGCAGAAGGACTGGGGGCAGGGAGGGTCCGGCGAGTACGCGACGGCGCTTCTGCAGGCGCTCCAGGACGAGAAGGACGGCAAGATCACGGACGCCGTGCGCCAGGGCTACCGGGACTGGGCGAGGCGCTGGACGTGGGACCACTGTGTGAGTGCAGTCGAGGCGGAGTTCCGGCGCAGCGGCGTGTTTGACGGCGTCGAGAAGGGGGCAGCATGAAGATGATTGATTACGATAGGACAACGTGTCGTGCCAACGCTTCACGGATTCATCGCGGGTCAGGTGGTCGTTATCTCGGTTTTGTGTGCAACGCATGTGGCACAGAGGTCGTCGAGTCTAGTGTGGCCCCGCTAACGTTGGACGTGTGGCCGAAAAGAGTCGACATCTGCGCAGCCTGTGTTGGTCCGTGGTTTGCGCTGATCGCGACCCTGAAGATCCCGCCGGAGAGCGAAGGGTTTGACGCGACTGATTGGGCCACACCGCCGCTGCCGAGAGCACCGGATTGGTGCCAAGGATGCGAGTACGAGGCTGAACGAAAGGAGCGAGGCGTGATCGAGGCGCAGCGGCAGGACCGTGGCTGGCTCACGGCTCTTCTGCAGAAGGTAGGGGTCAAGTGATTCCGGGTGCGAAGGGCGTCTGGTTGAACATCGGCTCCTCGGGCCGCATCACGCCCGGGTTCGAGCACGTGGACCGCGAGACGATCCCCGGCGCGAACGTGCGCGTCTGCGATGTCCGGCTGGGGCTCCCTTACGCGACGGGGTCCGTCGAGGTCGCGGTGGCATCGCATGTCCTTGAACACCTTCACCCCTTCTGGGAGCTTCCGGGGGTCCTCCGCGAGGTCCACCGCGTTCTCATGCCGGGCGGCGTGTTCCGCGTCGCGGTCCCCGACCTCGCGAAGCTCGTCGACGCCTACGCGACGCCGGACAGCCAGGTCGCCGCAGCGCTCGGCGAGACGCAGCGCGAGCTGCGGGAGTACGTCGGCACGGCGTACGCGGAGCTTCCAGCGGCGCTCAAGTTCAGCACAATCTGCTTCGGTGACAACTCCGGGAGCCCGGCTTACGACGGGCACCGCGTGGTTTTTGACGCCGAGGCGCTGCGCTGGGTCCTACTAAAGGCCGGATTCTCCGACTTCGCTGTTGTCGGGCTGGAGGAGTCCAGGCATCCGGATCTGCTCAAGCGCTACCGCGACGTCGGGGCGCAAGAGGAGATCGTGGTGGAAGTGTCGAAAGGAACGAGCTGATGGCGAATCCCTTTGAAGAGTTTCTCGGCCCCGAGCTGACGGTTGCGGTGCGCACGATGATCGCCGCTCACGTCCGGCAGGCAGGAGCGGGAGGCCCGGTTTTTAGAGGCGCAGGCCGCGTTCGACGGAGCAGGCACGACACTCGGCGGCGCATCAACACATGTTGCGGAGAGGCCGCGGAGTTCTTTGCCGGCAAGCTCAAGGAGCTGGGTATCACCACGCATGGAGGCGTCGTCTCAGCGTGAAGCCGAAGATTACCGTGGTCACGCTGGCCTTCCGCCCCGGGGGCTTCGACGTCGTCGCCAAGGCGTTCGCGGCGCAGGTCGGCGCGCCGACGTTCGAGCACGTCATCGTCGACGAGCTTCACCGGTGGCGCTCGGTCGCCTGCGGCGAGAAGCTCGCGGCGCTCCCGTTTCCGGTGAAGCACCTGCCCACGGAGCGCAGCCTCTTTCCCGTCTCGTCGACGATGCGCGCCGGAAACACCGCCCTCCGCCACGCGGAGGGGGAGCTGGTCGTCTACTGCTGCGACTACGCGTCGCCGCCGCCGGACTTCCTCGCCAAGCACTGGGCGAACTATCAGGCGAATCCGAAGTCGATCGGCGTCGTGAGCTACCGCATGCGAGAGACGATCGGGTGGCTCCCGCCGATCCGCGCGGTCGACGTATATGAGAGCCTCCTCGCAGGGACGTTTCCAGCGGAGCGGTTGTGGTCGAACTTCGAGCGGGAGTCGGAGATGCTGCCGCCGGTCCACGAACACAATCCGGAGTCGCTCGACGACTGGTGCGCGCACTACAAGGTCGACTCGGTTCCGCGCGAGGCCATCATGGAAGTCAACGGATGGGACGAGGAGTACGACGGGGCCTACGCCTACGGCGACGTGGACATGACCGTGCGCCTGCGGCTCGCGGGGTGGAGCCCGCGACTTGTGGACACGCTCGTGGACATCTACGACGCGCATCGGGTGGTGCTGCGCACGCCGGAGGCGGCCTACCGCGACTACGACGCGCCGCGCCTGCTCGCGCGCACGCAGAAGGCCGCCGTCGACGGCAAGTACCGCTGCGACTTCGGGTTCGCGACCACGGTCGACGGCCGCCGCCGGACGCTCGCCTACTTGTCCGCTCACAGCCTGATCCTCAGCGGTAAGATGGCCGGTGACCTGCGCTCTGCGAAGCGCATCAGGCTCCACAACCGCCCGTGGTTGGGGTGCTCCGAGATGTACATGCTCCCTGTAGACTGCTTCGTGTGGGAACATGTGCGCCCCCCGGTTCTGCTACTGACGGACGACACGATGCGCCTCCGGGACGCGGCAGACGATCCAGCCAGCTCCTTCCGCGTGGACACCGCGCCCTCTGGGGGGTACGGCTCGGTGGTGACGGCGGGGACCGACTTCGAGGGGCTCTCGACCCACGTCGCCCCGCGTGGGCGCCTCGTGTACAAGGGCGACCACGACGGCGGCAACGCGTTCATCGACTGGGCCGAGACCCGGGGTTGGGCGGTGATCTGTGAGGAGTTCGGCGACGCCCTGTGTGGCGTCGCGGCCGCGAGGCCGGCGTCGTGAAGGTCACGCTCGAAACGCTGCGCGAGAAGAAGGCCGCGAAGCAGCCCGCCGTGGGCGTCTCCTGCTACACGGCGCCGGACGCCTCGCTCGCTGCCGAGGCGGGCGTCGACTTCATCGTCGTCGGCGACTCGCTCGCCATGACGCTGCTAGGCTTCGACTCCACGCTGCCGGCGACGATGGAGATGATGGAGTTGTTCGTCGCGGCGGCGCGCCGGGGGCTAACAGGCGAGCACACACCGCTCGTCGTCGGGGACATGCCGCTCGGGAGCTACCAGCCGAGCGACGAGATCGCGGTGGTCAACGCGTGCAGGCTCGTGCAGGCGGGCGCGGACATCGTGAAGATTGAGGGTTCTTCTGATCTGATCTGCGAGCGGATTGAGGCAATCACCGAGGCGGGTGTTGGAGTCGTGGCGCATCTCGGACTGCAGCCGCAGCAGAAGGCACTCGTCGGCGGCTGGAAGGTGCAGGCGAAGACCGCCGCCGAGGCCGAAGGTCTTGCGGAGGGGGTCGCTACCGTCATCGAGTGCGGCGCCTCGGTGGTGCTGATCGAAGCCGTCCCGGCAGAAGCGGCTGCGTGGATTCGTGAAAATCCTGATGATGGAGCGCCGCCGACCCCGATCTACGGCATCGGCGCCGGCCCCGGCGTCGACGGGCAGCTTCTCGTGATGTCGGATCTCGTCGGCGAATTCCGCGCGTTCAAGAGCCGCTTCGCGAAGCGCTTCGGCAACGTGAGCCGGGAGAAGGCCGCGGCGCTGGCGGACTACGCGATGGCCGTTCGCGCCGGGTCTTTTCCGGATTCCGAGACATCCTACGCGATGGACCCCGTTGAGGCGGCGAAACTTGAGCCATGGAGATGACTGAACTGCGCGCGTGCTGCTTGCGCTTCCTCGGTGAGGCCCCGCGCTTCTTCCGCAAGCGGTTGGAGGCGCAGCTCGCGCTCTTCGAGCGCGTTGCCGGTGTGCCGGGGGGCATCGTCGAGCTTGGCGTCGGGTCCGGCGTGTCGCTGCGTGGGTGGGCGCACCTCGTCGTGGAGCATGGTCCGGGCCGCACGATCTGGGGTTACGACACCTTCGCGGGGTTCCCGCGGTTCCTGCCGGAGGACGGGCCGGAGGTGCCCGCCCTAGGCAAGCGCGTCGGTGGGGAGACGGAGTGCCGCGACCGGCCCGCGACGAGGCGGGAGGTAGCTGCGAGTCTCGCGGCGTTTGCCGAACACGTGAACATTCGTCTTGTGG
>ERZ1292642.779-Hain-H14-01um-R1-779-length-16674-cov-4_pt2 | contig 14127 bp, 9 predicted proteins | sample MGYA00564403_ERZ1292642 | MGnify/ENA primary metagenome ERZ1292642 (study PRJEB36523, sample SAMEA6512643) | groundwater metagenome | collected 2019-01-09 | study: AquaDiva: Metagenomics assemblies of 32 groundwater samples | reverse complement strand
GTCGCACCACTTCACTTTCAATCTGGTTCATGGAAAGAGATTCTGCATTGCGGAGAGGGCCGATTCGACCGGCCCCCTGGCCTGGTGGCTCAGGCTGTCGAGTTGGGCAGCGATCTCCTTGGGAAAGGCGATCCCGCGTCTTGGTCCGCCCACTGCCAGCACATCCCGCAACTGATCCTTGCTGATCGGCAACTCGCCCATAGCGCTTTTGAGAATGGCCTCAGCCATCTTTTCCGGGATGCTGGTCGCATGGTAGAATGCGTTTCCCGGCACCGGCTGCCAGATCGCAACGGTGGGGTCCTGCCTGGCCATGTCCTGCCAGGTTTTCTTGTCGTCCGGGTGCTCCGCGTTCCAGGCTGCCGCCTGAGCCTTGAACTTGGCGTTTTGGCCATCGTGGGCTTCAAGCTGGTCGAGGATTAGCTTCTTCTCCAGCTCGATCTTCATTTCGGTCATCCAACTCGTCTCGGCCTGGATGTAGTCGAGGTTGGGGTCGAACTCCTCGCCGAGCGATTCACCCTTGACCCTGGCCTGCTGTGGCGCCCGCTTGATAGGACGGGCGGTCGTGCCCCCATAGGTCAGTTGGTTCGCCCGCACAAACATGGCGATCTGATGATGGTAATAGTCCTCTGTCTTGGTGCGAACTTCTTCGGGCAGAAGGTTGTTGTCAATCAACTGTTCGACGAATTCCGCGACCACTTTCTTCCGCGTGGTGAGGGCTTTCTGAACCTCCGGAACCTGGGCAACCAGGGCATCGAGCTGGGCGTTGTACGCCTCGGCTTCCTGGCGGGTCTGACCGTATCGTAGCGGCTCTCCCCGATCCAACCCGGCAAGCTGATCCTGAGCGCTCAGCTTGCGGACCAACAAGGTAAGCTGCTGCGGGCCGAGCGGATCGGCGATGGCCGCCACGGTGCGATTCATGTAATCCGACGATGCCTGGGGCACGTCTTTGAGCAGCCGCAGAAGTTCACGAGAGCCGGTAAACTGTTTCGTGTTGGGCAGGTAATAGTGCGATCTGGTAAACGCCTTGGCGGCGGCCTTGGCGGTCTCGGCGATCCGCTCACGCAGCGTTATGGGCTGGATAGTGGTGGCCGCCTCCATGCGCGCTTCCGCATCCGGGTTGGGATGCTTCACAGCCGGCGGAACATAGTCCGGGCGCACTTTGGTGGACGGCGTCAGCGGTAGGGCCGGTCCGGCGCGCAGTTCAGTTGCCTCAGTGGCCTGGTCGGCGGCAGACATGGCTTTCTCTGCTTCTCCAAACAGCTTACCCTGCCCCGTCACCTGTTCTTGGCCTGGTGGCGGCAAGGTTTCTCGCAGCTTGCCTTCTGGCGTCACCATGCCAGAAGGCGACGGCTGCTCGCCGGTCATGGTCTGTTGGAAGTCCAATTGGCCTTGTTTGCTCCTAGTGGCTGGCTCCCAGATAGGTTGTCCCCATAAGTCGCGGGGCGGCCCTTCTGCCTTGGGCGAGAATCCGGTTGCTGGTACAGATTCGCCTCCTCTCAATGCCGCTTGAAAATCCGGCTCTCGTTCGTAAACCGCCATCCTTCCTTGTAGTATCTGTAGCCCAGCTTGGTCAGAGAATCGCGGCTGAACACGCAGTTTTCGCATGGCCCGCAAAACGGCGGCATCCTCAGAACGTCCGGGCAACTTTGTAGCCACATCTATCAGTTGGTCCAGCCGGTGTAAAATTTCGTCGCGGTCCAACTCCGCCGGCCCTTGGACTTTCCGCCCGGCCTTGAGATTGGGCTGAAGCTCCCCTGGTGAGAACGAATCCGCCGGCAGAGTTTCCTCGCCTGCCAGATCGCCAAGTGCCCCCTTGACCTGGCGACTCTCCACTCCAACCGGCTTTCCGATGGACGCCAACAGGTCTATGGCATCCTGGCGGTTGCCGGCGCGGTTCATAGCTACGTTGGCCAGCGCACCGAGGGATCCGGAGCCTTCGGCCAGCTCGTCGATTGCACTTTGGACGTTCGCCTTCCGAATCGTCGGGTCTTTTTCCAGGAACGCTTCCACAATGGGATCGGGGCCTTGATGTTTGGCGTACTGCCCCTCGAATGTCCCAGGGGGCAGTTTCTCGCCCAACAGGCGGTCTATGATCCGTTCCTTCTGCTGCTCGACCGCAGCGCCCTTGTCCTTGCCGGCGTCGTCGATGATCTTTTGCAGGGCGGTCTTGACCTTCTCAGATTCGGTCTCACGGATGAGCCTGGCGGCTTCGTCCTGGATGGATGTGCGCAGCCCATCAGGCAGCAAGTGCAGGGGGGCGTACTTGATCGTGTCCTTCTCGTACTGGCCCTGCGTCGCTGCATACTCGGCCTGGGCGCGCACCCCCAAGTTGCCGGCCTTGGTTTCTGCCGCTTGCGCCGCTCCCTGTGCGCGGCTTTGCCGGGCATCGCGTGCCGCTTGAATCGCATCCCGCAAGGACGATGGCGGAGCGGCCTCGATGGGAACCTCGATCATGTACGACTTGCGTGCCCCCTTCTTCTTCCCTTCGACCAACACGTCGGTCATGCCCAGCGCATTCGCCTCGGCGATCAATTCGCTCTGTGACAGATCAGTCGGGCGTGGTGCCGGTTCGACAGGGGCGGCTCCCCCGGCTTTCGGCTGCTGTTGTAGATTTTGGCTGCCTTGGTCTTGGCTGCCTTGAGGCTCAGCCCCGACCGGCGGAACTTGTTCCGCATCGCCTCGTAACGGGTTGGCATCGGGTAACTCCTGAGTTTGAGAAGGGACCGGGGGGGCGGGTTTTGTCGGCCCGCCGACCCCCGGTGGAGCAAGGGACTCGGTTTGTTCGGCGAACGGCTCTTGATACCACTGGCGAGCCAGTGCGGCCCGATCCTCAACAGCGGTTCGGTTCCGCGTGGATGAAATTCCGGTTCGCTCGGCAAGCTGGCGGCGGGACATCCCGGCCACATCCAGGCCCATCTTGGCGACGTTGCCGGCCCCGAGAATGGCAATGGTCCCTGCCGTCTCGATCACATGGCGAGGATCGAATTGACCGGCGAATCGCTCCCATGCCTCCGGCGCGGCGTGTTGGGCCGCATAAGACATCGCCTTCTCAGTAGCATAACGCGACGCGGCTTGGAGATATTCTTCCGCGTTCTCCTTCAGTTGCGTCTTGGCAAGTTCCTTGCCGCCGCGAATCAGATAGTCCCGCAAACCCTGGCTGGCGGCGCGAATGGCGCCGGTGCGGATTCCTTTCCCCATGACCACATCGAGGGGTTTCGACCACATCTCGATGGCCGCTTCGGCAGCGCCGGTGGCCAGAGCCCCCGTGGCTGCGGTGCTTTCGTCAAAACCGTCGCGCTTAAAGTCCCAATACGCATCGGAATTCGTTTGGCTGAAAACGGTCGCGGCCGCGCCCCCCCAGCCGAGGGGCGTTGCCTGAGCCAATGCCGCCATGCCCAGTTGTGGAACGTTCTGGCCGACGCCCGCGGCAATCTCCTGACCCATACCCTGCGGAGGCGTAACGCCTTCTTGGCGAGCCGTTTCCGCTCGGCGAACAAACTCTTGTTCCTGCAATGCCGCAACGCCGCCTCCGGCCTTGGCCTGGACCTGGGCGGCCAGAGTTCCCAAGTCTTGACTGACCTTGTTCCATCCCTCCACAACACTGTCGGCCAGCACTCGCAGCGTGGAGCGTTGCTGCGGTGGACGTTCTTCGCTGGCATATTCGACTTGGGCCAGAAACTCATCTCGCTCGCCAGGCTGTATCCCGGTCAGGAGAAAGTTCGCCTCCGACGGATTGGCCAGGTAGTCCTCGGCTTTCCGGCGCAGACGATCCTCACGCTGCGACTGGAAACGATCCAATTCGGGGCGATGATCCTGCGTCCAGGCGTTTAGTTCGTCGGTGGCGCTCAGCAGCGAACCGGCCCCCTGATCCGTCAACCAGGCGTCCAACTCCTCGGACGGATTGGAATATGGGGCCGCAAGGGGCATGATTAGATTCCCAACTCCCGCTTGATTTCAAGAACGCGAGCCATCACATCAGATGGTGCGGGCGTGCCCTTGGGGTAGCGCCTCATCAAACCCAACAGCTCGTTCGTCAACAGGTCCTTGCGGGACATGGTTGGCGCGTTAGAGGTTTCCCATGCGTCTTGACCTTCTCGCGTTTGTAGATTTAGAGGTGATGGCTCTGGGCTTGTCGGCATGGGCGCGCCAGTTGCGGGAGGCCCCGCGGGAGCGGCCGGTTGGGTCGTGGGACGCTGACCGACCGGAGCCGTGCCGCCGTACTGGGCCTGTGCCGACTGGTTGTTGTATCGCACCTGCTCTCTGGCCTTCTCAAGCCACTGCTCCCACAGGCCCGGCGGAAGTTGATCGACAGTCTGGACACCAAGCCAAGTTTGGGCTAGGGCTTGTGCCGCCTGTTCGTCCTTCTGCCCCAGCTTGTTGATGATCTCCGTCTTGCGGAAGGGAATCAGTTCGTCGGCTGGCTTGGTGGTTGGCGTTTTTGGTGCCTTCTGGCGCTCCAGCCACGCATCAAGGGTTTTGGTTGCGACCGTATTTGCAATCAGAGCCTTGCCGCGATCAACGACAATCGCTCCGGTTTTGGGGTCTTTGTGCTGCGGGACTTTCATCGTCGAGCCGTCTGGCAGCGGAATCTCCCAGTCGGGCACCTGTTCTTGCTGCGCCTGTTGCTGCTGATACTCCTGCTCTCGCTGAGCCAGAGACGCCAACTGGCCGGCAATCGTCTTGAGTGCTCCCGCCCGATATTTCGGTCGCAGCGTACCCGCCTGGTCGTTGATCTCCTTGGCCATCTGTAGATAGCGGGCCTTGAGCCTGGTGAAGTCGAGCGGGACGTTCGCCGTTGACTGGCGAATCTGGTCGTTGATCTGCTGGATTTCGACTTCCGGAGGAACCGGCCCAGCCGGCTGTTGGGGTCGCTCAGGCCCCGTAGGCGGCCCGGAGGTCGGCGGCGGCATGGCCGCCCCACCTGGCTGCTCTGGCTGTTGCGGCTGCTGCTGTTGATCGGATTGCTGCCCCATCTTGGCGAAGGTATCGACTATGCCCGCCCATTGATCGGTCTCGCCGGATTGACTCTGCTTGAGTATGTCGGATTGTTGCTGGAATAGTGCCTGTTGCTGCTGTTTCTCGAACTGCTGGCCCTGTTGGGCCATCTGCGCCTGGAACTGACGCCGCTTCTCGGCTTCCGCCTGTTGCTGCTGCTGGGCCTGCATCTGCTGGAAGAACTGCATATAGGCCATGATCTGCCGCTGCTGTTCTTCTCGCTGGCGGCGTTTGCGATCCTCGTTCTCCCGGCGGCGGATGTTCTGGCCCTCGGCCATGCCGGAGATGCCGCCCATCAGACCGCCAAGGGCCTCTGAACCGACTGCATAACTACGCGGTGGGGGTAGAGGCATGTTTATCACCTAAAAAATCCGCCGCCGGCACTGCCAAACATATTGCCAAGCAGCATTCCGGTGAGCGGGTCCAGGCCGCCGGCACCCATAGTCGCCAAGCCGCCAATGCCAGCACCCAACGGCCCTAACGCGGCCCCCCATGCTCCGCCGCCGCCTCCACCGCCGCCCCCTTGGCTATTCTGCATCATCATGTTGGCCGCGTTCTGGAACGACTGGCCGTAATTGGGTGGCATGGTTTCCTTCCCGCCCATGTAGGATAGGTATGGTTCGAGCATGGACTGTAGCCCGGCGATCTGAGAGCCGCCGCCTTGGGCCAGAATGTTTTGTAGGTTCTGACTGGTATCGCCGTACAAGCCGAGCCGGGCCATGGCGTCTTGCCTGCCTTGCCCAAGCTGGCCCTCCATCAGGGAACGGCCAAGCTCTTGTTGCTGCCCAAGGGCGCCGGTAGCGTATCCGGTTTGCTGGTTACGGGTGGCCTGGTCGAGATCCATCTGGCCACCAAATAGTTGACTTCCCGCGCCAAGCATTTGCCTGGCGAAGTCGCTCTCCATGCCCGCTTGGCCGCCAAGCAACGACTGCCAGGAATTCAAGCCAGCCTGTCCAAGACCCTGGCGAGCGCCAAGGCCCTGCCCGGTCAGGTCGCCGTACAGATTGGCCGCTTGGCCGCCCTGCTGCATTTGGGCCTGCCCCAGATCGCCCATCGAACCCATTTGCAGGTTCGCCAGGTTCTCCAACCCGCGACCCTGTTGCCCAAGCCCGGCCTCGGCAAATCCGGATCCCAACTGAGATGCCTGTCGGAGCCAGTCCGATTGCTGGCCCAATCCGGCCAAGCTCATGTTCACGTCGGCACCAAGACCAGTCCCAGCAGCACCCTGCAAGCCACCGAGCTTCGCTTGGTCGTAGCCTTGCCCGGCATTAAAGCCCATCTGGTTCCATTTGTTTTGCTGTTCAAGGCCCATTGCCCCGAGCTGCTGGCCAAAGCCGGTCAGATCGCGGGCGGCGCCGCCCTGCAAGCCAAGCGCCTGTTCTTCCAGGCCGGCTTGTGTGCCGTACATCTGCTGGTTCCATTGGTTGCCGGCCCCGACGCCAGCCCCCATCGCTCCGGCCTGTTGGTCAAAGCCCATACGGCCGAACTGGTTTTGAGCACCGGCGGCCCCCATGCCGAACTCGCCGGCAAGCTGGTCATAGGCATTGGCCCGTCCACCGGCAAAGCCGAGTTGGTTGGCAGTCAACGCGCCAGTCTCACCCAGTCCGCCGCGGGCCATGTCGGCGGCAGTCCCAAACTGGTTCTGCGCCCACTGGTTTCCCGCTCCGGCAGCATCGCCGGTCAGGTTGGAGAGCATGTTGGCCTGTTCGCTGCCCATTCCCCGCTGCGCATTCAGGGTATCGCCTCGAAGCCCGGCCATCTGGTTCACGAGGTTCTGATTCCACTCGGTCTGTTGACCGAGTCCGGCCAAGCCCAGGTTAGCCCCCATCTGCGACCGCTGGCGCATGATGTCCCGCTGCGCGCCCAGTCCCTCTCCGGAGAGTTGCGCCATCTGGTCGGCCAGCCTGTTGCCCTGCGAAGCCTGCGATCCGAGGGCCTCGCCGGAGAGCTGCGCGCCCATCCCGGCGATCTGCTGTTGCAGCCGTTCGTCCACCCGTGCCTGGGCCTGCGCCTTCTCCGTGTCATACCCCCGCTGGGTCGTGCCTGCGACCGTTGTGCCCGTCATACCGCGTGATATCGCGTCCTGTTGGGCCTTGTTCGCGGCCTCATCCATCTGCCGACCGATGTCCTTCTTCTCCTGTGTGCCGGCCCCCTGCATCCTGCCCAGATAGTCCTGGATGCGTTGCTCGTAGCCCGCGCCAAGCTGTTGATTGAGCGCCCCCTGTTGCCCGGTGACATCGGCCTGTCTCACCCCGTAGCCTTGCTGTAGCTGTTGGCCGTATTGATCGAGTAGGCCGGTCTGTTCGCTCTTGAGGCCGCCATAGCCGCCGGCCAGGTCGCCGCCCATTTGTTTCGCCAGGCCGATCACATCCTGTTCGCGCTGGCCGAAGCCGCCAAGGACATCACCCTTGTTCTGGCCGAGCATGTCCATCACTTGGCCGGTCCGGGCGTCATACTGGCCCTGAACCTTTCCGCCCAGTTGTCCGGCCATGCCGGATAACTGATCCGCCGCACCCTGCCAGGCACCCTGACGGCCGCCGAGGGCCTGCTGGTACTGGTTCTGTACATCAGCCGTCCCCCGTTGCGCCCCGCCCATTACTCCCGCACCGGCCTGGTTGTAGGCTCCGGCCCCCTCTTGACCGTATTGACGGCCCAGACCGCCAAGCTGTTGCGCCAGATCGGCGTATCCGCCCTGGGCCTGCTGGCGATAGTCCTGCCCCATCCCGCCAAGTTGTTGACCGGCCTGGTCGTAGGCACCCAGCACGTTGCCGATCTGCTGGCCGGAGAAGTCAGTCTGGTTCTGCATCGCACCCGCATATTGCCCCGGCGTCTGAGCGGCAAAACCGCCCGCCTGCTGTTGAGCGTTCGCACCCATCTGGTCTGAGAGGCCACCCTGACCGTAGAGGTTGCCAATCTGGCCCTGATAGTTTCCGAGAGCGCCTTGCTTGGCCGTGTCGTAGGCGGCACCAGTCTGCTCGCCGAACTGCTGCGCCTGGCCGGAGAACTGGTCGCCAGCCTCACCGTAGGCCCCCGTTAGATTGTTCAGCCCCGTTTGGTACTGACCGGGCACTTGTTGGGCGCGATCGGCCATCGTGCCAAGCCCAGCCTGCGAGCCTTGGTTGAACAGGTCCATCGCCCCGCCGGTTCGTCCGGCGTAGAGGGCGTTCATCTGATCCTGTAAGTCCTGATAGCCAGCCCCGATGTTCGCCCCACCCTGCCGTAGCGTGTTAACGGCCTGGCCGCCTTGACGGCCGTATTGGTCCATCAGGCCGCCGGCCCCACGGCCATAGTTGTACATGAGGTCTTGAGCGTTCTGCCCAATCTGACCGGCGATCCCTTGCTGTCCGGCTGTTAACTGCCCCTGGAGGTTTTGCCCCATCCGTTGGCGGCCGCCTGCCTGATCCTGCATGACCTGATCCCAGTAGCCGAGCTGCTGGTTCTGCTGATCCATGCCCTGGTCAAGTAAGCGCCCGGTGAGGTCTTGGCGCATCCCGCCAAGGCCCTGCATCCCAGCCCCATACCCGCCCAAGGCCCGTTCGTAGGTATTCTGATTCTGCTCGTTGGCCAGGAACCCGCCGGCAACGTCAGCACCCGCCCCGATTAGCGACAAGGCCGCACCGGCATCTGCGCCACCGCCGCCCCCACCCCCACCCTCGTCGTCGCCGAACATGGAGGCCCGCCGCTGGTCCTTGCCGCTAAGACCGGATCGTCGGGGGTCCATACCGCCGGCTGGCACACCGCCACCTTGCGGCCCGCCACCACCACCGCCACCGTACTGTCCTGGTTGCCCTTGCCCCGGACCTCCACCAAGCTGGTAGCCCTGGTAGTCCCACGCGGAGGGGTCGTACTGGTACTGGCCGGGATTCCCCATGAATTGGCTGGTCATGTCCCGGCCGGTCTCATAGTGTTGCCCCTCGAAGGGCCACTGGGATTGTTCTGCCGCCTGCTGGGAGGGAGATGGTGTGGAGATCATCTGGCCGACGCTGTCGAAGATATTTCCCTGCCGCATGTCCGGGTTGGACCAGTTCTCCATGAAGTTGCCGACGTTGCGGCCGGGATACCACGAGGTAGGATCGCCGCCAGTCCAGAGATTACCAAACCCCTGAATCAGATCGGCCATAGTGCCGGGTAAACTGAATCCTTTTGCCATTGTCGTCCCCCAGAAATCTCAGGTCAGAAGTCTCGCCAGACTCCGTTCACTGTTCTACCGCCGTACTGCTGAGGCTCGCTGCGAGCGCCGAGCCCTCCACCCATCTGCTGCGGTCCGCCCATGCGTTGCCGCTGCAAAAGTTGCATCAGGTAGGGGTTCTGGCGGTATTGGCCACCCATCTGAGGCCCGCCGCGCGGTCCCACGGAGCCGCCGCGCGGTCCCACGGAGCCGCCGCGCGGTCCCACGTAGCCGCCCATCCGGTCCTGTGGCTGGTAGCCGCCGCCAGCCTGCCCGCCCTGCGGCGGGAACTGACTTGGCGGTCCGCCCATGACGCCCATGCCGCCCTGTGGCGACGGGGCACCAAGTTTCCCTAGTTGCCCTGCGCCTTGCTGCGATCCCATCATTGCGGCCTGCCGTTGACCAGCCGGCGATTCTTTCCAGAGGCGTTGACGCATCATGGCTTCGGGTGTGCCTCCGCCAACCGTCTGCCCCACGTAGTTGCTCGACGCTTCATAGTCGGCCGCGGTGGGACCTTGCCCCTGCTGCTGCATTTGTGGTCTCTGCATCGGGCCGCCCATCATCCCGCCTTGCTGGCGGGCCATTAGCTGGGCAAGGTTGGGATACTGGCCCATCTGCTGCTGTGACCCGCCCATCATCCCGCCTTGCGTCTGCTGGTTCTGCGGGGGGTGGTAGATACCCTTCAGATCCAGATATCCACCCTGGGGGCTTGGCGATTCCCCGCTAAATTGATTCTGCCCCATCTGCCTCTGGGCCATCCAAGGGGGCTGGCCGTATCCAGGCTGCATACCGCCGTAGGACTGCTGCTGGTAGCTGCCGCCGAGCTGGCCACCCTGCTGGCCGGGCACAATCTGCCCATTTTGCACATTCATGCCCATTGCTCGTGCTTTTTGCTCTGCGGCAGCCATTTGCTGAGGAGTAGATACTGTGGACTGCATCTGCGGATTTTGCGTCGGAGCGCCCAGAGGTCGCGGACCTTGCGGCATCGCCTGCTGTTGCGGCATCATCCCCGGCGGTTTCTGCCCCGGCTGGTACATCCCCTGTTGTCCCTGATTACTTGCCCAATACGGCATCTGTTTCTCCCTTCAAGGCTTGCCATGCGGCCCACGCCGCCTGTGCGGTCATGGTCCGGGGCCATGTCTGTTTACACTGTGATTCCAGCCAGGCCATGTCCTGGGTCTCGATCTCAATGCACTGTTCATCTGTCGGAAATCCGGCGACACCGCGGATCAAGTGCGAGATCCTGGCGTAGCGTTCCAGGGACTCCCAGGTCCCAATCTCGCCCGGCGTAGCGCCAAGGCTGATGCGGATCATGTCGAACAGCGTCCATGGCTGTCCGTCCTGATCCGTCGGGCTGGTCTGGCGAAGGAACGGTTCCTTCGTGTCCGGGTTCATAATCTGTCTGTTGTGCAGTTTCATGCTTGCTCCCTTCCGCCGTTAAGGCGGTCCATAGTTCTCCGTTGTGTCCACTCAAGACTCGGCTTTGCGCTTGGCGCTGCGCTGGCCTTCAATCACCGCAGGGCGGTCCGCTAGCCAGTGCGGCAAGCCGTGATCTCCGTGACCTTGGCGCACCTGCATCATTTTTCCAGCGGGCCACCCCCGGTCCATTCGCGAGACTTCGTGCAAATCCCGTACACAGTTTCCGGCGGCCTCAAGGGTCTCGTTAAGAACCGTACCGCCACTAGTGGGATGCGAGAGGAAATCCCAGAATTCCCTACCGTCAACCTTCAGGCGTTCTTCTGGATAAACCAGAAAAGTTTCGCCGTCCTGCCTCACCAACGTGCGCACGACAAAGGACACGAATCTTCGATCCAGGGCGATGTAGATTCGGTAGATCATGTACCCGTCTATTCCATACCAGCCCGGCCCTCCCCTGGTTACTGGCTGCAGGTACTTGGAACTCAGGACGGGGTTCTCTCCAATCGGCTCCTGATAGCTGCCCTCCGCCCAGGCGACGGCCTTGCGAAACGCCGCCTGCCGCGCTGGGGGTCGAGGGCCAAGGTCGATAACCGGCTGATTATTGACTAATTTAGAGAAGATTAGTCTGGCATAAGAGTCTACCAGCCGTTCGTTCGGGGGAGCGGCGGTCTGAAGCATCTCATAGGGATATGCTCGACTGTGGTGGTGGAAATAGAACCTCTCCGTTGGGGAAATCTCTTCGTAAGCCGGGTAGCTGAAGAAGAATTTCTCCTCCAGCAGGTCAACCACGATGTACCGGATGACGTTCCCTTTGAGGAAATGCCCCGGCTCCTCGCCAGGAGCAAAACTTACGATAAGCGGCTGTCCGTGGCTCATTGGTTCTCCTACGTCCAGGTAATGGTCTTGATCGTTCCGGCTGGGAGAGCAAATTTCAGCGAATGGCCGCCCTTGCCATCGCTGACTAAGGCTAGCCCGCCTACGCCGCCCCCTCCAGAAGTGGGATCGGTTAGGCGATCCTCAAGGAAAAGCTGATCCCAGCCCCAAGTTGTATTTCCCAAATTCAGGCTGACGGCACCGGGGACCAGCGATCCGTTAATGGCCACGCTTGCCAGGTTGGACAGAGCCGTATTCGCCCCAACGGCGGCAACAAAAGAGAAGTTCGCCCCGTTGATCCGGGCCGTGAGTTCATTCGCCGTCGAGTCGTACCAGAGATCGCCGTTCACGGGCGTGGAAGGATCGCCAGCCAAAGAGCCGACGTTCAAGCCGGCATTATTCGTTCCCGGATTGAAAATCTGGCGAATGTTGTCGGGAAAACTAATTGAGCCGTCGAGGTAGATGTACGTGGACACGTAGAGGTTGCGAAGTTGGTGCGTTGCATCGCCAATGTCATATGTGTTCGCCAGGTTGGGCAGCAGATGGCCGGTGTATTTAAAGTACCACCGATCATTTCCCGCAGTGTTCAATACAATGTCGCCATCGTTGCCCGACACATAGATGCTGCCCGCTTTCAAGAGCAGCATGCCCTTGTTGCCCGCCGTCGCATACTCATTTCCGGCAAGGAAAACCGAGGCCCCGCGCGTCTCTCCGGCCCCACCGCCCCCGGCCAAGGTCAGCGCAGCGTTGTCGCTGGCATCGACGGTGCCCATCAAGATCGAAGCGGCGGACGTCCCCCAGGTCATGATCGTATCGGTCAACGTGACCCCGGCAAACTCCACTGCCGTGGCACCAGCGTTGACCCGCAGGACCTTGTTAGCCGCGCTGGTGTAGTTGTCCGGAGTTTCGCCAATCGAGGTGAAAGTGCCGCCGCCCGATCCGATCAAGGCCACGTTCGCCCCGTTGATCCGGGCGGTCAACTCGTTGGCGGTGGAGTCGTACCAGAGATCCCCGTTGGTTGGCGTGGAAGGGTCGCCAGCCTGCGAGCCGACGTTGATCCCCGCAACCGTGGCATCGGGGTTGAATGTCTGACGCACGCCATCTGGAAAGACGATGTTGCGGCCGAGTTGAATGTCACGAATGAGCTTGGTGGACGTGCCTAGATCGTAACTATTGCTGGCCCACGGCAGCAGAGCTTTGTTCGTGTCGATTTTCCAGGCCATTACGCCCTGCACCTGGAGCCAAATCTCGCCAGTCGCGACATTGCCCGCCTCCAGGATCAAGACTCCGCCGAAGGTCGCCACCTCGTTGCCGTAACAACGAACAAATGCCGCGCGTGTATTGCCCGAGGCCCCGCCGCCACACAGTTCCAGAGACGAGTTGTCCGCTCCATCCGCCGTAGAGACGTAGAGCATGGTGTCAATGCTCTTGATGGCGGCGAATTCCAGGGCCGTGCCGCCCGAATTGACTCGCACCAGCTTCGACCCGGCCGCCGAAAATTGGCTGGCGGTAAACGCGGCCGTCAGAGACAGCGTTCCGCCGCCGGCCGCATTCTGGTGGTTGTGCTGGGCGTTCGTAAAGCTGGCGATGGTCGGCGTCGTCAACGTCAGTCCGGCCAGGGTGGAATCCCACTGCGGCCCAAGACCAGCCGAGGTAACGTGCAGAACCTTATTGGCCGTTCCTCTGGGTAAACGGGTTAGCTTGTTCGATGAATTAACGACCAGAACATCGCCATATACAAGTGTTCCGGCGATGGTGTCGGTATGCGATGCGGACAGGATGTTGTGTACGGTAACTGCGCCAGCCGAGACGGCGAATTCCAAGTCGGTCTCGGCGGAATTGACCCGCACGAACAGACCAGCCTGCCCGGCGTAGGTGTCCGGGGTGTCGGTTAATTGAAGAAAGGTCTGCGCCTGGCCGAGTGCCCCATAAGCGTATGCCATGTCAAGCCCCCCTAAATCCCGTGTGCATCGGCGCGATTGTCTAAGTTGTCAACATTCGTTTTGATCTCGTCGAGCACGGCGTCTATCTGCTGTAGCCGTTGGTTGATCGTCTGCATCGCCTGCCTGACCTCGTTGCGGCTCTGCTCATTTGGCCGACTGATCCGGCCCATCCTGATTTTCGTCCAGGTGTAGGCCATCGCTATAACCTCCGCTCACCGGCGTCGATGATCTGCGATTCCACGCCTTCCATCTCCCAGGGCAGCAATTCGCCGTTGGCGATTTTGAGGCACATGGCCGTGCCGCGAACGCGGGGGTAGGCCCGCCAGTTCACGCCGTTGGCCCAAGCCCCCGATGCCGCCCCGCCGACCTGGGCGGGCGGATTGAATACGGACCCGTCCGTCATGGCTACCTTGACCGCCAGTTCTTCGGTCTCGCCGACGTACACCTTCCAAGCAATATCGCCGCCAATCTGCCCGAATACGCCATCCATTCGCTGGAGGATGCCACGTCCCATCGAACGGCCCATCCGCACCGGGCCTATCAGGACGTAGGAATCAATCTCCGTGCCGTCATCCTGCGTAAAGCCATCGGCAAACCTGCGAACGTAGCCATCCTGCCCGCCGACCAGGACTCGACTGGGCGTGGAAGTGCTCGGTGAGTAGGCATAGATCGCGGATGGTTGCTGAACTTGCGGGATTTGGAACGGCCAGAACGTCTTGGAATCCCAGT
>ERZ1292642.992-Hain-H14-01um-R1-992-length-14153-cov-5_pt1 | contig 14153 bp, 17 predicted proteins | sample MGYA00564403_ERZ1292642 | MGnify/ENA primary metagenome ERZ1292642 (study PRJEB36523, sample SAMEA6512643) | groundwater metagenome | collected 2019-01-09 | study: AquaDiva: Metagenomics assemblies of 32 groundwater samples | reverse complement strand
TTTAGACTGTACAGTCTTCAAAAAGTGTATGTTGGTGAAGACGAAGAGCCGTTACAAGAATATGAAAAGATTAAATCACTAAAATTTGATGGCGCAGCCATAAGCTTACTATACGTAGATGGCCCACTAGTACTAGCACTTACACGTGGTGACGGTATTGAGGGGCAAGACATTACGGATAAAATGTTAGCTAGTGATTTAGTGGCACACGAACTTGATTGGCGTGGAATTGTTCAAATAGGTGGTGAAATAGTGGCCCCTAAATCAATAGAAAATGCTAGAAATTATGCTGCCGGTGCTTTGAATCTTAAAGATATAAATGAATTTCTAAAAAGAGATATTACTTTTATTGCATATTCCGTAAATCACGAATCCTATCTAGATTCTAATTATGAGGACGATATGTGCGGATTAGCTGATGCAGGATTTACTGTAGCTCATGAAGTATATTTAGGGCAAGATATTTATCCTACAGATGGGGAAGTATACCGTATTAATAATAATGCAGATTACGAAGCCCAAGGCTATACTAGCAAGCATCCTAAAGGTGCTTACGCAGTTAAGATTCGTGGAGAAGCTGTAGAAACGGAAATCCTTAGTGTAGATTGGCAAGTAGGTAAATCAGGTAAAGTTACTCCAGTTGCTAATCTTCGTCCAGTAATGATTGGAGACGCAGAAGTTAGTCGTGCGACATTGAATAACCAAGCATTTATTGAAGCTTTGGGCATTTGTATTGGTGATACAGTTGGTGTGATTAGAGCTGGTGAAATTATTCCACAGATTCTTTATAAGGTATAATATGTATACAGTGCCTAATCTAACTAAAAGAACTGTAAAGAGATTTGCTTTGGTACCTATTTATTTAGATTCTTTTAAATGGGTATGGCTAGTTACATACTATGAAGATCAAATTTTAAATGGGGGTAAGTGGTGGTCTTGTAATACTTATTTGCCACCTCATAATAAAAAATAGTTGTTGACTTTTATGTGCTCATCATGTATAATATGTACTTCGGTTGGGAGAACCAACCAAGTGTTTAAAATGCAAGTTTTGGTTCAAAAATATTTACTTGTAATTATTAAACAATGGGCGTATAATATGTTTATTGGATGGAGAAAATATGCAACCCATTGAAATACCAACAAACTGCCCTGTTTGTGAATCAAAGTTACAGTTGGTTAAAGATCAATTGTTTTGCAGAAATAGTTACTGTGAAGCTCAAGTAGCTAAAAAAATAGAACATTTTGCTAAAACATTGAAGATTAAAGGTCTTGGGCCTGCAACCATTGCTAAACTTGATTTAACTGATGTAGCTCAACTATATTATTTAAGTGAAGAATGGATTGCCGAGGAAGTTGGCAGTAAAGTAGCTAAAAAAATATTTGAAGAAATAGAACAATCTAAAACTTCAGACTTTGCTACAGTATTATCGGCAATGAGTATTCCTTTAATTGGCAATACAGCTGCAACCAAATTAGCTCAATATGCTAGTAATTTTGATGAAATAAATAGTAAAACGTGTAAAGATGCTGGACTAGGAGACAAAGCTACAGCGAGCTTACAAGACTGGATTTATTTCGAATATCCAGAGATTAAAGAATTTTTGCCATTCAAATTTGAAGGCATTGTTAAGCAGTCAGCTACAGGTCCAATGGTCTGTATAACTGGCAAATTGAGTTCCTTCGCCACAAAGAAAGATGCAGCAATAGCATTAAATGCAAAGGGTTATCAGGTAACTGATAATTTGACTAAGACTGTAAACTTTCTTGTAGACGAAAGTAATAAGAGTAGTTCTAAACGTATTAAAGCAGAATCTTATGGTATTACCGTGATTACTGATTTAAACAATTTCCTTTATAATAATTAAGAAAGATTTAAAAACATGACAACTAACAAAAAATGGTCTGATGAGACCGTAGCTAAACTGGTAACTCTGACTAATGGTGAGAACCCAGTGTCGGCAGCTACTGTCGCTTCCATTGCCACAGCGCTGGAAGTTTCGGAACGTTCTGTTGCGTCTAAACTGCGTCAACTAGATATGCCAGTGGCCTCGCTAGCAAAAGAAAAAGTAGCGGCTTTCACCGCTCAAGAAGGTGCTGACCTGAAAGACTTCGTAGTAAACAACGCAGGTTCGTTGACTTACAAAGAAATCGCAGAACAATTCGCTGACGCTAAATTCAGTGCCAAGCAAGTACAGGGTAAAATCCTAGCGCTTGAACTGACTGGTAGTGTAAAAGCTACTGAAAAAGTTGAAGCTGTTCGTACTTATACAGATGCTGAAGAAGTTAAATTCGTGGAACTAGTTAAAGCTGGCTCGTTCATCGAAGAAATTGCTGCAGCTCTAGGCAAATCGGTTGCTTCGGTACGCGGTAAAGCTCTATCGCTGACTCGTCAAGAAAAAATCGCTGGTATTCCAGCACAAAAAGAATCGCATGCTAAAGATACTGTTGATCCAGTAGCTGCTCTAGGTGAAGCGATCGCAACCATGACTGTAGCTGCAATAGCTACTGCAACGGAAAAAACAGAGCGTGGTATCAAAACTCTTCTGACTCGCCGTGGCATTAAAGTTGCAGATTATGATGGTGCTGCAAAAGCTGCAAAAGTAAAAGAAAAAGCAGCAGCTTAATTAACTTAACCTCCTTCGGGAGGTTAATAAAAAAGACCGACGGTTAAATAAGCCTTCGGTCTTTTTTATTTTGGAGAAATAAACTAATGAAAGTAACAATATCGTATCACGATAGAGAATCTTTTACAGTAGATGAAGTAGTATCTGCTGCTAGAAGGAATTATGGAAGAAATGTAGAAGTAGTAGTAACACCTGAATCTAGTAAAGCTGAAGATATTCTGTATCTAGCTTTGCAGAACATGATTACTCAGGATCAATTGTCAATTTTCTTTGATAATAAAGACACTTACTCTAAAGAACTACAAAAGTTGCGTACTGATATTATGTACAAAATTCAGGAGATAATGGACCTCGTTATAGTAGATAATGAGACCCGACTAACAAAGGATTAATAGATGGATATTAGCGCAATTGTATTACATAAGCTCCTAGAGTCGCAAGACCTAGAGAGCTTTGCTCGCATTAAGCTAAGCTTTCTTGATCCTGCATATGCATCTGTTTACACAGCAATAAATAAGCATTACTCAAAGTATAGTGCCATACCTAGTTTCGAAGATTTAGAAATGACTCTTCGAGAGGGTCAAACCAAGAATACTCTAGAAGCAGTTAAATTAACTGATGCTACAGAAGTAGGTATTGATGTAGCAATTGATGCTCTTATTGATCAATATACTCAGAATGAGACAATTCGTTTATTAGATAGATTTGTTGATAAAATACCAGTCTATGACACTTCAGAAATTAAAGATAACTTAGCTGCAATTGTATTAGCCCTAGATGAGAAAACTATTAGCAATGAGGGTATTGCTACTATGGATTCTTTCGAGTTCTTCCAGCAAGAAGAAGACATTGCTAGAAATAGAGTTATGTTAGGTCTTAACAATGAGTTTGATGCGGCATTAGGTGGAGTATTTAGATCAGAATATATTATGATTGGGGGACCTCGGGGTTCAGGCAAATCTCTAGTTGTAAATAATGCTTTTACTACTCAGTATGAAATGGGCAATTGCCCAGTATTTTTCTCTATTGAAATGAAAGAGCGAGAAACCTTGCAACGTAGTATGAGTATTTTAGCTAATGTTAATCATCAAAATTTAAAACATAATAAATTATCTGCTGAAGACTTATTGAAAGTGGTAAAAGTTCGTGCTGATATGTTTGTAGATGCTGGAGACTTAGTAGAAGAGTTTAAGTCTCATAGAGATAGATTTAAATTTGAGCAAGACTTAATGAGAAATAAAGAACTTAAGCCAGATAATCAACTCACAGTTATTCATGATCGTGATCTTACTATTACTTCTATAGATATACATTTAGGTAAGCTTAAGGCCAAGTTCGGAGATAAGCTAAATTTATGCGTAGTGGATTATATTAATCAAGTTAAGCTTGAAGGCGCATCTGGCACTTTTAGTAAATTTGATTGGCAGCCGCAAGTTGAAGTATCAACGCAATTAAAAAACTTAGCAGATAAGTATGATTTAGTTATGATGTCACCCTATCAGATCGATGCTACAGGTGAAGCACGTTTCGCTAAAGGTATTCTAGATGCTGCTGATATAGCTCTTGTTATGAAAGTACATCCAAAAGATACTAAATGCATGGGTATGGAAACTACTAAAATTCGTGGTGGTGCTGAACAAACATTTACTTCAGGTATGGATTGGGATACTCTACGAATGAGTCCAATACCTAAAGACCCTCCTAAGCAAAAAGAAAAAGCTAAAAAAGAAAAAGAACCTCAAGAAGCTAAGCCAGACGGTAACGGTAATATACCTTGGTAAATACTTTCTTGATTATACAACCATTATAGTGTATAATGGTTGTATAGAATAAGGAATTATAATGGAAAAAATTAAAAAATTCGCTAAAAATACTGTTGGTAATGATTATATTGTTGGGGATATTCATGGTTGTTTTACCCTATTACAAGAAGAACTAGATAAACTCCATTTTAGATACAATGTTGACCGACTTTTCAGTGTGGGAGACTTAGTTGACCGAGGTCCGGAAAGCGAACATGCTATTGATTGGATAGCACAACCTTGGTTCCATGCTGTGCGTGGTAATCATGAGCAAATGGCTATTGATTATTTTCAACCGGGTACTGGCTGGAATATGGATAAGCATACCTATGAATACAATGGAGGAGGCTGGTTCATTAACATGCCGATAGCTAGACAAGGCGTATTTGCTGAAGTATTTGATGAATTACCTTTAGTTATTGAGCTAGAAACTGATAATGGTATGGTTGGAATTGTACATGCAGAGGCTATTAATAATGATTGGGATACAACTAAAGCTTACATAAATATTCAGCCAACTATTGCTAATAATGTGCTGCTTTGGGCTAGAGATAAGATAAAATATGGTGACGATACTAAAATAGTAGGTATCAATCATGTAGTTGTTGGGCATACTCCTCAAAATCATATGAAAACTCTGGGTAATGTCATATACATTGATACTGGGGCAGTATATGGCAGCAGAGGACATTTCACTATTCTTAATGCAAATACACTAAAGCAGGTTAATTAATGGCTGATGAAGTAGAAAAATTATTGCGAGATAAAGGAGTATACTTTACTATTTCAGGCTCAGATTACTTAGTTAAGTGTCTGAATCCTGAACACGAAGATTCGCATCCTTCTTTCCGTATTGATAAAATTAAAGGTATCGGACATTGTTTTAGCTGTGGTTTTAAAGTAAATATATTTAAGTATTATGGTATTATTACTAATCAAGTTAATATTAAAGTAGCTGGACTTAAAGAGAAATTAAATGCTTTAAAACAAGGTGCAGCAGGTTTAGATATGTTAGATGGGTATACTCCTTTAACTGATAAATTCCGTAATATCAGTATTGATACATTTAAAGAATTTGACGTGTTTTATACAGATAAAGTTAAAGGTATGGAAGATCGTGTTATTGTACCCTTAAAAGATATTAAGGGTAATATCAAAACTTTCATTGGGCGCCATATGCTCTCTAGTGGAAATCCTAGGTATATGATTTATCCTAAGGGTGTACCGCTTCCTTTGTTTCCACCAGTGCTAAAGCAACGTAGTTGTTCATTGGTTCTAGTAGAAGGATTATTCGATATGCTTAATCTTTATGATAAAGGGTTGCATAATGTAGTTGCAGTTATGGGTACTCAGGCTATTAACAATGATAGTGCTAAACATAAGTTTTTGCCCTTTAAAGCTCAAGGTGTTACTAATATTTATATATGCTTTGATGGTGATGAGGCAGGACATAAATCTGCTAAAGAACTAAAGCCACGTCTAGAATCTTATGGTTTTCTAGTTGAGATTGTAGAACTCGAGGAAGGTTCCGATCCAGGAGGTATGACTATAGATGATGTAATTCAATTAAAAGCATATATTAAAAATGACTAAAATTAAAGATATACCTAAAGCAAGAAATAAACATTTAAACGATGTACTAAAGTCTAAACGTAATTCACGTCATGAAGATAAGACGTTTGAACGAGCTAAGAGATCCAAACGTAAAATTATGGATAGACACTTTATGAAGGATTCAAATGAGTAAATATTTATCTATAGCCCTAGAAATAGTAAAAATACTAGGGCTAGAAGAAACTGATGAGAATATATTAAAGTATTCTAAAGTGGTAGAACAAAAGAGTTTTATTGAAAAATATGTAGAGCAAGCGTTAACTACAGAGCATGAGCAAGTTAATTTAGATTATAATAAGGGTGCCCAATGACTTTAGTGGCCATTATTGATGGTAAACCAAATAGAAATAACTACTCAGAGCATTTCCCTTTTGAATTCGATCACTTCCATCTATGTTCTAGAAATATACCAAAAATCTTGAAAAAAGATGTAGATATTGATGTAGATTTAGATCTGTATGATTTTGTAATTCTTGTAGGTGCAGAGGCTACGAAACATTATGCAAAGGTATCTGTAGGTAATTTTGCAGGTATACTTTGTGATAACAAGTTTCTTCCAATAACTAATCCAGCAATGCTTATCTTTAAACCAGAAGGTAAGCCAGAATTCGATCGTAATATTAAAAAGATCAATGAATACATTAGTGGCAAAAGAACTAATTTAGTAGTAACAGGTGATTTTAAAGGTATTATCGATGAAGAGGAAGCAAGAGCTTTCTTACAAGAAATTTTAGATTTACCTGAAAATCACCCAGTAGCAATCGATACGGAAACTACAGCTTTAGAACCTAGAAATGGATACATTCTAGGGATTTCTTTGGCCTATAAGATTAAGCATGGCCGTTATATAGCTACAGATGCTATGAACGATGAAAATACAGAACTTCTACATAAGATCATTGCTAAGCATAGTATGATCTTTCAAAACAGGAAGTTCGATGAAAAATGGCTTAATTACCATTTTGGAACAAAATTCAAATTAGATAGCCATGATACTATGGTTATGCACTACACTTTAGATGAAACTCAAGGTAGTCATGGTTTGAAAATTTTAGCACTTAAACATACAGATTATGGCGACTATGATACACCACTTGTTGAGTTTAAAGAGGAATATTGTAAAACTCATGGTATCAGTAAAGATGATTTCACCTACGATCTTATTCCTTTTGATATTATTTGTATATATGCCTCTATTGATGCTGCTTGTACTCTCGAACTCTACTTTAAGTTCTGGCCTATCGTTAGTGCACATCCTAAACTAAGGCCTCTATATACTACTATACTTATACCAGCAACTCATTTCTTAATGGAAATGGAAGAAACCGGTATACCAATGTCTAAAGTTAGACTTGAAGCCTCTAGTAAGTATCTTGATTATCAGATCATGGAAGCTAAGAAAGCAGTATACAGATTCCCTGAAATTGCCATCTTTGAAGAACATCAAGGTGCAGTTTTCAATCCTAATTCTCCTATGCAACTACGTAAGTTGTTATTTGATTATTTAGGTCTTCCACCTTCTAAACTTACGGATAGTGGTGCAACTTCGACGGATTCCGAGGTACTGGAAGGGCTTTCGGAACTTCACGACTTGCCTAAAGCAATTCTTAAAATCCGTAAATTATCTAAAATCAAAAACACATATGTTGATAAAATTCTCCCGGCTTTGGATAGAGATGGTCGCATTCGTACTAATTTTAATCTTATCTTTACTACTTCAGGACGTTTGTCTAGCTCTGGTAAATTTAACGCCCAGCAAATTCCACGTGATGATCCTATTATTAAGGGATGCATTACTGCTAGGGTGGGCTATAAGATTATTTCGCAGGATTTGAGCACTGCTGAGGTTTATTACGCGGCGGTTATCTCTGGAGATAAAAAAATGCAAGGCATTTTCTTGTCTGGTGGTGACTTCCATAGTTCAACCGCTAAACTTGTATTTAATTTACCTTGTGCGGTTGAAGATGTTAAGAAATTATTCCCAACTGAACGACAAGCCGCGAAGGCGGTCACTTTTGGTATTCTATACGGATCAGGTGCAGCATCTGTATCTGAAACAGTAACTAAAGAATCTGGCAATTATTTCTCTGTGCAGGATGCACAAGACGTTATTTCCGATTACTTTAAAACATTCAGTACATTGAAAAAATGGCTGGATGCACGTAAGAAAGAAATTCAAACTAATGGTTACATTTACTCCTTCTTTGGTCGTAAACGCCGCTTGTCTAATGTGTTTAGTCCTGATAAAGGTATTGCCGCCCACGAAGTACGATCGGGTATTAATGCTCTTATTCAGTCTCTTGCTAGTGACATTAACCTTATCGCAAGTATGGAAATCAGAAATGAATTAAAACGTCTTAACATTCCAGCAGAAATCTTTATGCTAGTACACGATTCTATCGTAGTACATTGTAAAGAGGAATACGTTGAGCAAGTACAAGCAATTATGAAAGAGTGTACTCAACGTGATCGTGGATGTAGTATTCCTGGATTCCCAATTGGTATAGATCAAGATGTAGGTATGGATTATAGCTTCGAAAAGTTTGAAAAGACCTATGCTATTAATGACGATAACTTCTTAGTAAAATTAGAAAAGGCTGCATAATGGCACTACATGCTTGGACAGAAGATAAATCTTTAGGTAAAGAGCCATGTAAAACTGCAAGGGATTCATGGCAATGTCCTAATATGAAATCAACTGGTGAATCTGATAGTGGTAAATATGAATATTATAATTGTTCACTATGTGGAAAACGAGAAACTATAGATTGGGATGAATGTAAATGAATGAACAACAATACTTATTAACTTGTATAGCAGAGGAAGCAACTGAAGTAACCAAAGACGCTACTAAAGCTATACGATTTGGTTTATATGATTTTAATGAGCATAACGGTAATGTACCTAATGCTCAACGTTTAATTCAAGAATTAAACGAGTTAATTGCTTTGGTAGAATTAGCGGGTAGTAAAGGATATTTAGATTTGTCAATGTTGAATGATCAAGTTGTTAAAAATAATAAGATTATGAAGTATGAAAAATACGCGCAGTATGCGCGCGATTGTGGTACTTTAGATATTGACTGTGATAAAATACCTAAAAAGATTTGTGCTGATAAAAATATAAATGGGGTATGTAATATTAGGAATTGCACTTATCCTAGATGTGAAGAATGATTGATCTAGCTTCTATTCAGTTCCCAGTATATTTATTGGGAACTGAAAAGCCAGAGTTTGAAGAAGACCTATGTTTTTATAGTAGAAAAAACAAAGATGAAGAATATAGACTTTTAGTCGATGATAAATACTGGCATCATCAAACATTAGGTATGCGTAGGCTTAAAATGACTATGCATCCAGATCATGAAGAATTATTTCCTATTAAGGATTCAATATTCTTTTTAGGGGACTTAATTAAATTAGCTACCCCACAAACTTGGTTTATAGATGATAACGGTAGAGTATTTAATTATACTAAATCAACATTTGTTGAACTAATTATAAAACCAATTAAGAAAGTCATACCTATTTTAGGCGGATGTATATTAGAAATTGAAGGAGTGGAAACACGATTCAAATGCCTTTATGCGCCTAAACTGGAAAAATACGCAGGTTTGTTAAAGATAGGCCGAGGGTACATCCTATATGGTTTATACAAAGATAAACCTGAAGATACTAGGAGGAAGGTATAGCTAAAGCAGTTTTAAGCAATAAGATTTATATGAATGCCGATAAACAATTAATGGCAGAATTAACCAAAGAGTTAACATATAAAATAGATGTAATACGTTCTAAAAATGGAACATATAACACAGTAGAAACTATAAGACACTATAGTATACCCTCTCCAGGGGTGATTGCTATCCCTTCTGGGCGTATGGACTTAATACCAGAAGATTTTGACATAGTGGACAGACGAATTAATTTTGAGTGTATGCTACCATATCCACTTATACACCTTAGAACTGATCCGGGTGGTCAACAAGATGTACTAGATGCTTGGGAAGGTTCAGGAATTCTTAACGCTATGGTTGGCTGGGGTAAATCATTTACAGCTTTATGGATAGCTTTTAAGTTAGGCCAAAAAACTTTAGTAGTTACACATAATACTATGCTTAGAGATCAATGGATAAAAGATGTTAGAGTTCTTTTTGGTATCGAGCCCGGCATAGTAGGTTCTGGAGAATTTGATATTAATTCACCTATAGTTATAGGTAATGTGCAAACTTTAACTAAACTGTCAGAACCTTTAGCTAATACTTTTGGAACTCTTATAGTTGATGAATGTCATCATACTCCAGCAACTACTTTTACTAATATAGTTGCCGCATCTAAAGCTAGATACAAAATAGGCCTTTCTGGTACAGTTGAACGTAAAGATGGCAAACATATATTATTCAAAGATTTTTTTGGTCCTGTAATAATAAAACCTCCACAATCTAATACTTTAACTCCAAAAATTAAAATTATTAAGTCAGGAAGAAAGCTTAACCCTACCTCTACTTGGCCAATGAAGATAAATGAGTTGATGGAAGATTATCAATATCAAGAATTTATAGCCGCTATTGCTATAACTCTTATTGATAAAGGTAGAAAAGTCTTAATTGTAGCAGATAGGGTGGCCTTCCTAGAAAGAGTTAATAGGCTGATTGGAGATAGGTCTATACTTATAACTGGCTCTACAGCTGATTTTGCTGCTAGAGAGAAAGCTAAAAAGCAAATTGAAACCGATGAAAAATGGAGCATTTGCGGGTCCAAACAAATTTTCGCAGAAGGTATATCTATTAATATTCTAGATACTATCATACTTACTTGCCCTACTGGTAATGCTCAATTATTAGAACAACTTATAGGTCGTATACAAAGAGAATATCCAGGTAAGGAAGATTGTTGGGCTATAGATATTAACTTCTTAGGAAGAGCGGAAAAAGTCACTAATAATGCTAGATTAATGTTCTATGCTGGCAAGGGTTGGGAAGTACAAGTAGTATAAAAACTTCCCTTGACTTATGTAAGTGTTTCATGTATAATATTATCTTGATGTGGGGAAATATGTTTTTTAATATAGAAACGCTTCGTAAACAAGCTAACGACGATCCAGTACTAATGTTAAAAATGTTGGAAAACTGGTTCTATAATAAGATACCAAAAAATATCTTAGACAGTAAAAATTTTAGCAAAGTCTCTTTAAAAGGAGATTGTTGGCTTCCAAACCCTAAAAAACTATTTTATAGTAAAGCTGATCCAAATTATAAATTTCAATATTTAGTATTGGTTGCTAAAAGAGACTATCTGCACTATAAACTATATGGAATAGAATATCTAGATTTATCATTCTATCCTGATTTAAATCTAAACAAAATCAAACATAATCCTTTGATGAGAGTTGAAGATAACAAACTACACTTTAACATATAAATTATCTAATTAAGGAAATACAAAATGGCTATTAAATTTGCTGACACTAAAGGTACTGCACAAAAAGGCGCTGATGCTTACAAATATAAGGATGGAGAACAAACGCTTCGTATCTTTGGCGATATCTTGCCACGTTATGTATATTGGCTGAAAGGTAGCAATAACAAAGACATTCCAGCAGAATGCTTAAGCTTTGATCGTGAAAAGGAGAAGTTTACTAATTCTGAAAAAGATCACGTACAGGACTACATGGGACAAGATAAGAAATGTTCTTGGGCTTATGCGGTTGGTTGTATTGATCCAGCTGATGGTAAAGCTAAAGTTCTAAATCTAAAGAAAAAACTGTTCCAACAAATTTTGGAAGCAGCTGCAGATTTAGGTGACCCTACTGATCCAGATGGTGGTTGGGATATTGTATTCAAGAAAGTTAAAACCGGTCCACTGCCATTTAATGTTGAATATAACCTTAGCGTACTGCGTTGCAAAAATCGTGCATTGAATGATGATGAACGTGCTGCAATTTCTGCTGCTAAACCAATCGAAGAACTTATTCCACGTCCAACGTCGGATGATATCAAAGCTCTTCTAGAAAAAATTACTTCTGGTGGTGATACTGAAGCTCCTGAAAACACTGATGCTTCTACCAAAGAAGCAATCAACGACTTAGGTGACTAAAAACTTAAAAGGCTGCTCCAAAAGGGCAGCCTTTTCTACTGGAGAACACAAATTAAAGTACTTTTTTCAGCCGACTGGCATATTAAGCTAGGGCAAAAGAATGTGCCTATTGAATGGGCTAAAAATAGATATAAAATACTATTTGAACAATTACATGAATTAGAAAAAACTGTAGATAAACATGTTATTGGTGGGGATATATTCGATAAGCTACCTAATATGGCTGAGCTTGAATTATACTTTGAATACATTAAAGAATGTAAGTGTAATACCGAAATATTTGCAGGAAACCACGAAGCAGATAAAAAGAATACCACATTCTTAACGCAATTAAAATCTGTTAGTAATATAATTAATAAAAAAGTAAAAATTATAGATGAATTTACATCTATAGAAAATATGGATTATATACCATATAACTGTCTTAAAGAATACAATCCAGCCCATATTGATTTTCATGGGGATATTTTATTTACACATGTACGTGGTGAAATTCCACCACATGTAAAACCTGAAGTTAACTTGTCTTTATTTGAAAGATGGAAAGTAGTATTCGCAGGTGATCTACACTCACACTCTAACTCACAACTTAATATCGTATATCCAGGTAGTCCAGTAACTACCAGTTTTCATAGAAATGAGGTAGATACAGGCGTAATTATAATTGATACTGATACATTAAAGTGGGATTGGGTCAAATTAGATGTGCCACAGTTAATTAGAAAAACTGTAAAAGCTGGCGAACCAATGCCTGCAACAAATTATCATCATACTATTTACGAAGTGACCGGTGATATGACCGAACTTGGTAAAGTAGAATCAAATGATCTTATTGATAAAAAATTGGTAAAACGTAGTAATGATTGCGCTTTAATATTGAAACCCGAGGCAACGATACAGGAAGAATTAACAGAGTACTTCACCTATATCCTAGAATTGCCGGAACCTACAATTGAAGAAGCCTTAGCAGAATTTAATAATAATATAAAAGGAATAATGTCTTGATTATTCTAAAAGAATTAACTTGGAGCAATTGCTTCAGTTATGGTAAAAACAATAGAATTAATTTTACTGATAATTCAATAACTCAGTTGATGGGTTTGAATGGTCACGGTAAATCTAGTATAGCTCTTATCTTGGAACTTGTTTTATTTAATAAAAATTCTAAAGGTACTAAAGCTGGCAAAGTTTTAAATAGATATGTAGAAGATACTGCGTATAAGATAAGTCTAAGTTTTAGTAAAGATTCAGATGAGTACTTTATTGATACTAAACGTGCTAGTACTCAAACTATTAAAGTGTTGAAGAATGGTGAAGATATTTCTGCACATACAGCTACCGCCACATTTAAACTTATTGAAGAAATTTTAGGATTTGACCATAAAACTTTTGTACAGCTTATATATCAATCTAGTGCTCAATCTTTAGAGTTTTTAACAGCTACAGATACGAATCGTAAAAAATTCTTAATCGACCTTTTAAGTCTTGAGAAATATATTGAAGCATTTGAATTATTTAAGAAAATTAATAGTGATCTAACTAAAGAAGTTGATAAGTTAGAATCAGCTATGGCCGTGGTACAAGGTTGGTTAAATAAAAACGTTAATATAGATTTGAAGAAGAAGGATGTACTAGATGTACCACTTCCTTTAAATGATAAAATAACAGAAAAAAGTAATCTATTAACTGATATTAAGACAATAGAAGAAACAAATAAGGCTATTAATAATAATAATAAGTATAAGGAAGTATTAGATTCTATTGATATGACCCCTGTGATTTTACCAGAATATATTAATCCAGTTACTTATATTAGCACCAAAGCGCAACAAGAAAAAATAATGCAGGATGCTATTGCATTTTTAAATAAAGTTAAAAACCTAAAAAGTAATTGCCCTACTTGTAGCCATCCTTTAGACAATAGTAAACAACTGGAGTTGGTAGGAGTTACTAAAGATTCCTATAATACGGCCGAACAAGAAGTAAAAATTCTAGCTGAAAAAATTTCAAAAATTCAA
>ERZ1292642.988-Hain-H14-01um-R1-988-length-14174-cov-5_pt1 | contig 14174 bp, 20 predicted proteins | sample MGYA00564403_ERZ1292642 | MGnify/ENA primary metagenome ERZ1292642 (study PRJEB36523, sample SAMEA6512643) | groundwater metagenome | collected 2019-01-09 | study: AquaDiva: Metagenomics assemblies of 32 groundwater samples | reverse complement strand
TGCCGCCTTGCCCACCAGCTAGTTGAGTAAATTGGGCAGCTATCTCTGGTGGGAGCTGGCCTGAGGCTGCTAACTGCTGGATCTCGTCTATACTCATGCCCTCATCTTCGGATAGGTCATATTCAGCTTCCTTAGCAAGGAGCTTACGGTAGAACTGTAGAGACTCATCTGACATCAATAAATCCCAAGTGACAAACCGTTTGAACTCCTCTAAGGGGCGCTGTATGTCCATCACATTCTCCATTACCCAAGGCGGAGAGATGGGAACACGCGCTTCTTTAGCTTGGGCCATAACAGAGACGCCTAGCTGTATATCTGCGCGACGGCTCACTGGCAGCTTCATCTTGTACTCAGATTTAAGGACTACTCGGAAGTCCCTGAGTTCTTTAGGGCTAAGTACAATCTTAGGCCCCTTACCGCCTCTTGGGGTGATAGGTACATCCTCATTGAAGACTTGAATGCAGCGGCTAATCATATCAGCGGCAGCTACATCAGCACCGGATACACCCTGGGCTAGACGGGAATGCTTCATCTTGCTCTGCTCTATTATAGAGTTGCGAGACCAAGCAGGTTCACCGGAAGGGCCGGCTGCACCCTCTAAAGCTTCCACTGCGCCTGAGTTACGCTCGGCTCTGAGTAGAGCAAACTGCCCCATCGCTAAACCATGATCCCCGAATCGAGGCTGGAATAGGGGCTGGATGTCCTCTTTCTCCATACCCTCCTGGCCGACTCTGAGATCTATGATATCACCTTGGAAGGCTTGCTGGGTGTCTGCATTAGCGCCTTCGCCAAGTTGACTGTTCTCCTGCAGCCACTCCTTGAAGATGGGCAGAGCGTCGAACTTACTGGCTGTGGCTGCCTCTGAAAATCTCCTATTGGCTGCCTTGATAAGAGCTATAGAAGAGTCTGCAACACCCTGCCAATAGCGCCCAGGCTCCTTCTTTCCAGAGGTCTGGCCAGGAGTGATCTGGATAGCAGGAACACCAAGACCATGCTCAATAGAACGTATGATGCGACTGATACCAGTAGGGGTAGTTAGGACTTGGGCAGGGCCATTGACAGAACTAGTATAGCCTTGGACTATGCCGTAAGCCAGCCAGACCTGATTACTATAGATAACTAAGGTGTGTTCTTGTGCATAGGAGTTAGGCCTGTATTCGACTATACCAGCAAGCTCCTCAGGGCTAAACATAGAGGCCAAATCGTAACCTGTCACAGTCTGCCAACTAATTAATTCCTCATCCATGCAACCAAAACTAGCAGGGAAGGTAGACTCAGCAGGCAAGTCAGTCCAGCAGACTGGAATAGGGGCTTGGTTAAGCCACTTGCCATAGCGCTTCTCCCAAGCATCTAGAGACTCATCCGCAGCAAGATAAGGGAAGTCCCACCAGTACATATGGCCTGGACAGATCAGTCTGGCGGCTCTGCCTAAGAGACACATTTGCCAACGTTCACGAAGGATGGGCGCATCTAAGGGCGGGTTGAGCTGGTCTATGACCTTATTAAGGCCAATCTCTACCCTCTCAGCAGTGGACTCGGCACGGGAACCTTCTCCTATATGCTGTACACCTATTTCTGCAGGATAAGGGAACAAGCTAGTGATTAGGTCTACTTCACGTCTAAGCTCGTTGGCTGTCATACGTTCAGGCTGAATCTTACGCTTGCGGCCTGGGGCCATAGTGTCCTCTTGGGGTACTACGTCCTCATCGTAATAGAGAGTTAAGCGCTCCTGATCAAGGTCTAGCTGGGTACCACCCCAGTAAGATTGGCAGTGGGAAAGTAACTCCTGGATGGATTCTATGGTAGGTTCTTGTTTGGTGTCGGAAAGCATTATTTCTTACCCTTTAGATACCTAGGGGCGCCTATAATAGCGTGTTTTGGTATAGCAGTTTGACAGCCATATGTAGAGCTGGTACCTAGGTTTATAGACTCCGCTAACACAATCTCATCCTCATCATCTAGAATAACATAACCTACTGATTGGCAGATTGTGCTCCTCGCCTCTGCGTCACTCCAGGCATGGTTGCAGTTTGTATCAGACCATCTAACCTCAGCCAGCTTACTAACAAGAGACAGTCGGTCAGGGTTAGGCTTCATTAGTACGCCCCAATAACTGTCTAAGCCACTGCTGTCGTTCCCGTCGCCGGTCCCAGCAATGTCCACAGTAGACAACTGGAAGCTCCAAATCGCTAACTGACTCATCAATACCTAGACGAATCCAGCTAGAGCAGTCCCAACATAGTACCCAGTCACAAGGAAAGAAAAGCCTATGTAAGAATTCTAGCACCTAATAGGCTCCCCAGAGTTGTCTTGGCTTTCTTAAAAACGGCGGTGCTGAGGACTCAGCAAGGGTACACGCACCGGCCAGAGCATCTGATCTGTCATCGTGGAAAGCGTCCTCAATGCCATAGCGACACAACTCAGATTCAAGGCTAACACCATCAACAAGAGGTAGACCTCTAGGAATTAATAGCCGACCACTAGAGAATAGCGAGTCAAGATACATCGCACGACTGCCCTTATCACGGTCCAAGCCAACTCGCCTCTGAGCTACATCTCGGCGTGATCTATAAGGGACTTCCCTAAGCGGTAGCTTGTACTTGCGCCTAAGACTCTGCATAAGACTGAGTTGGAAACCTACAGTTTCAACACCTACAGCCCTTAGGCCAGCAATCCTCTTGGACCGTCTAGCTATCTCAAACTCCAAGTCAGGAGTCTCAACTCGCTTGGCCCACATATCCAGAAGGTACATAACTTTAGACTTATAATCCGCTCCTACTGTTGCTATGGCAGAACAGTCAGCACGAGTCTTAGTTGAGGCAGCAGGGTCGATATACATAAAGATGTTAAGCGGTCTGGATGGGATCATAGAATTATCCCAGTAGCCTATATGTTCACGTTTAATGATGTAGCCCGCAACTGCCTGAGTATTGCACATAAAGGTCAAAGCGAATAGCGCATCGCCTTTCTGTCGCTGTAGTACCTCTATGCGCTCCATAGGAAAGCGCTTAGGGCTGAGTGTGGGACCCCAAGGATAGTCACCAACCACAGGCATCTCGATTACTGTGAAGCCCATGTCTACATAAACTGGCACTAAGTCATTATCGCCCCAACGGGTGCAGAGGCCAACTATACGACCTCCTTCTACAAGACGATCAATGACTACGCCTCTTACAGTGGTCTCCTGCGCTTCCATCTCAGTGGGGCTGCGCACATCCCATTGGTTAGTAAGGTCGTCAAGGATAATAATGTCAAAGTGAGAGCCTTGATAGGGGCCTTGAAGGCCACAGCCCATAAGAGTCGGCTCCGGCCCTGTATAAAAGCGTCTAACATAGATGATCTCCTTCGTCCACTGCTTCTCTGTATCTTCCTCGACGCCAAAGGCCTCTCGGTAAACGCTGTTTGACTGAATAGTCTGCTGGATCGCCATAACCCATTTCTTGGCTTGGGCACCTGCATTCTGAAGCCAGAGGACGCGGATACTAGGATTACGGCCTATCTCCCGCTCTACCCATAGGCGAACTGTACTGGACTTGAAAGTCTCAGGTGGACAGACTATGATAGTCATATTATAGGTACTAAGGGCCTCCTCCCAAGCGTCCTGGTATTCTTCAAGGTCCATGCTGTGGACGGCTTTAGCATAGGCTCTTAGGTCACCATACTTAGCAGCAGCCACTCGGGCCTCGAACTCGGTATAAGTGGGAGGCTCTGGCGGGACTAGAGTAGGAGCCGTCACTAATACGGCCTACGTACAGTTTTTGACCTTCGAGCAGGCTTAGAAATCTTAACTGTCCTTCTAGGAGGAAGAGGTCTCCCCTTTATCTTCTTGGTTAGAGGTACTGACGGCCGAACAGTTGCCACTAGTTGCCTCTTAGGCTCCCACACTGAGGGCATGGCAGTAGGAAGGTAATAGTAGGCCTAACTGCTATCCACTGCCAGCCACAGGCTAAACAGAGAACAGGGCCTGCTATCCAGCCCATCATGGGAGGGACACCCAGTTGTTCTAGACTAGTAAGAGTTTCCATGGCTATTAGCGGACAGTCCCAGGTCGCCACTGAGACTGCCCATAAGAAGGAGGTTGTAAGTTGTCAAACTAAGTCTCACGTACTACTTTTCCCTCAATTAGTTGTCTATCAGGACCATACTTATCATTCGCCTTGAATCTATCTAATAGCTCTCTGGCCGCTGCTCGGTGAGCCTCCTCAGACTCAATCTGTTCAGTACCAACATTGACTATGACACTAACACCACCGCTTGATGTAACTACACTAGGTACGTCAGGATCTGGTGTAAACAGCACCTTGGAAATATAGATATTCAGCAGTGCCCACTCAGACTTCTTGATCTCATCTAGCTTTCCTGCCCTGATCCTTGGTTCAATAGTGTCCATAAACCCATTAAAGCCGCCTAGAATCCTAAGTCGCCCTAATTGCTTATAGATCTTCTCCAGTAACTTGAGATGCTGCAGCTCTTCCCACGACTTGACTTCAATAGCGCCTAGAATAGGGCTGATATAGGTCAGACTTTGCGGCTCCCAGCTCCGCGCAGGGTCATAGGGGTACTTAAGTGTGTCCTGTTCAATTCCACTATTCACAGCTCTTGTATACCACATTGCTGCGCGGGGTGTCAATACAGCCGATTTTCAGCCGCAAAGGCACTAACTGTAGTCGAACATATGTGCGTACTGGTTTGCTGAGGGGAAAAATTTAGTAAAGTGTCTTACCGCTATAGAACAAGGCAGCCCATCAAGCTGTCTGACCCTATATGTGTATGCTATGACTGTGTGTATGTGGGGGCGTATGTAGGGTATTTGTGTACTCATATATCCTTCGAACGTATGTTCTATGAAGATATTGTGGTGTGGTTGGGGCTTGACATGGTGTGAAGGACTGTGGTATGATGTGGACAAATCGAATATGAGAGGAGGTGAGAACTAATGTTTGAAGGGCTGACACCTTTGTTCCTCAGTCATGTCCACCCTGACCGAGAGGAAGCGGCAGGTATGGTGGCCGCTACGATGCTACGACTGGATGAGGCAATGGCAGGAACAGACCATTTTGTTGACACGAGCGAGACGATTCGCTTCCTCCTCGCGCTCCGCCAGTTGGGCAGATAAGCTGTACAGGCGCCTTATCAATTCCGGTAGGGTGCCTGTCTTTATGTCAACCACAGCCGAACACCCATTCGCACGTACATATGTTCGTATCTCGAGACCCACGCGTACGCGAACACCTGTTCTATGAAACATATCTGCTGTCCAAAAGCTTGACACCCATGCACAGGTGAGGTATGATCATGGTGGAGGTTGAATGAACCACACACACAAGCCATTGGCTTGAACCAAACAACCACAGGGACGGGCGACCCACGAGTCAACGCCCTGGATGGATGATCGTGAGGAGCGGCTCCATTCGTGATAATAGGATGCAATGGCAGGAGCGCAATCGACACAGGCTTAACTCATGAAAGGAGACATAATGCCTGATAACGAAGCTCCAACAATCGAACAGCTTGAAGAAGTACTGGCTGAAGAGCGCGCTACCTTCGACAAGCGCAACAAGGCGCAGAGTCAGGCTCGTAAGGCCTTTGAGGCTGTCAATGACGGTCAGCATGAGATCATGCTGGTTGTCGAGGCTGCCACAGAACTGCGCGACGCTCAAGCCAATGTCCAGAACAGTGAGGCTCGAATCGGTAAGGCGCAGAAGGCCATCGACAACTTCGCCTTCACAGTCAAGGCAGGTGAGAGGAACGAGCTGATCGCCAGCTACACTGAATGGGTCAGGAACGCAGACGAGACTGACAGGATGCTGGAAGTCGGCCTCACCAAGCTCGTCTTCACAGTCGAGTTTGCTGACGGCGAGACTGATCCCAAGGCCTTCACTGTTCAGGCGAAGCCAAGTGGCCCTGGCCTGACTGCCTACAGGGCGCCTCGGACTGCATCTGGCGGAGGTAATGGCTTCAAGTCAGCAGGTGCTGTGCTGGTAGATGGCACAGAGTACCGCAGCCTGAATGCTGCCTACATGGTACTGAGGGCTGCTGAAGATGGAGTGCAGGCTTCAGATGTCACTCCTGCAAACTCAGAGTCAGTAAATCGCTGGCTGAAGAAGCAGGGCCATACTGTGGAGTCAGCGGCTCCTACAACTTAATAGCAATAGAACAGCCCCTGAACAACTCAGCTCCTGCCATTGCAGGGGCTGTTCTATTTCTACCTCTGTACTACCTATGTAGATGAGCACTTGCTGTAGTGGCTGTGGTCAGTGCTGTGGTTATACTTGATGCGAACATATGTTGCATGAACATTTTATGTCGTCGTCCTGTATTGACATGGACTGCACGGTATGATACAATGGTATTGCAATCGAGGTATGGCTTGGTTGTGACGGGCAACCGTCCTGTACGTTCACAATTTCATAAGGAGGTACATATGGCAATGCTTACGCCAGAGCAAGCCGTGCTTGTTGCCAAAGAAGGCGTCCGTCGAGACCGCCTTGAGACATTGGCACGGTTACGCGAGTTAGAGTCTCTCCCTGATTCTGCGCTACGTGATGGTATCGCTGCATGGAAGAACGTATTGGAGGGCCAAGTCGCAGAAATGCTCACTGATGAGCCCTGGTGACAATCACCTGCCCCTGTCCACCATACTGGATGGGGGCATTCTTCTTACCCCAATTGTATATAGCAATTGCCATACGGGCCGTCACGGGCTTACAATCGGTTGTGATGGCCCGTAGCCCAACATTGGGGATGGGATGGGATCATACTTGATGGATTTTGTGTTGCTATGATCGTGAAGGGACTGCTTGACAATGCAAGATAAGTGTGTTATACTTCAATCATGGACGCCGATATACAATGGGAGATCTCATGCACCGTCATAAATGCCTATGTTCCAAGCACAGACGCTTTGCTATCCTCTTTGAGAAGTGGTTGAGGAAGCAAGGAGACTTGACTATGGCTGATGCAGTGAAGCAATTTCTACGGGAAAGGATAGAGGTATGAGATACTACCTTGAAGCTTGGACTTGGGTAATGTTAGTGCTGGCTTGGGTAGGGCTGACACTGGCGCTGGTGTGGACATGAGCAGATACCAAGCAGCTACAGTCCTTGCAGTTCCTTCAAAAGAGAATGGCTATTTCTACAAGATTAAGGTTGATAAGGAGATTCGATACCTGAAGCCTTTTCAGGTAGGAAGGCCCCTTCAAGTAGGTGATGAAGGCTTCCTAGAATATCGCGCTACTAATGCTTATGGCCTTGACTTTTGGGTAAGCGCTCATGGTTAGCCATAGCTACCACCGTGATACTCATCTCTACGGACTGGCAGACAACTGCCCTCGCTGTGACGAACACGCTGACGATCCATTGTTAGCTCTGGATGAGCAGAATCTGGCCATCCTTATCTTAATGATAATCCACAATAAGGATGCCAGGTCAGACAACGAGGAAAGGGCTATACTGCACCTGAGCTATACGCTGCTTAACAATAAGGAGGTGAGGTATAGGCTGGCAGATAGGCTACCTATCCTAATACAGCAGTATAACAACTGGCTGACTGATGGTTGCGGCTGGTGTAGTGGAGATAATGAGTCTAGATGTCTGCACTCAGATAGACTGTGAAGGTGTAGTCTCCTCTAGTAGGGGGGATAGTGTAAACGGATACCGGCATTTTGGCTGGCAACACTGCTATCCACCCTACTATAGGTGTCTACACTCAGAAAGGAGGTGAGACAATATGGACTATCTAACTCGTGCCAGATATGCCGTTACCAGTAGGGACTGGTACAAGTTCGAGAAGTCTCTGGAAGCAGCTGGCATAGATATGGAGACACTAAGACATTTCATACTCGGTGTTATCTATGCTGACTTCAATGAGCTACTGCCTGAGAAACCCCTTAAGGAAGTAGGTGAATAATCCGTGCGGAGACTACAGTTGGGTCGAGTCTACGGTAAGGCATGGTAAGCGAGTACTTCTGGTTGCTGTGGAAGCATGGCACAAAAAGAAAGCTAAGAGATAAGGTAGACAATAAGAACACCATGTACCCAAGCGGCTGTGGCCTCCATGTAGTCCCTAAGTCAGTAAGCCGAAAGGATACACCTCCTCACGAGTGGCTTGGGGACTCCATAGGTGGTTGTAGTCGTAGTGGGTGGCAAGTGCTGGATATATGCAGGTTTCCGGCGCGGAGGACTTAGGGCTAACCTGCTCCTAGTCCTCACACCCACTATGGATACAACTAACTACCTGCCTCGTGTGTTCGCACTATGCAGTAGGTGTGGCTATAAAGGCGTGTATACCGTACTCCCTTACGAGGAGTGGCACCCTGGATACTGGATACGGTGCAGATACTGTAAGTGGGTGAAGCTGATCACAAATGGTGAGTATAAGGGACTAACTAGTGAGGCTGGTCTAATGCATATAGAGACAGAGTATTGTGGCACAAGTGACTGACGCTACAGACTACGCATGGTTCTATTGGGGACCGCTATATAAAGGGATATTCCATTTATGACAATTGATAAGGACAACCACAGCTATACTAGTTACAGACTAGGCCGGTATACAGTAGTCTATCATCCTGGTAGACAGCAGCCCTATACGCTTTGGTGCCAAGGCTATGTAGTAGGGTTCTACTTCACTAAGGAGCAGGTAGATATGGCTATGAAAGTGAAGAGGATATGAGCCTATTTCTGAGATGCATTTGTGGGGACGAAAAACAGTGCCACAAACTTGTCCCATCGCTGAGTAAGTGCGCACCCAATAGTCGGCACGAAGTCTGCGATATCAGGGGTTGCCACTGCAAGAACTTCATACCTGCAAACGTCGTCTATCGCAACGATATACTCTGCAGTGATTGTGGAAATTTTCCGCGCTGCTGTAAATGCGAAGGCGGACTTCTTATCAAGTACCACAAGCAGGAAGAACTATGGGAGCGATTCCCGCCCAACAGTCTTCCTACTGATAAGGAACTTGATAGGGCTCTAGTATACAAGGAGCATACTAATGAGTGAAGTTGCTTTCTTCATACTAGGCGACTTTCCTGCTAGTATACATAAGCACGATGAGGCAGGGCATCTCTGTGGCTATCTAGGCGTACCTAAGGGGCATCCTTGGTATGGAAGGGACTATGATAGTATAGATGCAGAGGTACATGGCGGGCTGACCTATAGCGAGCATGAGATCAGAGGTGGCGGCAGTAACCCCTTTGTACCAAAGGAGGCTTTAATAAGGCCATATCCGCATGATACAGCACAGGACACATATTGGATAGGCTTTGACTGTGCTCATGCTGGTGACCTTATGCCTAGGACAGATGCGCTCCTTCCACTTCACTTGCAAGGTAGTGGTGTCTATCGTGATGAGTCCTATGTTAGGCAAGAGCTAGAACACTTAGCGTCTCAGGCAGCAGCGGCATGGCAAGCTGTACAGTTAGGGAACCGGTAATGACTAGGAACAGGAGGATTTAAAAATGGTTGCACGATTCTTAGGTGGGCCTTGGTTGGTCGCCCTCATGGTGGCAGGGCCAATCTCTTATCTGTGGGTCGTCTACTTAATGATTGCAATGCTAGTCGAGGGAGAGATATGGGCATTTCTATCCTTGATCTTCTTCGGATGGATTGTATCACTTATCGTTGGCGTGGTTATTGCAGTCCCACTGGGTATTGCTTTTATGGGGATCAACGTCATGTGGCAAGGAGCTTTCTGGTGGTGGCACAAGCTACCAATATCGCACAACTAAGAGCAGATAATGAACACAGATACTAATGCTATAGGGAACATAGTAATCATAGCAGTTATTGTAGCTGTTCTAGCTATTCTCTGGCTTCCTATCGGTGGCTCAAACACACCTTGTGCTAGTGGCAAGTACATATACGAGGCACCTAGTGTAATAGAGTGGGAGCCAGAAGGCTGTACTCTACCAGACTATATGCTTCCTCTAGAAGGCAGATAACTGTACTAGTTAATGCGTGAATTATAATTCGGGCAATGGTGTTCAGGTGTTGACATTAACATGGTGGTGTGGTAAACTGATCATATGGACTACACACGGACCGTTATTATGCCAATCTATACCTGCCTTCGATGTGACTATGAGTGGGTTCCACGTAAGAAAGAGGTTAAGAAGTGCCCTAGGTGTCAAAGTTGGAACTGGAATATTCCCAGAGACGTACCACCTGAGGACACCGCTTAATTGGCTGACCATGCAGACTTCGATCTATCCCACGTTATGGGCTTGGAGAAGTGGATGCAGGCTGTAGACGCTAAGCCTAGAGTAGACGAGCTAGTTGAAGGTTTAGTGCCTGCAACTACTGGTTTTGTTTTACTGGGAGGTAGGACAGGCCTCGGTAAAACTAACCTGTTGCTCCAACTTGCTTTTAGTATTGCTGCAGGCAGAAGCTTCTATGGGCATAAGACTCGACAAGCCAAGGTAGGCTACCTACTTTTTGAAGGGGATCAACATCAGACACAAGATCGACTACGAAAGCTGGTACGAGAGTTCCCAGAGGGAGTTGATAACTTCAACTTCAACCTGCTACCACCCAGAAAGCTTACACGGCATCCACCCTTACTAACCATGGCCTGGTACATCGAGTTCTTTTCTGGTGTGGACCTGATGTGTATGGACCCCTTAAAGTACATGGTCCCAGGAGACTATACAAAGTCAGAGGTAGCACAGAGCTTTATAGTTGACGTTCAGCACTTATCGCGAGAGGTAGGTGCTCCTGCTATTCTTAGCCACCACATTAGAAAGCCCAATAAGGACCCTAGATCACCTCTAGACCCTGGTGATCTATATGAAATTAAAGGTGCTACAGACTACGTTGATGCTGCTACAACAGTAATGTTCCTTGAGCGAGAACGACAGGGGCGTAATGAAAGTAATACTGGGTTTGGCAGAGTCAATCCTGATAATATGGTTCTACATTTCCCAAAAACAAGGGATGCAGTAGCCAGTGAGGACCCTGTCTTCCTATCATTTAATAGGAGAAAGTTACTATTTGAACCACGAGACATTTTTGACCTTCAGGTTAGGGAAAAGCTGAGGGCTTTACCGGAGTGACTAGTTTGCAGAGGCCTTATAATAACAACAAACACGATTACACGTATACCACGTTAAACACGTTCAGTTTTAACCATATTTGCGGACTATTCGCCTGTTCCCTGTGCGCGTGGGGACGTGCGTATTTGATAAACGTATTCGATAGCTGGGATTGATATAACAAATGGGAGTATGGAGGGTTCGCCAATGTCCTGAGTGTAAAGCAACGTTTCCAGCAGGTCAATTGAGTAGCTCATATGGATCACACTGGAAGCAAGGAAGAGCCCTACGCAGGTGCCCCAAGTGTGGGCACAGAGGCCTAACAAGAGCCTTCCCTGTTATTATGGACGCTAGAAGAGTTAGTCGCAAAGTATAAGGAGGTTATCGCAGTAATGGTAGAGTCAGGGTTCATACCAAGCATCGACAAGCCAGCCGGCCTAAGTCCACTGGTCAGGTTCCGAGGCGTACTGGATATCTTTGAGGCTAGGGACAGGGAATTCACTAACGAAGATGGCTCTGTGAGACAGTCACGAGTCATTGACTTCAAGTTTAGAGAACTGGAGGTACTTGAATCAACAGAGGTCTATGCCTTTCCTATCGCTACTGTCAGTGTCGGCTATGCCCCTCCTGCAACTAGTGGTGGTGGCTCACGTTGGGAGGTACTAGCAGGCTCTATCCGCAACAAGGGTCTTGCACTGCCTGACCTAGTGGGAAAGGGACAAGAATGGTACTATACTGATGCCAAAGTTAGACAGCCTGTAGTTGACCCTGATGGCAATCCTGTTATGGAAATTAGGAAAGGGCGATCAGTACAGAAGTGGGCGGACCAGACTGCACAGGCTTGGCAGGTCGTATCTATTGATGGTCTCAGTCCACAAGAGGATCTGACAGACTACATCGTGTCTGTAATGGATGGCAAGACAGAGAGTCAGCTGAATCAGGCGCTGATGACTGACAGTAAAATCATAGCTAGACCTGATATAGTGACTAGCCTTACTGACCGGAAGTTGCTGGATACTTTGCTGATGGCTGGCAAGGTTAGCAGGGACAGCGAAGGAGTTATTCACAGGGTCTAACTATGCAGGTCCGATTTGGTTATACTGAGCAAGGAGAGTCTCTTCATGCTGTCCACGCACAGTCTAAGGTCAGTCTATGTGGTGCCATCATCTACTTGATTCTTCCTAATCTGCTCAGTAAGGGCGAGTATGCTCCTTGCCACAGACCAGGCTGCTGGAAACAGTTAAGGTATCGGTTCAACAGCACCAGGTTGTATCGTGAGCAAACTAGTATTCACTGATCCTAATAGAAAGGAGATATGGGTTACTGTACTAGGCACGAAGTTATAATCTTCGACACTTGTGCCCACTGTCTGCTAGAAGCTTTCGTTACTGAGTTTAAAGGAAAGGAGGATAGCCTAGTGGAATACGAGCCCAAGACTAATGGGAACGGTGAGAGTCAGGAAGATGAGTCAACAGACGAATCTACTGATAAGGACACCGAAGAGACAACTGAAGAAGTGGCAAAGGAAGGCGAAGAGGAGTCCAAGGACTAACTGAATATGCCTACATGGGTAGAGGACACTCACTTGGCCAATAGATTACTGACAGATATGAACACTGAGCTTGTTCAGTCTGGAACAGAACGAGCCAAAGGTATTCATGTTAGTCAGCTCATTTACTGCTTGACCCGCAGTTATTACGACCAAGTGAGTCCTCTGCCCCTAAATCCAGGAGAGACCTTACTATTCTCTACTGGACTAGGACTAGAAGCAGTGCTGCTTAGACCACACAGGAAGGCTGCTACAGGTGAGACTGAAGGGATACACTGGTCAGTAGATGGACTAGACTATGAGGAGTTAACACCTCTTTCTGAGTTTAAGTCAACTAGACTATCAGCTAACAGAGGACCAGAGGACTTGCCTGCTACTTGGGTAAAACAGCTACTGGCCTATATGTATGGGACTGGAGAGGGAGAGGCCATACTAGCTATCCTACATTTGATGGGCTCCTACGCACCTCCCTTCCCGACACTGAAGTGCTGGCATATGTATGCCACTAAAGAGGAGATACAGGCCAACTGGGGCTGGCTACAGAAGCGTAAAAAGATTTTAGAAGAACACTTAGCAAAAGGTATACAACCTAAGCAGTTTACCTATAACGAGGACTGGGAGTGTACTACAGGGCCCTGTAGGTATTTGCTTATCTGTCAGGCTCGACAGTCAATAGAGGACTTAAGGAAGCAACTTGGCGAGCAAGCGCAGACTGAGGCGTAAGAGCTGTGGAGATAAAGCTCGCTATGCTACTAGACTTGAGGCTATACACGCAAGTACTGCACTCAGAGCTGACAAGAAAGGAGGCAGGATCAAGGCTTACAAGTGTGCGTTTAGCTCAGATGGGAACAGTCATTTTCATGTCGGCCACTATGGAAGGAGGTAACTAGATGGACAAGTTAACTGTCACGCTGAAATTCAAAGATGAGAAGAAATGGTCTATCCGCTTCGACGCGGAGGACAAGGATGATGCACCTGTTGCTAGCCTGTATATCAGTAAGTCAGCACTAGGTAAGGCGCCCTGGCCTAAGGTTATAGAAGTAGAGGTGAGAGATGCTACCGCCTAACTATGAGAATCCCAGTGAACAAGAGCAAGTCTACCAAGAGTATAGGACTAACCCTTACACGATTGGCAGCCTGCCATTGAAGGAGGTTGGTGAAGCAGGGATCGTACCAGACTATGGAGATAGCAAGCATAAGATAGCCAGCCCAGAGGCGGTGAAGGCAGTCATAGCATCGGAGCAGTTTGGCCTTGATGATAGTCTCAATCAAGCTACAGCAGCAGTCCAGAGCTACCTCAAGAAACTAGATAAGGAGATACAGGGTACAGAAGTTAGACTGAGGGATCTCAAGGCATTGAAGCAACGGACGCTGGATGGTCTAGCAGGGATGCTTGATGCTAGTATCACTTGAAGGGGAAGAGGCAGTAGGTAAAACTACTTTTGCCTATACTGCGCCACTACCCATAGTAGGCTTTCAGTTCGATATGGGAATAGAACGAGCGCTGTACGGTGCCAAGCACGATGACCTGTTCAGGGGACTGGATATTGAGGTAATTCAATATGATGCTAATGTCCTTGAGCCTAAACCCTT
>ERZ1292642.986-Hain-H14-01um-R1-986-length-14183-cov-6_pt1 | contig 14183 bp, 21 predicted proteins | sample MGYA00564403_ERZ1292642 | MGnify/ENA primary metagenome ERZ1292642 (study PRJEB36523, sample SAMEA6512643) | groundwater metagenome | collected 2019-01-09 | study: AquaDiva: Metagenomics assemblies of 32 groundwater samples | reverse complement strand
GTGGTGGAAACGCCGGCATCCCCTCGGCTCCCAAATACGGGTCCATATACTGTTGCTGGGCCATACGCCAGGGATCTAGCGGAGGTCGTGGCTCAGGTTGCTGGCGCCTTTGGCGCATTCGCTGGCGTAGGGTGTCGTATTCCTCTTCGGGCAAGAAGTCGAGAACCATCTAAGAATCTATCTCCATCGCACGGTCGGATTCGCTCGGCTACGTGGCAGGGCTCGTTGTATCTGTGCCCAGGCATCCTGCACGCCCGCATCGCCCCAGCCCATCTCATCTTTCCAGTACCCCTCAGTCATTTGCTTTTGGGTCGGGTCCATGTTGTAGTACTGGTAAGCGTTCATCTGGGTCGGCGTCCTGAAGTAGGCGGGCAGACGAGACTGTTGAGCTTTTGGTGTGTCATCGTCCCAGTTTATCTTTTCGTATTTCCACCCCCCCTGATTAGGGTCGAACCCCCCCCCGCCTGCGTCGTCATCCCCATAGCCCTGCTGTGCCGGTTGTTCGCCATAGGCAGGCTGGCCCTTGCCCCATCTCGCCAGGTAATCAGCCCAATCTCTAGCACCCTTGTTACGCTCTGATGCTGCCGCTTCCTCATTCATTCGTCGGTTGTATTCGATGACCCGAGGGTCGATAGGCACGTCGTCAATGGGCGGTGCAGCGCCACCGTAAGGGGCTGGCGAGTATGCTTGTGCACCATATCCTGCTTGCTGTGGCGCGTAGGCTGCCTGTTGCGGCTGAACCTGATATGGCTGTGCGGCTTGCATCTGCCGCCACCAGTTCTGTTGTGGCATTGGCTGTCCTCCTGGTTGTGCTTGCGCTTCGTCAACTAACTCCCGATGAGGAAGCACCTGTGGTTGTGGCATTGGGCCTAACTTCCGATGCGCGGGGACCTGTGCTTCTGGTGGAACGCCCGTCCCAATATTCTGCCCTGGAAATCCCCTGCTACTTGGTACGTCGCCCTGGTATGGCGGTGCCACCTTCTGCATTTGCGCCCATGCATCGTTCCAGCTCGGCACCTTGTCCCAGTTCCCTGAGAAGGCCGGCGGACGCTCAAAGTATTCGCTCAGTCCTCCTAAGCTGCCTTCGGGAAGGCCAGCCTTCATCTGCTGATACTTGATCCAGTCCCGCGGCCCACTGAGACTGGCCATAAGCGACGTATCGTATTGCCGCTTGGCTTCCGCGAACCGCGCTTTGTCCAGGTCCAAGCGCTGTTTGTCGGGGCTATCCTCTTCGGTTACCTGATCCATCAGGCGGTTGAACATATCCTCGTCGGCCCATTTGCCCGTGCGCTTGAAGTAGGATTGTCCCCTGTCGTACAGGGCGGCCGCTTGTTCCGGCTTGATAGCTGCCAGGTCGGCTAAGTGAGCGACAAACTCCTCTTTGCTGGGCTCGCGCTTGTTCCTGGCCTTGTAGTCGGTGATGTAGTCGGCCATCTCCTGATAGACGTTGACATCGGGTTCCTCGCCTTCGGGCCGCTCAGGCTCTACGCCCTTGCCCCCTGTGGTAACGTCGACTGGTGTACCCCCGGGACCGGAAGACAGCGCCATCACCACCGCAAAGGGATTGCGCTTGGCGTTCACAACGGCCGGCTCGCCACTACTGAGTAGCCAGCGCTGCACGTAGCGACGCTTATCCTCGGGGGTGGCCGTGGGCTGGCCTTCTTTGGCCGCCGCTTCCGCTACGTCGGGCCGATTCTTCCAGATATAGTCAAGCGCCTCTTCGGGCGTCCAATGGCCGCCCTTGCCTGCGCCGAGGCTTTCCGCTGCCTTGATGGGATTATGGCCGAAGTTAACGGCTAGCTCGTCGTCAGAAGTGTTCAGCCAATCCTGGATGATCTCGTAGCGGCCCTGGCGGCTCTTGGCCTGTTCCTTCCACCGATCCTGCTTGCCGTAGAAGTCCAGAACATCCGGCCTGGCTCTTAGTAGCCAGTCGTAAGCCTGACTCTTGGTGATCTTGGTTTTTTTCTTCTTAGCCACTAGAATTCCTCCGCTGGCTCAGGTAATTTGAAGCGATTGACAGCCATCGCCCAGGCGCGCTCAAATGGATTGCGCTGCCCGTACCAATTCCCGGGGGTTCGCCCCCGCATTTGCTGTTGCATTACCATATCCTTAGCCATTGCCCAGGCCGCCTGTGTTTGCAGATTACGCAGGGTCGGCTCTTCGATACGCGACAATCTCAGACGTAAGTACTCTTGTTGCAACGCCTGCATATAGGGATCAAGCTGGGCCATGCCACCAACCACCGGCTGTGAGGGTGCACGGAGGCCGCCCAACATCCCGCCGAGGCCGGCGAGGGGGTTGTACCCTGGGCCTGGTGATCGTCTGGCACCACCAAGCGATGCGTTAGGTAGGCCCATCATCTCATTGTAGTAACGCTCAGCCGCCCCCTGGTTCCACCAGCCCTGACCAATAGCCTGGCCTGTGTAGCGGTCGTAAACGTTGTACTGGCCGCCAGGTCCCTGTCCGACATATAGGCCGGTCTCCGCCGCTGGGACATCCTCTTCTGGTAATTCACCCTCTTCGTGTTCGCTCACTTACATCCCTCCTAAGAGGCGTCGTGCTCGCTCCCATAACGACATTGGCGAGCGCCCGCCCATATCAACAGTCGGCCTCACCATTGGCATTCTTCCCTGGCTGCGGTAGCCAAAACTAAGCGGGCTGGCCACTGGCGCGTTGTAATACCCGAAGATGTTGTTGTAGAACCGCTCGGCTAGCCCCTGATCATAGAAGTTCTCCGGATACTCTCTATCCCGTGCCACTACCCGATACATATTTGTCTCGGGATTGCGGTACACATACCCGCCTTGGCCTCCCGTGCCTGCGCTGCTTCTGGTGGGTTGGGCAGGACTACCACCCATAGCGCCGGCCATGAAACTGGGGTAAGGATGCCAAGTCCCGTCGTCCCATTGGTAGCTGATCGTGGCATAAGGGTTCTGGAAGCTATACGTACTCGGGTCCATCGGGTCAAGGGGTGCGGGCATACTGGTGCCCGAGATATACGGCACGCCCTCCGGCCCTACAGTGTATCCGCCATATGGCGTATCGACGACGCTCCCAGGGTCGCCATAGCCCAGGTCGGCACCGGTCACTGGCGCCTCATCGTAAGCGCCTGTTCCCCCCCCGTCATACCCTGTGTCGTAACTGTAGCCTTCCACTGTCTACCTCCTACAGGCCTGGCGCACTTGCAAACCTTCGTGCTAGCACGAAAGCAGGTCCTAAATCTGCAATCGTGAATGCTCGGAAGATGGATGAGCCGTCACGGTTCGCTTTCTCGAATCCCGGTAACCTCTTATCGTTGACTATTCGCATATTAAACCAGAGCCTAAATACCTTCAGGTCGCCCAATACCCAGGCCGCTAGTGATTGCGCTTCTCTATCGGCAAAGCCATAGAAGATATAGTCGCCATAGCCCTCGATAATCTTGGCTAACTCTGTCTTTCTCCCTGCTGGTCGCTCAGTTCTGATTGTAAACTCATTACGATAATTGCACTCCCCAAGGTAATTGTAAGTTCGCACACGGCACGCAATACGGACAGGATCAAGCCTAAGGACTATCAAGTCGGTATTGCGTTCAGCATCCTCTTCTTGCGGCGCTTCACCTATTAGATATTCGCCACAGATTCGCTTGATTTCCGGTAGAACCCTATTGGCTCTTTCTTTATCCCGCTGCCACACTGGTGGCGCTACCAAAGCGGTCTGGCTCATTCCCCCATACCTCGAAGCCCTCTCGTTGCTCGCGACCAAACATCTCTAATCGTGGCCCAGGACTCGCCTCACGAACAAGATCGTAGAACTCATCTGGTTTGCGTGAGTGCTCGCGTACCTTGCCTTGAAAATCCAACCGCATGCCCACCCTCAACAGGTCCAGCGAGCCAAGACGCCCAAACAACACGTGCTCAGTCGAATACATCCAACTAAATGGCGTAAAGCCTATGTTCTTAACCCACGTCATCACGCACTGATAGCGGAAGCCCCAATGCTCAAGGAGACGCAGTCCTTCGGGTAAGTATTTGTGCGTCACCCATAGGTAGAGATGACAGCCGCCTGGGTCGGCCTGTTTGAGCACCGGCAGTGCGGCTATTTCTTCAATGCTCATAATAGGGTAGTCTAGTACGCGCCCTTGCATTGGCCGCACGTCCCGTTGTATTTTCTGAATGGGCCAGGGGGGATCGATCACTATGCACCGGTACTTGTTGGCCTTGCCGGGCATGGTCCCCTCTGACATTTGGACGATAGATTTGAGTGCCTCTTCTTTTTGCAGCCGCGATGCCAACTGCTGTAGCGCAGTGCTGGTAACCTCATCGCCAGCCGACTTTACCTCGGCCAAATGCTCTTCAAAAATGTCTTCAGGCACTGTAGCCTCAAGCTGCCACCGTGAGGACTGCATTTTGCTGATGCCCAGGTCGGCTAAAGCAGGCGTGCCGCCGGTCACATCATGTGACCTCTCGTTCGTCTGGTTTATTGGGCTCATCTCGTGTAGCAATACCCCCGCCCGCCGTTCGGCACGCAGCTTTATCTCGGCGATGTTGTTCTGCATTGCCAGCCCTTCACCCTGCTGCTTAATGTACAGACGCAGTGCTTCGGCCTGGTCGCGTACAAGCTTGACTTCATCTATTGTTCTAGCCTGCTGTAAGGCGGCTTTGGCTCTGTCCCACTGAATTAGTGCTGTATCACTCATCACAGTCCCATCGCCCCCTTAGCCGCATCCCATATGGCGCCTGGCGAGTAGCTGAGGATCGGTGCCCTGAACTTCGTCGGATCGTAGCTGCGCCCGCTCATTCGCGCGATGTTCTCGGCCACCCCGCCAGGTTCCCAGCCTAGAAAATACTCCTGGCCTGGCACTGGCGCGTATGGCATCGCCTTGAAGAAGCCGCTCGTCATCGTCTCGTTGAGTCCTCCGGCAGCACTGAGCAGTGCCCTAGCCATCGCTCCCTGTTGCTGCATCTGTTCCTGAGCCATCTGCCAGGCACGGCTTTCCTCAGCCAGCTCACGCGCCTGTTGCAACTGGGCCAACTGGTATTCGCGTTGTGCCACTCGGTCCGCCAGGGTATCACCGTACTTGCGCTCTTCCCATTCTTGTTTCTGTACGTCTTGACCTTGCTCGTATTCCCACTTCTCACGGTCGAGGCCGAGGCGGTCCATTGCGGTAGACGAGCCACCAGTACCACGCCCCCCGCCAGCCCGGCCGCCAATGTATTTGACGACATCACCACTGGTCTTGTTGACAAGCGCCGTTCGATTGAACCCATCCTCATCACGAATCGTTCTTATAACAAACGGGTTCGGCCCCGGCTTAGGCGGCTTCTGAGCCGTGGCTTTGGCATACGCGTCCTGAAACCGCTTCAACTGGCTGGCGGCAGGCTGCACGTATTGCTTGATGATACTCTGCCTAGCGAAGGGGTCCCGTTCAGCGTCAGCGACGGCTTCCGCTTCCTGCAAGCGACGGGTGGTGTCGGTTATCTGCTGCTCCAGGTAGCCCACGTACTGGCTAAATTTTTGTTGGCCACCATAGAGCGATGGACCGCCTATATCTTCTGTCAGGGGATATACTTTCGTACCCCCGACGGCTGGCCCCACAGGATAAGCTGGCTCGTCAGTGCTCTCTGGCTTATCCGCTAGCCACGCCGCTATTTCGTCATGCTCCACGTTCGTCACCTCCCAACAATGGCGCTATCTCGCGCATAAACTCCGCCTTTTCCTCGTCGTCCCATCCCTGCCACGTAGCTACCTTTTCTGCATCGGGCATTCCCAGCCACAAGGCTAGTTTCTGCTGCACGTTCAGTTTTTTCTGCCCTACTGGGACCTGCCGCTCATAGGTTTTGTCCCAGTGGTCGATGATCGTTAGCACTCGCTCAAACACCCGATCGACTATTTTCTGCATACGTTCGGTGGTCATCGGCATTACATCGCTCCTGGTGGCGGGCCAAAGTTGCCGCCCGGCCGACGCTGTATCCCCACCGGCGCTGTATTGATCTCCGGCGGCATCCCTGCCCCCACTGGTGGCGGCGGCACCATCGGCATATTGACGCCCGGTATCATTGGCTGTATTGGCCCCATAGGCCCCATTGCATTGCCCTCGGTAGGCATGTTGGCACCCATCCCTGGCGGTGGCATCACCCCAGGCGGTAGCTCCGGAAACGGAGCACCCCCTGTTAGAGCCGCCTGGCGCTGGCGCTTTACGGCAAAGATTTTGTCGCTCAGTATATCCACCATCATCTGATCGATGGCGGGATGGTTTATCAGGCGCTCCTCGCGTATCTCGTCCAGCTGTTCCTCGGGTGCCTGCGCCCCTGTTTTCTCGAGCGCCTGCTTCGCGCTCCAAAGCTGCTGCCCGCCGGCCATCCTCTGCGCAGAGTCGCGTTGCGCCATCTCGTCCATCGGCAAGAGCGGCTTGATCTTGGCCTTGACCTGGTAGTAGTTGCCTACGTCCTCTGGCCCGAAACTTAGCCACTCGGCGTCCTTGCCGGTTCCTGCGCCCCACACCGGCACGGGCTGCCTGATAACCCGCTCGATAATCCGCCACATATGCTGAACCATTTGCTGGAGCGCCATCGCCCCGTTGTCAAGAATCGGGTCGTAAACTATCTGCGCCGCCGTCATAAGCTGGGACACCATATAGCCCGAGGAGGAGGACGCCCCCTGGCCGTACATGACTGCCGCCAGGCCGGAGCGATCGACCATCAGGCGGAGGATATCGAAGAACTGGTACAGGTCCTTGGCCGCACCCGGCACCGGCATGAATTTGACGCCCTTAATAATTCGCCCAGGCTCAAGCTGGGCTATAGCGTGCGGCGTCGTCGGCGTCAAACCCCCACTGCCTGGGTCGTCCATCACCATCAGTGGCCAGCCCATCAAATACACCCAGTTCGACAGTATGGTCAGAAGCCTATCGATGGCTGGGATTAGGTGCTTGAACGGCTGAATGATACTCTGCGTGGCCTTCGCTGGGTCGCGTGAGCTGGTGGTATGGCCACCTAGCTCGAAATACGGCGGGCGACCATATTTATGTGCGACGCTCTTGACGAGCTGACCGTCTAGCATGTAGGTGACGTACTCCGAATCCCAGTGCTCGATGCACTCCACTGTCTGTGACGAGCCTGGTATCTCCCCCTCGGGCGGCAGGCCGGCGCCCGTCGGCACCGAGGCGAATGCCCCGTTCGACTGGCGGTATACGCCCAGGGCTTTCATGGCTGGCCGCAACTGCCGGCGGGAAATCTCCAGGACCTCGCTTACCTTGTACGCATCAGGAACAGGGAAATAGGTCAGCGCGTCGATGTCGGTCCACAAGAAGGGCGGCGGCGCTCCCTTACGCCAGTCTTCAACGCGCTGGTTGTATGAGCTGGCCTCTTCCTTCTCGTAGCGACTCTTTTTCTCCGCTTCTTCATTATCCACGACGGCATCCACGGCATCGTCTACCTTGGTTCGCTTGCGCTTTGGCTCACCATTCCAGGCATCGGCCCGATGAATGAGCTTCCACACCCCCAAGCCATCCGCACACGCCGCGTCGATGCCCATCCTAAATGTCTGGCGCCCAATGTCATTTTGCAGCGATTCGAGCATAGCTATTGTCCAACGCTCACGCAGGCTGCTGTTCCGCTGCGCTCGTTCCGTTGGCGCCATCGGAGCGCACTCGATACCTGGCGCATCCGCCGTCAAGGTTGAAACGACGCGAAACAACATGTCGGGAATCATAGGGGAGCGAATCTCCTTCGTCGTGGCCCTGTAGTTGTCAGGGATCTGCACCGGCAATTCCATGTAGCGCATGGCGCGGTTGTTGACGATCTCCTGATCACGCTCGGTGAAATATAGCTGCCGGTCCCTGGCCAGCTCCTTGATGTATTCGGCGGTTGGTGCTCCCATTTCTCTCCAATAAAAAAGGGCCAAGCACTATGCTTAGCCCGTGTTGTCACTGACGGCGTTGTCAGTGGTCCTGTGACTGTCCTACCTGCCCCTCCCGCCGTGCGGGACTCTCGGCAGAGCCGGAGGATCCTCTGCTAGTCGCTTGGCCGCATCTGCCAAGGCTGGATAAGGATGAACGGGTAATAGGGGTACTGAGGATATGGGTTCAGAGTTAGTACCCTCACTACCTCATTGTCTACCTGATACGTCACCCTATCGGGAGTCCAGGTCTCTACTATTGTCACGCGTTCGTCGTTCTCGCTCATTTCTCCACCTCCCCCAGCGGCGTTACCGTCCAGTCGGCTTGGCCGTTGGCGATTGTCAAGAGGATATTATACCGGCCATCGCTCAGCATTATCAAGCGCCTCAAGAGCTTCGTCAGCCATTCTGGTGCGTTCATTCCGTGGCCTCAAATAGCACGCATCCAAACTGCGCAGTAGTGACAAATGCCACTACTGGCTCAACTCTCTCCAGCAATAGGGCTGTCATAGAGGCCCGCAGCGCTGGCATCACATATAGCCCTGCCGATGTATTTGGAACCCTATGGCACTGGCGCCACTCGTCGCGCTGGTCTGAGTGTTCGCCCCAGTGTCGGCACCCGCCACAACTCAGCATTGGGGCCTCCGATAAAATCTAGCAATCTCGTAGCCACAGCGGCATCGGTAGACTAGCCAGGGACCGCATACGCGTACCGTCAGCCATCTCCTAGAACGACCAGCACGATTAGGCTGATCGTCATGGCCTGCGACTAAATGCCATAGCCGAAGCATCATCTTCATGCTACCATCGTCCACCGCGGCCCCAGTATCCCGCCGTCGCCGCTCGGTATATGCTCTCGCATCTGCAACGCAATCATATGTTTGATTACTCGGTCGTCGTGGGCGCCTTGCTGCGCTCCAGACGTGCCGTCGCCAGGGCGAACGTAACTGAGGCACTCGTCCCAAAACGCCTCATCATAACTGACGATACCACCGCTTGTAATGAGAGAACCCAACGTTTTCTCAAGGATCGGCTTCGTTTTGGCAGTCGTTGGCCAGCCTGCTACCCTCGACGGTCGCAATCCATGATCACGGAGCAGCGTCGTCGTCTCCTGGTGGTAGTAAAGCGCCGGATAGTTTAGCTGCTTTAGCACCAACAGTACAGTATGCCCACGGTCGTTTCTCTCCACGCCGAGGAACGCATCGTTGTATTCCCGGCAGAGCACATTGGCCATTTGCGCGAAAACGTCTTCTGGCCACTGGCCATGTAGATCAGCCACGTGGACACACGTTTGCCAGTCATAAATCGCCACGCCGCTGTAGTCCAGGCGGTCGTTACCGGCATCAATCCCCGACGCCACGTCAGCCCCAGCCACGTAACGCCGCCCGACTACGGGTCGCTGCCATATTTTCAGAGCGCCATTCAGGCGCGTCTCTAATGGCGCTTTGCAGCCAGATAACTGGCTCTGGACGGCTTCTACCTCAAACAGACAATTGCCCGAGCTAATGAAAGCCTCATGGGCGTGAGCTGGATACTCCTGATCGATCTTCTTACCGTGCCTGGCCAGTTCCTTACGCTTTTCGGCTAGCCAGTTCGCATCATGGGCTGGGTTCTCATCGCGTCCGACGAACGTTTTACGATAGCCGTTCTGCGCATCCACCCAATCCCCATGCCAGTCGTTGAACCCATTTGCTGTACTCTCCTGAATCAGCCAGCCACCAGCCACCAGCGCACCCGAGATAGCCGCCTCCTCCTCTGCAGCATTCTCCCACCAGGCCCGCTCAGTTTTCAATAGATAGCGGCAGCGTTCCGAGCGCCCGCCACCCTGCGCCATTGCCTTGATAGTGCCGATACCGGCTAGCTCCAGTTCGGTCTCGTTGTCTTTCAGCAGCGTGGGACGTTCGCCGGAGGGGAGGCTTGTCAGATATTGCCTGGCGATCTTAATGAGGTTTTTCGCGTTGTCATGTTTGTCGGCTTTGATGAGGATGTTCCCGCCCTCGGCCATCTGTTTCCAGCAGAGATATCGTACGCAGATTTCTGACGAACCCACGTCGCGGCTCTTCGTTACCATCTCGCGCCGGCTGATACTATCGACAAACGCCTTTTGCCAGGGGAAGGGAAGGAATGATACAACGCCTGACTGGGTGGCAATGGTGGAATGGCTCATAGATTCCCAGAAGTTAGGAACCTTGATCTGAGTATTGCCTGCGACGCTGATACCGAACTTGACATGCAGAGCCGCAAGGGGAAGCGCTTCTAGTAATTCGACCGCATTAGCCAACGTCACTCCTCGCCTTGACGATCCTCTCAGCCTCAGCAACTACTGCGTCAGGGTCAAGACCCAGCCGATCCGCGATCCGGCGGGCTTCCTCAAGGACAAACCTGACGTCGACCTTAGTCGACCTGTGCCCCATCTCCTTAGCTATGTCGTCCAGCGTCTCACGCCAGGCTTTCTCATTCCAGAGGCGCCCCCGCTCGTCGGCCATCCACTTGATAGCCTCTAGTTCGTCAGCATGCTTGCATAAGCGCGCGATGCGTTCCTCTTTCAGCGCCAGGCCGGTGTTGATGGCCGACTCGCGGCGCTCTTTGCGCAGCCGTTCTATCTCAGGTCCCCATTTGCTTGAGCGGCGATAGTAATGGATCAGTCGCTTGTCAACCCGCGGCCAATCCTGCCGATCAGTCGTCCAACGGACTATTAGGCGGGTGTCGTAGTCCGCCGCCAGCCATTCCAAGAGCTGTGCCCGCTGGCCATTCTGTAACCGAGGCCCGGGTTTCTGTCTCATTGTCTCTCTCATTAGTCCCAACTAGTCGCATTTCCGGCCTAATCGTAACTACCAAAACTCGTTCCCGCCAGGCGAGTAGTCGTATGGCGGTAGGTAGTTCTTCCTCGGGTATGTCGAGCTGGATACGCGCGCCGTTGCCGTCGCCGCTGAAGCGAATTGCGCTCTGGATACTGGGGAAGGCAGCTCTGAACGTAGCCGGCTCAGTCATTTCGGTTTCCGCTTGAAGAACTCGACTTCGCGCAATCGTTTCTCGGCCTCTTCTTTGCTCAGATACGGCCCGCCGAGGTTCTTGCCCTTTTTGCTGACGACCTTATAGCCGCCCTTCATACGTTCAATCGTCATTTCTTGCCTTTTGCAGCCGGCTTGGCAGGTTTGGCGGGCTTGGGCATTGGCATCATAGGCATAGGATGCTTTTTGCCTGGCATCATCCCGCCATCCGGCATCATATGTTTGGCGTGTTTCATTTGTCCCTCCCACAGCAATGCGCCGACCACAATCTAGTCGGCGCATCGTCTCGACTCGGTATGTCTCAATCGTGCGTTATTGCGGGCATTATAGCGGGTGGGTGGCCGGTTGTCAAGCCTTTAATAAGTAGAATTGATGAACCGCTGCCATATCCACAAACTTTAACGAGTTTTCGCCAAACACCACCAAACGATTGACAACATTGTCAACATTATGATACAGTGTCGACAGAAACAACAAGGGGGCAAGAAGGGGCAGAAACCAATGACAGACCCGAAATGGACTGGCAGGGCAATAAGTAGACTTTATCAAGCATTGCTGTATCCCAAAACTTTAACCAGTTTTGGGATAATCCGTCAACATTGTTGACAGCGAGCAACAATTATGCTATACTGCAAACAAGAAAAAAAGCCGGCGGGCTATAAGCGCAGAAAGGGGAGAGAAATGAATTGGGAAATCGGCCACTATGAGGATGATTGGTGCCAGATGCCCGACGATGCGGGCGAAGGGCAATTCCTGATGGGTCGAATTGTCCGCGCCCCGGAAGGCATTGCCATCCCCGGCACGGTCACAGTTCGCAGCGCCTACACCGGGCGCCTCTGGAATCTGTTCCTCGACGATGAGGGCAGAGTCATCGAATGCGACGAGTCCGACGGCATTGGCATCGACCGCTAGCCCCACCTCCCGCCGTGCGCGTACCAGGCTCGCAACCTGGGGCGGGAGCCGAAAGCCGGCGGGCTATAAGCGCAGAAAGGGAGGAGACAGATGGAATACTTCAGGATGGATGACGAGAAACTAGAGACTGTTGCCAGATTGGTAGGGATGGCCGATGACATGGACGCAGTACGCGAATATTGCCTCGCCGACTGGCCAGAAGGCGAGGCACATCAGCGCTGGCTAGACAACGCGCCAGTCTCCGAGATTGCCTCTTGGGTCAGATCAGGACTTATCTGGAGACTTTGAAGACTGCCAAGGAGGATTAACATGTATTACGTGACCTGGTTCGACCGGTCGTGTGGGGCTCGGGTGGTTTCGATGTGGGACGTCGATGAAGTGTGGCTGACTGACCAACACGGGGCACGCAGAGAGGCATCAAAAAAATACCACGGTCAGGTGCATCCTTGGCCCAGTGGCCTTCAAGTGCGTCCTAGAGTCCAGGCAGACTACTACGTAGGACTGCTGCCACCAGACACAGCCCTCGAACTGTATGACAGTGAGCAGGATTGGGCAGACACAACTAAGGAGGAGGATTAACATGATAGCACCCCGCGTGGCATTCCGCGCCACGGGCGAGCTGGCCGCTCGCCTCACGGACGCTAGGCTCTCTATGGGCGACATGACCCGTCGGGACCTTACACGTTACTATGCCCTGCTGGCCGCCGAGTTGGCGGACCTTGAACTGACCGAGGGCGAGGCCCTGGTGATCGTGGACTCCTGCAATGGCGCATATTGGGATCCATGGTCGATACAACTTTTGCCTGCGGCCGTGGCGAAGGCCATCGACAGGGACCGACTGGACCAAAAATGGTTGGTCGATGGCCCCGCGCTCCTCACTAAACTGCAACGACTGACACGGGCGCAATGCTACGCCGTCACTGAGGCTGCCGCGCGGTTCTGGCGGGAGCAGGCCCTGAAGCCAACACCATTTCTCGACAAATTGCGCGAGGTCGGCCTGGTCAAGCGCGAGAAAGCCATGGTATAATCCCTGCGATCCCCCCGCCCGCTTCGGCGATTGGGCGCGAGCCCCGATACATTCTATCGGGGCTCTGCTATACCCTCAAAGGCGAGGTGTAGATGCCAGCGAAGACGGCACCTAAGCTAGCTAGCCCCCTTCGCTCCCTCCACCCAGGGCTTGCAGTAGTCCGGCAGTATGCCTGGCGCGAAGAGATAGCCACAGCCAGGCGGCTTGTGCCGGTAACACGTCACATATGTCCCTGGCGCAGGGTGAAACCAGGTAAAGTCAGTCATCGTCCCCCACTCCTTACACCAGGGGCACTGCATCAGTTGTCGTTTTATGCCCATAGGCCTCCTTCTTCAATCAACCCGCTTTTCGCCTGCCCCTACCGCCAATCTTGCCAATCCTGGAGTAGTGGTCCACGCCATACCTGGCCTTTACCGCAGACCCACCCATCTGCCCGATCGCAACGTAGAACTCCGCCCCGCGGCTTGCCTTTAGCGCCTCACCACCCCTGGGTAATCCGGAACTCACCTTTGTACGACGACAGGACACGTGTGGCATTAGCGCACATCGTACACGTGAGTTCATAGATGCTAGCAAACCCATGCTGATCACATTCTGGACAGTGAAACCAGGCTGGTGGCTCGAAATATATGGCCTCACCTTTGCGCTCGGAACAAATATCACGGAACGTAGGCGCGTGGAAGCCACGGGCTTAGCGCAGCCCGTGGAGGAAACGCGCCCCGGCCCGTCGAGGGCCGGCCCTCCCTTCTTGCCATTGACAATGCTGTCGATTAGTGGTACCGTATCAACATGCAACGTGAGTATCAGCATGACAGCCACCGGGTACATCTGGTGCTATACCACCTAATCTGGTGTCCAAAGCGCCGTAAGCCGGTGCTGGTCAGTGTTGTCGCGGAACGTCTATCGCAGGTTCTGCACAGCGTGGCCACTGAGAACGGTTGGGTTATCGAGCACCTCGCCATCATGCCTGACCACGTGCATTTGTTCGTCCGGGCGACACCCACCATTCCGGCGCATGAAATCGTACGCCGCTTCAAGGGACGGTCATCGCGACTTCTCCGTATGGAGTTCCCAACCTTGCTCCGATTGCCTAGCCTCTGGACGCGCTCGTACTTCTGCTCGACGTCTGGCAATGTCTCCGCCGAGACCATCCAGCGGTACATCGAAGCGCAGAGGGGCACATGAAGCAAATCGTCTCCGTCAAGCTCGACCCGACCGCCGAACAGTACGCGGCGCTTCTGAGCACCTTGGAGCGCTTCAACGCCGCCTGCGATTACATCGCTGGCATCGCCTTCGCCAACAAGACCGCCAACAAGTTCAAGCTCCAGAAGCTCGTGTACCGCGATGTGCGAGAG
>ERZ1292642.927-Hain-H14-01um-R1-927-length-14859-cov-4_pt2 | contig 14185 bp, 11 predicted proteins | sample MGYA00564403_ERZ1292642 | MGnify/ENA primary metagenome ERZ1292642 (study PRJEB36523, sample SAMEA6512643) | groundwater metagenome | collected 2019-01-09 | study: AquaDiva: Metagenomics assemblies of 32 groundwater samples | reverse complement strand
AACAGCCGCGCTCCGCAATACATCTACGGCAAGCCGCTGAACTATTCGGACCCGATGATTGAAGACATTATCCGCAACCGAGTCGCTGCCCAATTTGACGTATGACGCTTGGAAACAATCTCGTCGCTCTGGTCTGCCTTCTGGCCCGGCGTCCGATGGCAGGCAATGTCCACGTTGGAAGGCGCGGCGCTGCCCCGCATGCCAATCGTGGCGGGACTAACGGCGGGGTCTGGGTCGGAGAAGGCTGGATCAGGAAACAATTTCCTTCTGAGTGCGCGGATGCTGCTCTCAGCGGGGAGCCGGTCGAGATTACATCCGCCAAAACGATTGAGCTGATTATCCGTAACTCCAAACGAAACCAAACCACATGAGTACACCAACCAGACCAACCGGAGCCGTTACCCATCCCGCCGCGCAAGCGGTCGCTGCCAAGAAGGACATTCGGGACTTCATCCAGTCGCCCCAGATGCTTCAGCAGATGGCCCTTGTCCTACCCAAACACATTACCGCAGACCGCATGGCGCGAGTCGCCCTGACGGCTCTGCTCAAGACGCCGAAGCTGCTTGAATGCAGTCGCGAGAGTTTGCTGCAAGCTCTCATGAACTGCTCGCAGGCCGGGCTTGAGCCGGATGGCAGGCACGCTCACCTGATTCCCTACGGGAACATTGTCCAACTAATAATTGATTACAAAGGACTCGTTGAATTGGCCATGCGTTCCGGCGTTGTGTCGAACATCCACGCGGACGTTGTCTGCAACGAAGACGTGTTCAAGTACGATCGCGGCGAGCTGAAGACTCACGAGATTGATTTCCGCAAGGAGCGCGGCGCGATGTATGCCGTCTATGCGCTAGTCCGTTTCAAGGACGGGACTGAGAAGTGTGAAGTCATGACGAAGGCGGAAGTGGACGGCATCCGCGCGCGGAGCCGGGCTGCCAAGGCTGGCCCTTGGGTCACTGATTACAACGAGATGGCCAAGAAGACTGTCTTCCGCCGCCTGTCGAAGTGGATCACGCTGTCCCCTGAATTCCGGGACGCAGTCGAGAAGGACGATGATCGTCTGCCGGAGATTGACCCGCCGATGATTCCCGTGAAGCCGCTCTTTGAGGACAAGCCTTCCGAGACGGCTGGCAAGACTGGCGGTACCAACATGCCCGCAGACCCAGACCCAGAGCCGGACCCTGAGCCGGAGCCGGAGCCTGCTCCTGCTGACGCTGCTCCTGCGTCCACTCCGGCTGCTGCTGGCCCGGCTGCTGTCCCTGACAGCCGCGAGCTGCGCGCGATGCCCGGTCTGCTGAAGCTTGGCGGCGTGACTGAAGTTGAAGTCATCGGCTTCCTCCATGCGACCGGCATGGACGATTCACTGACGACGTTCTCTGACGTGGCGACGGCTGCCCCTGAGCGGCTGAAGTATGTCCACGATAATTGGAGCGAAGTAACCAAGAACATCAAAGGCGCAAGGCCGAAGGAAGGACAACTGGTGTGACAACGACAACTGACAATCCTCAAGAGCGCGGGCTGTGGACTTCGGCCAGCGGTGCCCTTCGGGACCGGCTCTGTCCCGGCTCTCACATTGCGTCCCGTGACTTGCCGGAGCTGCCGCGTGAAGACGCGGAGAAGGGCGCTGCCGTCCACGCTTGGCTTCACTGGCGGCGGCTTCGCATGGAAACGGACTTACCTGAGCCGGTCTGCGATTACGAACTGGCTGGCCGCTGCTGGGACATGGAATGCAAAGCAATCGGGGCTTGGCTTGCGTCCATCGAAGGCAGGATCAATGCCGAAGAGCTGGCCAACATGGTCACTTACTCGGAGAAGCGTTTCTGGTTGGTTCTCCACCTGAAGGAAGTCGTCATCAAACACTCCGGGCAGGCTGACTGTGCGCTGGTCTGCGGGCAGCATGCGCTGATCCTTGACAGCAAAAGCGGCTGGCTCGAAGCGGTCCCGCCGCAGTCCAACGAACAGCTTCGGGACTTGTCTGTCCTGATTGGGACGGAGCATCCGGTTCTGGAATCGGTCACCGTCCAAATCGTTCAGCCATTCGCGGAACCGAATCCCCCTGCGGTGTACGATCGTCATGACTTGAACGTCGCGCACCTTCAACTGGTGGACAGGATCAAACAGTCCAATGATCCATTCGCGCCGCGCACTCCGCACCCTGAAGCTTGCCGGTTCTGCAAAGCGAAGGGAACGAACCGCTGCCCGGAGACTCAGAACGCCGTGATGAAGCTCAGTGAGACGCAGCAGTCCCTGATTGCCAATCCTACCAAGGAGCTGATCCAAGCTGCGAAGCTGGCCAAGGTCATCGCGGAGCAGATTCTGGAAGTCGCTCGCACCCTGTTGGAGAAAGACCCGAACTGCATTCCGGGCGTGACGCTGAAGCCAAACCCCAGCAACCGGCCTGTCACCAATCCGCAGGAGCTTTGGGCACGGTGCGCCGCGCATGGGATGACGCTCGCACAGTTCATGAGCTGCGTCACAGTCGGCAAGGGCGCGATTGAGGACACGCTCAAGGAGATTATCCGCAAGCGCACCGGGCAGAAGATCGTCAAGGGCTGGGGACTGACGTTGACGGATTTGATGGACGGCGTAACAACCGAGGAACCGAAGCGCCCCAGCGTGGCACTGAAGGACTAGCCGCTATGGACAAAGAGACAGCACAACTCGGAAGGGAACTGACGGGCCATCTGCTCAACATGAGCACGATCTTAGAGCCGGAAGATTTCCAAGTCTTCATCGGGGCTACTATCGCCAACGTCGTCGGCAATCTTGACGAAGGGTACTGGCAACTGATGAAAGCCTGCGCGGCAAAGCCGTGTGACATTCCGGGATGCACCTGCCACGTCGCTGCATCAAAAGTGATGGATGCCTACCAATTACTCCGTGACGATCATACGAAGCTGATGAAGTCGCGCGGTCCAATGAACTGAAACCACTTTCCCCGTCTGGCTCTGGCCCATGCGCAGTATCCCCTACTGCGCCCGCTTCATAAGACTGAGCCGGACGGGGATTCTTCCTATGAAAACATTCGTCTGCAATTTCGGCTACGGTCTTGTCTGTAAAGTAGAGGCAACTGACAGCGTTCCCCCCAAAGGGCAGCCACATATCAGGAAGGTGGAATGGAGCAGAAAACCAAAGCTGAAATCACTGCGCCCTTACGTCGCGTGGATGAATTCCGTGAACCAGCAACTCGCAAGCGAATGGAACGTCAAGCTTATGCACATCTTCCAATTGAGCCGTGACTGGAAGGATCACGAGGTATGGGTTTACGAGCCAAACAAGCCCCCGAAACTATGCAAGACCTGAACGATCAGACCCCTCTTCTCCGGCGCTATGTGAATCCGAGAGGCCAGTGGATTCGGCGAGGCTTCTATCTGGGAGTCATCTTCACGTCCCTGCTCTTCTGGCTGGCGAGCTTCTTCGTCTAGCGACGGCGTTTGCGCGGGGCAAATGATTCGGCGAGTCCTTCAAGGGTGGCGTCGTACTGCTGAAGCCTTTCCACTGCTGCTTCTCCGATGCGCGACGTGAGGGCGTCCAGTTCGTCGAGGGTCAACTCCCCGCCGTCCAAATTCTGAAGCGCCTTGCGCTTGCGGAGCGAGCTGACGATGCGCTGCTCCGGTTCACCTTCCCCGCCAAGCCGGATGGCTTCCACCAGCGCACCCTGAAGCCGCTCGGCGTACTCTTCCATGTTCCCCTTCTTCAAGGCATCCACTGCCGCGCGCATCTCCGTTCGGAACGCCGCTCGTTCGTCGTTCTCCCGGAAGGTGCGCGATTCATCCCAGCCCATTGCTTCCCGCTTCCACCGGTAAAGCCCCTTCATCGCCGCTTCCAATTCCGGGTTGGCTTCGGCCAGCCCGGCAGCCGCGAGTCCCTGTTTCATGGCGCGAGCAGCGGGAACTTTCTGCATGAAGTATTTCCCGATGCGCGCCGGTAAATCCTGATCCCGATACTGTCCGTTGCTCTGAACCATGTCCCAGAGATCAGTCGCCTGTGAGAACGGGAACATCGTTCGCGAGAGAGTTTCGCCAGCGCCAGCGAGTCCGCCCTGTCTGCGCATCGCCTGCCAAAGCACATAATACGGGCCGCTCAAGCTGGCCAGCAGAGCCTCCAGCATGAAGTCCATCGGTTCATCCTTCGCTTCCTCGAATTTGATTTTCAGTCCCGGCAGTCCGCCAGAGAGCAATGATCCTAGAGCGACGTAGCCAACGCCTTGCGCGCCCTTGGAGAAGAGGAAGCGGGACATTCCTTCAATGGCAGCCGCCCGTCCTTCCTTCTCCCGGAACGCTTCTCCGACTCGCTTCAGGTTTCGGCTGAACTGATTGAAGACCGTCATGGGGTACTGCTGGAACTTGAAGATGGAAGAGAGCCATCGCTTCTGCGCAGCCATGCTCCGCTCTGCCATCGGCGCATTCTCTCCGCTCATCCATGAAGGGAACCGTCGCTCGAAAGCTTTGAGCAGCGCACCGTTCCCGGCCATCAGGTCCGCAACCTGATCCTTCGTGAACTGCATCTTGCGAAACGTCTCCGGGTATTGGCGCTTCTCCCAAGCTGTGAGCGGTTCGGTCTTCTGGTTGCGGATACGGTCGGCTGCGACAATCGCCATCGCTGCATTCCATCGTCCCTGCAATTCGTTCTGAAGGTTCTCCGCGAATCCCTTGGCAACGACGTTGTTGAACATCCGAAAGCTCGAACGGATTGGCGACGCGGGATCATAGCTCCAGTCGTAAATCATCGCGTTGACCTGCCCCGTCTTCTCCATCTCGTGCCAGAGCTGCTTGAGGCGAGCCGCTGCGCGCAGCTTGTTCTTCATGCCCAGCTCCGCAATGCCGGTGCCCAAAGTTTCGGGAGCGCCCAGCACAGACTGAGTTGTCAGGGCCAGCCGCGCGAGGGTCGCCATTGCCGTCTGGTTGAATCCCTTCGCAGCTTCACCAAGGACGGTCCCCGGTCGGAGCCAGCCCCAATTCACGTACGAGTCCGCTGGCCTGCCCTGTGCGGTCCTCACGAGGGCATCCCAGTACGGGACGATATGGGACTTCAGCTCTGATCGGACGGCGTCATTCAACTGAGCGAAGTCTGTGCGCCCGGCTGGGGTGTCGGGGAACTGTTCGCGGAAGGCACGAGTGAAGGCGGCGCGCTGGGCAACCATCTCCAGATAATTCACCGGGTTGGTGTGGATGACTTCCTGATAACCCAGAGGGGTGCGGACGTGAGTGACGGCGCGGGGAATGTGGCGCTTGAAGTCCTGATTGATCTTCTCAATCCGGTTGGGATCGGCGGCGGGGTCTTTGAGGGTGTTGCCCCATTTGCGGAAGAAGCTGCGCATCCAGCGGACGGCATCAGCCCGGCTTTGGACAGGGACTTTGGACTTCGCCGTGTTGCGCTTGAGCTGACGGAAGTTGACGGGGTCAATGGCCAGCGCCGCCGTCCAACCTTTCCAGTTCGGATGACTCTCCCCTTCGGTGAGAATGTCATGGCCCAGACCGGTGAGATTGCGCTGAAGTTTCCCGGAAGGAGTGAAGCCCGGAGTGACGGGCACAACGACACGCCCGGCCTCAATGTTCGCGTCATTGATTGCGTCAACGGTCGCCTGAAGCTTCGGCGGGGTGGCGAGGCGTCCCTCAAGATATTCCTGAATGTTGGCGACGCCGTAGTCTTTGCTGACGGGGTGAGTAAGCTTCGTCAGTTCTGCGTTCTGCGCAATCAGCTTCGGGTTGGGAATCTCGCCGATGACCGGGATGCGCGCGGAGCCGCCAGCGCGCTCCTTGGCCGGGTTGAGAACGTCCACCTGATCTCCGTAAACCTTCTTCGCCCGGTCAATGATGGCGTCAAAGGTGTCAGCCGCGCGGGCTGCTGCGTCCTTGCCGTTCTCGCGAACGACGGACGTGAGCCATTGCCCATACATCCGGGAGAATGATCCGGCTGGGTCTTTGAGGATCGCCTTGAGTGCCCGCGCCTTCTCCCGGTTGCGCCGGTTCAGGGCAGCCGGTTCGGCTTCGGGTCGAGCGCCGCCCTTCTCGAAGGGGAAGGGCACACTCGGACCCTGCTGGTGAGTGCCGGGCCAAGGTTTGATCGGCGGACGGTCTAGCGCCCGTAGCTCGCGTCCCGTCGCGCTGGGAGCTTCTGCCGTTTCCGGGATTCCTCGAACATCGCGAGGACTTCCCCGTCCGTAGCTTGTCGAGGCGGCTTGCTGGAATTGCTTCGTCCCTTCTGAGGCGGCAACTTTTTGGTAGATGTCGGCATAAAGTTCTTTCAGGGTAGCATCAGGATTCGCTTGGCGCATGGCATCGAACGCCTTCTGGAATCCTGTGATGGCAGCCCAATTCGGTTTCGCTGGCTTCGGTGTTTCCTGCTTCTGTGCGTCGCTCAGTGAAGACCATTCACGTTCGTTCCTCACGTCAGCCGCGAGCTTGTCAATCGCGTTGGCGACGTGGTCTGGTGACGTTGGTTCAACTGTCTCAAAGAGCGACTTGTAAATTGCTCCGGCTTCCTGCGGCGTAATCTCGGAGCCGGACATGAGATGTTCAAACCGGCTCGGTCCTTCCGACAGGTCGCCCGCGCCCTCTTCCAATGTGGCTTCGTATGCTGCTTGTGCCTCCAGAGCCTTCTTGGCGTCATCGCCGAAGATCGAATTGAAGTCGTCCACGCTGCGAAACTTCTGCTCAAAGTTCTGTACTGGTTCGTCGAGCAGCGCCGTCGAGATCGGACGATACTTCTTGAGCAGCGGAGCGAGCGGTTTGCCGGGCCGGTCCCCTTCCCTGATAACTCTGGGAGTGTTCGGCGGGAAAATGGTAGGCACCTTGCCCCCTTGGTTGTACACCGAAACCAGATGGACTTCACCGGTCGCCTTGTCCACCAGCGCCACAACGCGGCGAGTCATGGATTCCGGGATCGTCTTGCCCTGCTGCGTTGCGCGATAGTCCTTCGTGATGATCTTCTTCAGCACTTCCGGGTTGGCAATTTCTTCCGCTGAAATCTCCCTGTAGAAGTCCGGCTTGTAATCGGCGAGATCGTCAATCGTGAGACTCGTTCGGTTGAGTGCCTTACGCAGAGACTCCTTCCCGTATGATTGCTCAATGAGCTTCTGCCCTACGGCGCGGGCTACGGTCGTCCGGTAATTCTGCTGTGAGCGGGTCGCCCGGTCCTCCTGACGCACGGCAGCCTTGGCTTCCTGACTCAGCTCGCCCTTCAGCTCAAGACCTGTCCCCTCTTCTTTGGGCGGCGCATCCTTCACTTCCCGGGTACCGAGCTTCCGCAGTTTGAGCTGCGCCCTCAGTCCCTCCAGTTCCTTGCCGGTCGCTGACATGACTCGTTCCCAAACGGCATCTTCCCAAACGTCGCGAAGCTGGCCGGATTGAATGTCGCCGAAGCGTCGCTTGGCTGTGTCAACGAAGTCGTTGAAGGTCGGCGTCTCGCTCTGAAGATATTCGGTCGCTGCCTCAATCATCTTGTTCGGGGTGACTCGATCCAATTCAACCGGTCCGCGCTCTTCACCGGGCTTCATCGGCGGAAGGGTCAGCTCCGGTTCATCCTTGCCCGGCTTGCGGCGACGCAGGGCGGCTGGCTCGGCATCCGGTTCGATGATCTTGAATCCCTTTTCCTGTAGGGAGAAATCATAGGTTGTTCCGCCGTCCGGGCTGACTCCGGGGATTTCGTCAATCGTGGTGATTTGCTTCACCTTCCCCTTGCCAATCACAGTGAAGTCCTGAATCCCGTCGAAGGTTGCCCGGTACCGTTTGCCGTCCGGGGATTCAACGATGACTTGCTTCTTCTCCTGCGGCTGACGGAAGAGCGCGAAAGGTTCGTCTGCCGTTCCGGCAACTTCCTTCGGTGGCAGTCTGAAGGTCCATTTGGTCTTTCCTCCAACGGTTGTCGAAGCGACATTGATAGCGTCAGTTGGTGGCGCTGTCTCGCTCTCGAATCTTCCTTGTCCAAGGATGCGATAGCCTTCTGGACTTGTTTCGTCGGCATCGCCTCGCTCTTGCTGCTGCTGAAGGCGGGTCCGCGCAATCTCCAAGTTCGCTGAGGCACGATCCAAGATGGCTGACTGCTCCGCGCTGGCCTTCGTGCCAACTGTGCGGCGCAGCTTATAGACCATGTCGGCCATCGTGTTCACCGTCTTCAGCGTCCACTTCTCGCGGCCAACGGTTTCCAAGACCTGTTCCGGCGTCATGCCTTGCAGGCGGGACAGCATCGCATCCGCTGCCTCGTAGCCCATCAGCTCCGGTGACAGCTCGCGGCCAGTCAGTTCCTTGTACCGGGCCTTGGCACCTTCCCAAGTCCATTGGCCAACGTACGATCGCAGATGCAGTGCCTTCTCAGCAGCAGTCATGTTTTCCCAGAACTGAGAACGCTCTGCTTCGCTCGTGACTCTGCGAAACTCGCGATGATTCACTTCCTGTCCGATGACGGAACGGACCCACTGCTGCCGGTTCTCCGGGGCAACTTCCGCCAGAGACAAATCAAAGTCTTCACTCAGGACAACGTCCCCTGTTTCGGGATCGAACTGCGCCTTGGCTCCGGGCTTCGTCTGTCCGACTCGCACGTTGACCCCTGAGTCCTTAATGGCGGCTGCCACTTCAGGGATCAGCAGAAGCTGGGACGATGGCTGCGGCTGGCGAGCAACGTCTGCCGCTGGTTGAAGACGGCTCGGTGCTACGGCTCCCGGCTTCGTAGGCGAAAAACCGTGCTTCGCGGTGAGAGCTGTAAAGGCGCTGGAAGTGATGAATCCCGTGACGGCTTGACTCTTCTCCTGAAGCGTTGCGTTGGGATCGTCCAAAGTCCTCAGCGTCTCAGCAAGTTGCTCCGGGAGTTGACGCCCCATGTCCACCGCGAACGCGCCAGACAGAACACGCAGCGCGCCCTTGGCCTGAGACAGCGCGGCTCCTACTCCTGCGGTCAGGACGCCTCCGGGGCTGGAAGTCATGACGTTGGCAGCGTCGGCCAAAGCGTTGTAACTGCCCGCCAGCAGTTGCCCTCCGGTGGACTCCTTCGGCCCTGCGTGCGGCAGCTTCCAAGGGGATTGCTCTGACGGCGTGAACATTCCCGGAACAAGTCCCTCGCGTTCGAGCGTACTGCCCAGCGGCCTGAATCCTTCCGGCCCTGCCTCAAGTCGCTGCGTTTCGGTAGGTCCAAGGATCGGAGAGATTGATCGGCCAACGGATTCAGCAACGTCCAAGACGGTGCCATGAATGGACGGGGCATCCGGGGCGCGCAGCACGGGACCGGACGGAAGGAAGTTTCGCGGTGTCGTTGGACTCAGTCCGATGACTTCCTGAGAGGGAGCGAAGGATGGACTCAGCGAGTCAACCTGCTGGATCGGCGCGGGCCTGAGAGGGGGCGATTGAACCGGCTCCTGTCTGCGTGCTTCGCGGTTGGCGAACTCTAGGATTTCGTCGTCAGTGGAGTCCTCTGGGAATTCCACCGTCCCGATTCCTTCGATGTCAACGACTGGCATGGCATCACTTGAACACCATTTTCCCGCTGGCGTCACGAACTACAGCGCGGACGGTATTGGTCCCCGGTGCGAGCGGATTGCCTTTGCTCTGGATCGGCTTCCGCGCTGGCTCGTCGCCGCCCAGCAGTTCCTCAATCTGATCTGAGATCGTGCGGATGCTCTCCGCGCGCCTGACAATGTCGGCAGCTTTTTTCTTGGTGCCTGCGCCGTTAGGATTCTTTGAATTCGCTACCATTACTTCATCCAGCCGCTGCTGGCGCGTCATGTCCTCAAGCTCGCCAGTCAGCTTGTCGAGCCGGTACTTCTTCGCGCCGGTAATCGTGTCTCGTCGAGGGGCAGGCCGCAGATACTGCGCGGACTTATCTGAGCCGACACTGTAAACGCCCGGCTTGAATCCACGGTACTCCGGTTCTTCTCCGGTTACTTCCACTTGGCTGTAACGAGTAGCCGGGGCTGGCGCTGGTTCAACTGCTCGGACGAGATCAGCCATTCCCTGCTGAGGACGGAAGTTCGTTTCCAGAACGGCGGTCATCGTGGCCTGAGCCTGCGGCACACCGCCCTTCATCAGTTCATCCCTGCGGCGAATCATCCGTTGATGTTGCAACGCCTGATCGGCTGCCTGCTTCGCGTCGTCGTACTGGCGCATCTGTTCAACCTGAACCGATGCCGCGCCGCCGAAGCCGGGGACCATCCGCCACTTCTCAAGGACTGGCTGGATGATTTGGGAACGCAGTCCTTCTACCGTCTCACCCTGAGCGGGCCGCAGGTCGGAGATGCGCGCCTGAAAGATTGCGTTGGCTTGGTCAATCTCGTTTCGGAACTGCTCATATCGTTCGGACTCCAGCATGCCCAATTCCTCGCGGCGCTCTGTACGCCGCATGGGATTCAGCGGGGAGATCGTCATGTCCGCTGTCGAGGGTCCGGTTACGCTGTAGTAGGGCATGGAGGTTAATAACCGTACAGTGACCATTCAGTTGCGCCGGGCTTGCGGTAGTAAGTGCCCGCGCTCTGAAAGGGATTGATGTACCCGGGATTCCCCTGCGGCCCGCGACCCATCGAAGGAATCTGCGGCTGCCCGGCGAGCCAGCTCCAACGGAAGGACGCTTCGGGACTCAGCCCGGCGACATTAACGTCTGTGCCAACGTCGAAGCGCCGCGCGCCCTCAACGTCACGGGCGCGGTCAAGGTCAAGGCCAAGATCGAACTGGCGTTGCGCTTCTCCGAACTTCGCCTGATTCAATCCGAATCCCATATCATATTGACGCCGCTCTTCTCCAAACTTGTCGCGCTCCAACCCCTGCCCTATGTCGAAGCGTCTGGTGGTTTCACCAAGCTCGCGGGAGAACTCGGATTCCCTCGCCGCCAGCTTTGCCTTCTCCAGTCCGAACTCCTGTTGGGAAAGGCCCAACGCTTGCGCCAGCTTCTTCTCCTCGAAGGTCATCGTCGCGGCGAACTGCGCGGCCTCTTGGTTGATCCGCTGCTGCTCCAATCCAATGCGCTGCTGTTCCTCAAAGGCACGCTGCCCGGCCTGCTGTACGTCGTAGGACGTTTTGCCGATGGCTGCGAGGTAGGCGGCATTCGCGTTGGGGCTGCCAGCGACGATGCCCCGGCCAGCTCCGCGCTCTGCGGCGCGCTGCGCAATCTGGTTGATTACGTCCGGCGATAGTTGCCCGCCAAGTTGTGACTCAAGAAGTGCTCCGTAATTGTAAGGCATAGGATCAACTCCAATTTGCTCGGAACATCGGCGGCATGGTTGCCTGATTCAACGAACGGCGAAAGGCATCGTAAAGCGACCCCATTGGGTCCACTTCCTGACGGACGATGGTTGGCTTCAGTGGAGTAGGCGCTGGCACAGGAGCCGGGGAAGGCGTCCCTCCTAGTGCTGGGTCTGATCCCCCGCCAACCATCGCCGTTGCTTCAGGAGTCCCGCGCAGTGGATCAAACGGAGTGCCTACTTTACCGAAGCGTGGGTTGGTCGCTGAAGCATTGCCGGTGTAGTAGGGAACGCCCCTTGCGTCGCTCTCCCAGCCAATCGGCAAGCCTGCGTCTGGGACGTAAGTCGGCTTTCCGTAGGTTGCTTTTTCATTCTGCACCATCTGGTCGTAAGCGCGCTGCATGGCGTATGGCAGTGTCCCCTTTGATCCTTCTTTGGGGAGTCCGTTCCAGTCCTCCAATTTGCCTTCCAAATAGCGCACGGAGGTATCTCCAACGCGCGCAGGGTCAAATCCAATCGCTGACGGATCGTAGGCCGGATTGCCTTTCCACCAATTTGTAAGCTCAGGATGCGCCGCCAGATAAGCCGGGTAGGCTGCATGTGATTTGGCGATTTGTGCTTGCGCCTGAGCGACAGCGTACGCCGAAGGATTCACTCCCGCTGGGATCGTGCCCACGCTCTTCGGAAACATCTTCGCGTAATTGGGAGCAGCCATAGGGCTATATCATTGAGACGTTCACCCGCTCAAGTCGCGCTGAACCGAACGGCGCGAACTCCATTGCCGGAGTGTTGACGCCGTTGACGTGAGACAGCTCGCCGTTGAGGAAGCGCACCGCTTGCTGGTGTCGCTCTGCCGCCATTGACTTCGCAGCCGGAGAATCCATCTCGGAGTAACGCACGCTCTGACACTCTTCGATGATCGCCTCAAGGTTTTGCAGCAGCAGAAAATCTGTGTCCACGCGCGCGGGAATCAGTTCCCGTTTCACGATGGCTTTGACCGGGATAATCCCCGTCGTCATGTTGCAACAGTTGCTGGGGATCGGATTCAGGTAGTAGCGCCGGTACGAAGCCACCTGCTCAGTTGGGTCCATCGTGAGAATCAAAGTCTCTTCGGCGGTGTCCGGGTTGACGGAGTAGAAGGTCACAGCTCCGGCAGTCACGTCCTTCTGGACGCTGTCAATCCGGCTGTACTGCTGGGGCCATGTCACGAAAGGAGTGTCGAAGGCGGCGAACTGTCCGACTACCGGACTCAATCCGTCCTGCGTGTAGATGCGCTGCCCGTTGCTGTCTATCCCGCCAATGAGTGCCCGCTTCCCTACGTCCGCGCCGTTGCTGACTTGCGCCCGGATGTAGAACGGAGTCGTTGGAGGATCAGCCATCAGCACGACGTTGTTTTTCGCGTAGGCTTGGAGGATTTCACAGCCGCGCCGTCGTCCATTGCAGGAAGTCTTCGGGAGCGTTCCGTTGCCGAATTGAAGGTACTGGTAAAACAGATTGTTCAGGGGAATCACGTCGTTGCAAACCGTCATCGAAATGATCCTCGCCACGTCGAGCGGCGTCGTGATGTAAGGCAGGGAATACGCGACGTTGAACTGCATCTCCGCGTGAGTCCCGTTCCAACTTTCATCACCGGCTTCGGGACAGAACAGCAACCGTCTCTGTGCGGTGTTCACCGCTTCGGCAATCTGCTGGATGTCTTCCACGCATAGCCCTATTGCCGCCGGGAGTCTGGAAACTCGGATGTCGTAAAGTCGAAGCGCAACCGGCATGACCGGCACTTACGTCCGCGCGCCGCTTTTTGCAAGACAATCAAAACACCGTCACGACGAAGGTGCCAATCATGCTGGCCGATGCCGCGCCTACCAGACCAGCGGTACACACCACACGAAACGCGAAGGTCGTATCCGAGAGAGCAGGCAGATTCACGTCCCATTGCTGAACATCTCCAACCGCTCCGCACGATCCACCGAAGGGCGGAAGAATCTCGCAGCCTTGGATTGTCGTAGGTCCGGGGATGACTCCCTCAATGTGCGCAGTGGCCGCGCCGGGGAACGGAAGGCCCGCCGCCGAAGCCGCATACGTCGAAGTGAAGGTGATTCGCAGAGTCTTCGCGGCAGCCGTCGCGTTCTGAATGCAGGCGTTGAATCGCACGTCCGCGTCTCCGGGGTTGGCGAGCGTCTGCGCATCGAAGGAGCCGGTTGCGCCAGCGGCGCTGCGCGTCAGTGTGCCGCTGCCCGATACCAGTTCGTTTGTGAAGGTCCAAACCAGCCCGGCTGGGGTTGTCGGACACAGGCCCGCTGCCGTCACAGTGATGCTCAACTCGGAGAAGCAGGTCACTTCGCTGTCTGTGCGCGTAATGGCGACGGAGAAGTCGCCCGTCTCAGCCTGCGTCGGCGTCCCGGAGATCAGCCCGGATGCCGACATGGTCAGACCATCTGGCAGCGCCCCGCCGTTCAGCTCGAAGACTGGATTGCTGCCGCCGCCAAGACTGGAAAGCTGGTGACTGTAGGCCACGCCGATTTCGCCATCGGGAAGAGCGGTGTCCACGATCCCAAGGACGTTCGCGTTGTAAGTCTTCTCCAGATAGTTCCCCTCAGGGTCCGTTGCCCGGACGGTGAAGGTATGGGAACCAAGCTCAGTGATGAAGCCGGACAGGACGGCGCTGCGGTCTGTGTTCGGTACGATCGAAAGGCCGGTCGGCAGATTGGTCGCCGTCCAAGTGAAGGGGCCGGTCCCGCCCGTCACGGTGATTCCCTCCGTATAGAAGCTGTTCGTGCAAACCGTGATGTCCTCTATGTCCGAAAGGCAGAAGCGGTCGTTGACGATGTTCTGCTGAATGTAGGTGCGCGCGATGGCATCCGCTTCGGCCTGACTGAATCCGCTGACAATTCCAGCCGGGACGTTCACGACGAACGGATTCCCGTCTGCGCAGAACACCGTCACAATGATTGGATTGTTGTAATAGATGTTCGGAGTCTGCGGCGGGTCAGGCGGCGGTTCAATCGTGCCGCCACCGGAACGGTA